>Ga0213865_10001508_pt1 | contig 15171 bp, 10 predicted proteins | sample PICome_6_FD_160100 | JGI IMG/M metagenome (GOLD analysis project Ga0213865, IMG submission 160100) | Coastal seawater microbial communities near Pivers Island, North Carolina, United States - PICO282 | ecosystem: Environmental > Aquatic > Marine > Coastal | place: USA: North Carolina...
AAGATGATGAAGTTCGTCTTGAGAATAAAATGAATATGTCTCCTGGAACACTTTCTAGATATAACGCAGATTACTGGACTATGTTTAGAGTAGATGTTCCTCAAGAAGGTATTCAATTAGATCTTGGTAATCCAGAGCACGAGCTCAAGTATTTAGTTTTAAAAGCTCACCAGAGAGTTGCAAATTCAGAAATGGAGCGTTTTGACACACCATTTGCAGAATATGTAATGACTTCAGATGAGCAAGAAGCTAGAGTTGAGAATAAAAAGTCTAAGCTTAAACGTAAAGCTTACAAAGTATTTAGTAACATGTCTACTTCAGAAATGAAAGATGTTCTTAAAGTTATTGGTAAAAGAGCAGGAGATGATGCTTCTGTAGATTTTGTTGAGTCTCAACTTGATAAGGTTGTAACTGATAACCCACAAGAATTCTTAAATACTGTAGACGATCCAACATTTAAAATGAGAGCTTTCATTGATGACTGTATTGCATCAAGAGTTCTTGTAAGAAGTGGTACTAAGTATGTTCTTCCTGGAGGAGATGTAGTAGGCTACACGCTTGAGCAAACGATTGAATACTTACAAAATCCTGACAACCAGGAAGTGTATTTAGATTTAAAAGGTAAAATGTCTATAGGAAAATAATATGGATAGAAGTAAAATGCATAAAGAGTTTAAGTTACTCATGGATAAAACAGGAGAGGGGGGAGCGCCCTCTTTCCTTGCGTCCGAGATAGATACTTTTTTAAATATAGCTCAAGAAGCATTTATATCTAAACGAACCTATGGAAATAATGTTAGAAGAACAGGCTTTGAGGAAACTCAAAAACGAAGGGATGATTTAAGAACTTTAGTAGTTTCAGCTGCTTTAGGCTCTGACGCTATTATAACTGATACGGATATAAAACCTAACTCTACTAGGCTAAAACTTCCAGATGGTTACAGGCATTCTGTAAGCGAGGAAGCTGAAGTTCTTTTTGAGGGGTTTACTCGAAGAGTAGCCGTTACTCCTATAACACATGATAGGTACAGTAAGATTATAAATGATCCTTTTAATATGCCCAATAAAAACTCTGTACTTCGACTAGATGTATCTAATGACGAAGGAGATATGGCAGTAGAGTTAATTGTAGGTGAAGGCTGTTCTTTAAATAAATATTTTTTAAGGTATATTAAAAACCCTGTTGAGATAGCAGAAGATGTTTCCTGTATTTTACCTACCCACACGCACAAGGAGATTGTAAGAATGGCTGTTGTAGATGCTCTTGAGAATATAGAACATCCACGATACCAATCAAGTAAAATAGAACTTAACGAAATAGAATAAAATGGCAATAGAAAAATTACCAAAAGTAACGAATGCCAATGTAGGCCCTCGTAACAATGTAGGTGGAGCACTTAATAATGCTCTAGTTACTGTACAAGACCACAATAAGGTGGTAGACGCTGTTAATCTATTGTATGATAATCAAGCTGCAGGCGCAATGATTATTGTAGAAGTAAAAGCAGCTACAGCTGCTTCTGCTACTACAGATTTTGCTAACCTTAAGGCTGGAGATATTGTAGTACTTATATCAACTGTAGAGTCAGTGGCTTCTAGATATGATATATCAGCAGCAGCTGATGGTACTTCAGATATTACTCCTGCAGTTGGCGAGCTTATTATTATACTTAGATCAGTATAATTAGATTAATTAATTTTTAAAAAGAAAACAAATGTTTAAAACAGATAATTCCCTACATGTATTTGTAGGACCAAACAGCACTACTGCGAATGCATCTTTTGAGAACGATAAAACTGCATCAGCAGCTAACGGCTCAGGAAGTATTTTTGTAGTAGATGAAACAGGAGCTGCTCACGCTGATGCAATTGTAGCTGGAGAGTTCTTTAAAGTTGGACAAAAGCACGCTGATGGATCAGTTAACTTTTCTCCACTATTAAAATTTGATAACTCTACAATTACAGGTAAAGCTACTGCAGCACGGTCAGAGCAAGTTACTACACTTGCATCAATCCCTGATACTGCAAATAACCGTTATGTAATTAGAGTTAACGTTACAAATGACGTTGATGTATATTCAGAGCAGTCTGAGCAGTACTTATTTGAGTACACTACAGGTGGTACTGTAGCTAGTGCAGAAGTAGTAGATGATTTTGTAGCTCAAATTAATGCGCAAGGTGGCCTTAAAGATAGACTTACTGCAGCAAAAGCTTCTGCAACTTCTATTACTCTTACAGGAAAAGAGCAAAAGTGGTCTTTAGGATTGCATACAAATACTTTAGTTACTTTTGATGTTACTTTGGAAAACTTTGGAGTAACTACTAATACACTAACTACTGCACCTGTTCCAGGTAGCGGTAAAGGTAGAGATATTGCAGAGCTAGAATGGTTCGGAGCAGGTTCTGCGGGCGCTCCTTACCGTCAAGGTGTTCCTAACAATGCTAACTACGTTACTCTTTATGCAGATGCTACTGCAGATTATGATGTAATGACTATTAATGCTACTTTTGCAGATCCTGGATATGCAGTTTCTGGAGCAGGTACTGGTAAATGTCAGGTCGTTCTTGCATTACCAGATGACGTTAATACTACAGATGGTGCTCAAGCTAACACTACGTTTGGTTTGACATCTATTTTCAACCACGCATAATAGCGTAATCTATAATTAATAATTAAAGGGCAGGCAGCTAATCTGTCTGCCCTTTTTTAATACTACAATATGCCACTAGATATAAAACTTAACATAAGAACAACAGAAGATTGTAGAAACTTAGTTATAGAAGATATAACAGGAGATTTTAACCAGAGCGTTAACCCTGGAGGATGGGGAGACCCTAATCAAAGTCCGGAGTTAGGACTTGAAGTAGTGGATGTTTTTGTGACAGCATATCATTTTATAGACGATCAGCAGTACACCACTTCTTTTCAAATTGTAGATTCTTTATACTACATCGATTCTCCTGTAAAAGGAAATATAAAAGGATTTAAAATATCTGTACCTGCTGACGTAATTTCTACTTACATTGCAAACCAAATAAATTTTGAACCTTCTGTAAATCTGCCTGATTCTTACAACACATCTCAAGAAACCATAGAAGATAATATTTATCAAGTTGTTGTTAGATTAAAAATAAACAACTCCTCTTCAATAATATCGTCCTCACACTCATACAGTTCTACCTGTAATATGAGAAAAAGAGTGGATAAACTATTAACTTCTATAAATCTAGATTGTGAGACTTGCGATAAGTCGGATTTAGATAAAGCTATTCTTGCTAAAAGTATTTTAGAGGGATTAGAAAATAAATAAATTTATTTTAAATGGCTAATAAGTATTATACAAAATTATTAGACTCAGAGTCTGTTTGCGGGTTTGACTTAGAATTTTACAAAAAATTTGACGGGCAAGACTTGTCTTACTATTATGATTCTATTAGTACATTAAGCGAGGAATATACTAAAACATCTGAAGTACCGGATGTTGTGTTTCCAATAATGTTTTATGTATTAAAAGACCAGCATATGGTTAATGTAAATATTAATCCTTATTATATAGTAAAGTGGATTAATTATTGGTTTTCAGGTTCAGGAATATCTTTTATTCCTCAAGAGTTAGACTCGCAGGGGAATGTTATGTCCACTCCAGGATTAGGTTCTATAACTGCTTCTGTTCTTGCGATGGCAAACTACTACAACTCAGATACCAATAGTGATTATGATAGACAAAGTTATCCGGTTTCAGGAGTATACTTAAATAGAAATATAGACTCAAGTGAGACAGTTCCTAGTTATCTAAACGATGTGGATTCTATTAGGAATTCAAATTATTTTATACGTGATAATTGCATTAATGTAGTATTTGTAAACTACATTAACACCGATAAGAGTACTGAGGTAGTCATGACTTCTAACTCCCATTTAGCAGGACATAGAGAAATGACACCTATTATAAATTTATCAGCGCTAGGGAGATCTTCAAACTTTCCCCATGAAAAAGGGAATAAAAAAAATCCAGACTCAATTTTTGATTTAGCTAGTTCTAATAATGATATAAAAAATTTTTCAAACTTTAGTTATGACTATGAGACAACTAGTCCTTTTATGGGTTCGCCCATTCTAGATCACTGGAAAACAAAGCAGCAAGGATCTGCTATAATGGCAAGATCTGTTGTACATAGTTTAGGACACGTGTTTGGCTTATCTCATGTTAGGACAGGACTAAATGTACCCTCAGCGAGTTATCACACTTGCAGTTATGTTTCTAAAACTATGTTTAAAGATCCTATACAAAATAATACTGTGTATAAAGATCCTTTTTCAGATACCACTCAAAATAGAGCAGGGCTTGATCAAGTTCGGCCTTACTCGGGGGCTACGACTTGTGCAGGAGATCCTATTGAAGACGTGTATCTTACACATATGCACAATACATTATATTACCCAGATAAACTTGATGATTTAGGAGACAGATCAACATTAGGAGCAGGTTTAAAGTTTAGTCCTCAGCAGATAGCTTGGATGAGAGCAAACATTAATTACATACAAGAAAACGGTGAATTAGGAGTGTTAGGAAAAATTCAGCAATCTTTAGATCAATCTTTTACAGGTGGTACATTTGAAGAAATTAGTAATTGTGCTGCAGGAAGCAGATCTAGAGCTTCAGCTACCACCCATTCTAATATATCTGCATTATTAACTGGAGATTCTAAATACCTACACGACTCTTTAAGTTATATTGACTCAATTATAAATTCTATACAATATTAATACATGAAGTCTATAAGTAAATCAGAGTACGAAAGAATTGCCGGTAGTTCAAAGAAAAGTGAAGTAACTTGTAACTGCGATTCTTCAAACACAGAATATTTAAACGAAGTAAATATTACTGAGGGATTTGCTAATGCCTCTGATGATATGATAGAAGAGTTAGCACTATCGTTAGTAGAGTCAGTAGATTATATCCCTATAAACACATCTTTTACTAGTGATAATGTTGGTTTATATATTAATCCTACAGCTGCGGAAGATTTAATATATCTTCCTATAGTTTTCTATGTTAGTAAGTTTGCGCAAAGCGAAAAGTATTGTTTAGATAGTAAATACTATAAGGCTAATGATCCTTTTAATACTAGTGGTAGTTCCGGTAATAAGCAATCTGACTATGATGATATAAAAAATAGAATTCTAATAAATTGCAGTAACATGGTAAGTAGGGCTAATCAAATATTAGAAGGAACTTCTAATAATGTTGGCTTTAGTCTTATGAATCCACAGCAAATTGAAGATACTAGCTATTCCGAGTTCGCAGACCATACTGCAGATGTAAAACCAAGAAATGAATTTGTTACTCCCGCTAACATAACTGCGTCTGGATATAGCGAAGATAGTTCGACGGATGGGGCCACAATGACTACATCTAAGCTTGTGCAAAAATGCAATGTTAGATTTTTCATGCCTCACAAACTTCCTAAAGAATTTTTACATCCTTTTGGTAAAACTAGAAGAGGGGATATAGACACTGCAGGCGCAAATGAGTATGAAAAATCTTTTCATAGGGGACTTACAATACCCACTCCAAATGAAGACACTTCTTATTCTAGTTCGTACACATATGAAGACATAGTAAATAAAAGACAAGAAGTAATAGCTGCTAGCATTACTACAGACCTTAACGGCTCTTGGGAAGAGTTAGGCCCATTTAGAGAATTAAAGCAAGAGCTGGTAGATATGGAAAAAGATTATTTTTTCTTTTTTGGGAATCAGCCCGGAATAATATTCATTCCTGTACTTAATAATAAGGATGGGTATATGAATACGGACGGCTCTCTAAATGCTTTGATATATGATGAGTATGAGCAGAACGGAGAAACTATTATTTCGGAAGGTTACAACCATACAAACTCTGTATATAAATGTGGCTCTGCATGTTCTAACGATGATTTTCCAACTATAGGAAATCTATTTTCAAATATTCCTACAGTTAAAGTTAATACTAATTCTTACGCAGGCTCAGGCGCTGCTACGGGATCGGCTCCTTTAGGATCAGTTCTTAAAAAGCAAGAGAATCGCGGATTCGATATTCTTAGTGTAAATGGTCAACATCTAGTTGTTGGATTTATGCAGTATGCAGAAGTATCTGATATGGCTAAGTTTATGTCTTCTACTTTTTTACACGAATTCTTTCATACATTAGGTTATGTTCATGGGCAGGACGGGGTTTCTATTTCAGGAATGGTAAATGAGTCTGGTATTAGGGAGCCGTTTCGGAGAATGCCTCACGACAAAAGAAACAAATATTCAGACAACTATTACTTACCTTTTACGCCCCCGTTTGTCACATATAACCCAGACAATCCAACGCACGATATAAATGATCCGTCAACTCTTCCTGACTTTGAGAAGATAGATCCTAAAGAAAAATTATATGTAGAAGCTGCGGTTAAACATATACAACAAATAGGCCTTGATGACTACAGTTGGGAAATAAATGAAGAAGTTGGTAGGGTTGTTTTAAAGTATGGGCCTGGAACATCTACTCATAATCCTTTCCCAGAGTATGCGTATGCAGGGGCATTTAAAACTATGTCTCACCTTGCTACTTTTTGGGGAGGAAGTTACACTGTAAATGAAGACGGTACTAAGTCAATGTTAATTAATCCTACTTCACAAGGGCCTTCTTTTTTAGCAGTAAATGACCTTGAGACAGATGTACGTAAAAAAGGATTTTTTCTAGAAAATCTTGGAGACGGTACGTGCCACGTATTACTTTCTGAGCTTAATCCTGAAGATATATGGGGGCATGTTACTCCAAATAAAATACATGTAGAGAGTGTTATTGGAGATTACACAGAGTTGTCTATACCTACTATAGAAATGTATCAAAAAATACATCAAGCTATACTAGATAATGATGAACTTAAGAAAGTTTATAGCCAACAGTTCAATACCCCATATCCATTTAATACGATTAAATTAGATGGATCAGGCGTTAGTTATATAAGTAGACAGACTTACAACTTTGGGTTTTACTCAGCAGAGGCGTTTAACCTATATGATTTCAAGGACCCATCAAATGCTACTAAAGAATTTCCAAATACTCCTGCAGTCGAAATAAGTACTACTAGTACTACTCCGGGGAACACTATGCTTATAGCAAGAGTACCTATAGATGAGGTTATGAGTAAAATGAGTGATCCTTACAGTGGGTATGGAGAAGAGGGGGCTGTGAGGAAGGGGCCTAACATTACCATCTATAATCCTGTATGTGATAAAAATGATCCAAATAAATATAATTGGGGTCTTCCATTTACTTTAGATTGGTATAACCCATCTTACCCTGCTTTTCCAGATAATACTAGAGTAGAGGATATGTTTAGTCCAGACCTTTGTCCTTGCTTATATCAGCCGCAAAGCGTTAAGCTAAACTTAGCGGCAAAATCTGTATGGAAAAAAGATGAAGACATTTTAGGAGAGGAGGATATTACAGCTACCTTATTTAACTATAAAAGAGATCCGGCAACAAATGCAATAATTACAAATACTACGGGGGATATAGTTGATAGTGGGACTGTTGCTCAACTTTCATACACTTTAATTGCACATAGATATACATCGTTGACTACGTTTGCCACTGAGTATAGTGTAAATGGTGCGAGCAACTCTAAAAGAAACAAGAGTTACTCAGAACTTATGTTTGGTGCCTCGGGTAATGAGTCAATAAGTATATTTGATTTTTATGGAGGCAGCACTCATGCTCCCTCTCCAGCTGGGCGTTCCCGCAAAAGAACATGGTTAAAAAAAGTTGGAGATGTTATTCTACCAAATTTTCCAGTTTATGTAGGATTTATGCCTGAAAGTCCTTTGCCTAACGCTTTTAATGTAGACCCTGTTAAATATAACGACTCGAACTCAACCCTTCAAGAAGACTCTAAAGCTTTTTCAGATGTATCAGCAATTAATGACGATTCTTTGTATAATAGTTGGGGGTATGATTTTCATCCTTTAATAGATAAATATTTAAGGATTGGGACGTCTAATTTCTATGCGTATAATTTTAATCCTTTTACACTATCAACACCTATCTATGGTGGGAATTATATGTCAGAGACTGGCTCTGGAGACGGAGCAGCACCATATAATGTTGTAACAGATATTGTAAACTCTGGTGTATATGGTGTGACGTATTGGAGCTCCGCACTAGAAAAACGGGTAAAATTTTATCCTACCAAGCCTTCAAACTCTGAGATAGAGGAGAATTGGAGATATTACAAATTCTTTAGATTTGAATGTTCTAGAGGTAGTGGGGATCGAAATATTAATGCAGGCTTTGCTGGTTTTACTATCAGCACCTATATGGACGATTGGAATTACCAAAAGTATATAAAATTTACAAACTTCTTTAAGAAAAAACTGTTAGAGACTACGCTATGGTTTGACGAGGCCAATTATCTTAAACCTTTTTTAGTAGATGACGATTTACATGGGCCTATATCTCAAGATACATTTGGAAATATAATGTACTACGATCATAATTATTTAGAGGCAAGATTACCTTCTACTGGAATGATAAAGAGATTAAACTATTTAGCTTCAGAAGAACTAAACGTAGGAGGCATAAATGTATTTAAAAAGTTTGCTCAAGATATGTTTGACGTAGCAAAGACATACTCTGGATTTCTACCAGATAATGAGCAATCCAATTATGATAACACAGTTCAAGCATACATTGATACAGCCTTTAAGCATCTTGAAGATAATAGGGTAACAGCCGGTAATCTTAAATATGGGTGTACAGATCCTGCCGCATTTAATTACGATCCCAATGCTATACGAGAGGATGGAACTTGCATTGCAAAAGTTTTTGGTTGTACAGACCCAACTTCTCAAACTTATGACGAGAATGCTAATACTGATGATGGGAGTTGCGAGTATTACTCTATAGATCCAACTATTGTTGAAGCAGTGTATGTGTGCCCAGAAGAGTTTGTAGGTGCGTGTAACATACATGATGGCACTCAAAAAGTAGCACTTATTAGAGATTATAATGATCAAGGCTACTTTGTATTTCCAGATCCTTATTGGACTACAAATTTAGGAGATGTTCCTTCGGGAGTAAGCCCGGTGCAGTTAAGAAACGCGATTAATTATATCACTAAACATCCGGATAATAGATCGGGGGCTGATTTGTATAAAATGGCTTATACGTTACAAGTCTTAGAATACTTTAGATACTCTGGAGGAGATTGTACAAACCCTTTAGGTTCAGAAAGTGAAGGATCTAAAAATATAGGAGGAGGCTGTATAAGGATTTTAGATCCTGAAGTTTGTAAGTACCCAAAAGTTACAAAGTATAATTGTGAGTTTATTTCTTCTTCTACTATAACAGACTTCGGGCGGTTAGACTCTCAAGGAGAATTTAAGGATTCTATGCAGGGAAATATAGTTGTTGAAACTGGGTACGGCGCAGAAGATAAACCTAAAGGAAACTTTACAATTCAAGAATTTGCAGCTTACTTTGAGTATTTATCAGAGCAGAGCGATGTAACGATAGGTCAATGCGAGGAGTAACTATTAAATTTTAAATTAACATGGCAACTTATATAATTACAGCGACTATAAAAATACCTAACTTCTTTTTTAAAAGAGACGGCGTAGGATACACTGGTAAGTACAGAGTGCAATCCTCTCCTTTTAAAATTTTAACTATGGAAGAGGAAACTTCTTCCGAAGAATTATTTTTTAGGAATAGTTTAATAACTAACGATAAAAACATAAAATCAACAGAGTTAGAAGTTATAAGTAAAAATTTTCAAAATAACAAAGAAAAGCTAGAAAAAATTCTTACATTTACAAATTATAAATAATAGTATGGAATTGAATCATAGAACTATAAGTCATAAGTATACTCAAGCTAAAGCTCATTTTAGAACTTACACAGATAATTTTTTAAATGATGCAGGCTCTGGTATACTTTCTAATAAAAAAATTAGAAAGATTAATGTAATCTCAATGTGGATAGACTTTATACAGAATTACTTAAAAAAAGATTCTGCTAATAGTTTGTATACTTCTACAGTTAGTTATAAAGATTTAGATAGCATACTGGATAAAATTGCAGCAGAGTGTGACATTGTTTATAAGACTACAGCAGAGTCTAATGCAGAAAGAGTCCGCTCTAACTTTTCTAACTCTGGAGAAAGAGTATCTTCTTTAGAGCAAGAATCTACAAACTTAATTTTTAGTAATGGAAGTCCTTTTATAACTGAGCAGGGCGATCAATTAGAAGTATAATTAGATATATTAAAACTTATATAAATGAAAATAACAGACTTACCCTTAGCATCCTCTAGCTCTCCAGACGACTTAATTACTATTGTTCAGGGAGGGCAAACAAAAACTATAACAACACAGACTTTACTTTCCCAAATAGCAGGTGAACTTAGTCGACTAACTGTTAATGTAAACTCTTTAGGGAGAACTACCACAAATTATGTAAATAAAAGCACTCCTTTTTTTAACAATCCTGTAACGGCAGCAGAGCCTACCAATGAGGGCCACTTAACTACTAAAGGATATGTAGACAATAGTCTTTTTAACACTGTTAAAAATGATGGTACTACAAAACTTCTTTCTACACTATCATTTTTAAATGCCCCAGAGCTTTCAGATAATGATAATCTAGCACTAGTACATAAAGATTATGTAGACCGACGACTTAGAAGATTTTTAGGGGTTCCTTCAAAATTTGATGGTGCAATTTATCCTTCAGTAACTTTTGGGGGTAGGTGTTTTATTTTTACAAAAGACTACACTGCGTTTGCTGTAGACGGTCCAGAAATTCAGTCTGGAGATATACTAATATCTTTAGAAGCGTCTGAAGGAGGTACTCATGGAGAGGTTGGGCACCAGTTTGCTATAATTAATACTAACATTGTATTTGCAACAGAAACCTCTGCAGGTATTTTAACAGTAGCTAGTGCAGACGAGTTATTAAGTAGTAAGTTAGATTCAGACACTTCTGCTTTAACTCCTTTAAAATATAAAACAGCTTTAGAGGGTTTAAACTCTCACCAAAGAAAATCTTATGCAGTTCCTAATGTTACTCTTACTGAAGACGATGCAGGACTTATAGCAGTAGACACAACTAGAAATTCAGTAACAGTTCATTTACCTTCTATTACAGAGTTAAGTAACCCTAAACTTTCTAAGTTTACAATTAAAGATGAGAAAGGTAATGCTGTAAAAAATAATATTATTATTATGCCTTCTGGGGGTGATAGTATGAACAATGCTTTAAGAAGAATTATTAGTACTGATAGAGGAGCAATGACATTTTACAATGACGGAGATTCTAAATGGTATGTAGAGAGTACAGCTACTACAGACTTGAATACTATTGGAGCTAAAAGTGTTCTTACCGATGACGCAGCAAGTGGAGAGAAACCTACAACTACAGGAGAGTATGAAGCTGTTATGACTCTTAGGGTTGATTTAAGAGAGTACCCAATTGGTACTGGATTTAAAATTGTAGCTCACTCTTTGGCAAAACTAAACGCAAATAATAAAGCAGTGGCTATAGATGTGGGGGGAGTTCTTTCAGTGCCTAGCACGCTATTAGGTGCCGCGCCTCAGACATTTATACATCAAGAGCTCACAATTATGCATTCTACCACACCAAAAACATTTGGGTTTGGGTTTGTATCTTGCGCTGGTACTACCACAAAATTTATGCCGGGACTATCTAATACTTTAGATTTAAACTGGGATGGTACGGTAAGTATAAGTGTTGTTGTAAATAATACAACTTCTGCAGATGATTTAGGAGTTTTTGCTCTTCAAGTAATTCCTTTAAAATAAAATAAATGGCTAACTACAACGTAAATTTATTAAATACTATTAATAAAGTTAGAGAGGGTAACAGCGAAACTTTTACAATAGGGTATAAATTTTCTCCAGAATTATTTACTGGAGAGAATAAAATTACCAGCCCCCATATAAATAAAGTTTTAGCAGAAGATGAAATGTATTTAGCTCTTCAAGTATGGGTAGAGATTTTAAATGTTTTATATTCTACTGGTAGAAAAGTTAAAGGTAACTTACAATGCAAGCTTGTTAATAATTTAAATACTGCTAATGATTTAAATATTAACGTCTCTTCTCGTAACATTTATAGTGATGTTCCTGTAGAAGTTTTTGGTAACTATATATCTTTAAAGTCTTCTTATGATTGGAGAATACTTAGTAATTCAGACGATACAATATCTTTATTTGGTATTATGATGTATTCAATAGCTAAAGTTTTATGTCTCCCTGTAACTGAAGATACAAGAACCAGTATTAATCCTAGAGCAGATATTCCAACTGTGATAAATAATAATATTAGTCAGTCTAAACTTATAAATGTAGTTGCTAAAGTTTTAACCTCTACAGATATAAAAAAATCTTTATCTATTGTTTATGGAGGAATGGGTTACAATTACCCTATTGTATATGGTTGTTTAGATCGGTATGCATCTAACTATAATCCTAAAGCAAATAGGTCTAGTCAAGACTGCGTTTATGAAAGTTCAACTACAATAACTTCTTACAAACCTACAACATAAAAATTAAATGGAAAATTTATTTACAGATGGGTTAAATATTTTTGATGGTTCTACAGAATTTTTAACGGTTAATAGTCTTGGAGATGCAGTGCACTCATCAACGCTCTTTAATAGTTACTCTGATAACGCTTATCCAGGAGCTATACAAACCGCTGCTGTTAGTGCAAATACTTATTTTTCTTCTATACTTCCCACCCCTTTAGGAATTGCAAAAATAACTTTGTTTTCAAATAATAGAGGCCAAATACTAGCTTTTAACAGAGATCTTAGAGATAATATAGGTTCAGATGCTGATTCTTTATTTAATATGTCTAACTATAACAATTCTATAGAAACAAAGTATTCAGATACTACTTACTATAGTGATTTATTTGAAAGTTCTGGAGGATTTATCACTGCTAGTGTTATAACTGATTTTAATCAGCATTTTTCAAATACTCATTATTTAGTAAATACTTCTCCTTATGGATCCCTTGAGGCAGTAAAATTTCAGTTAGACGCAAACTATGTTTCTCCAGAAGGTCAAGAAATAATAGATTGTCAGAATGACACAGATTATACGTTTGGAAATGTCTCTAATGCATTTAAATTATTTAATACAAATAAATTAAGTAATAGTGATAAATGGGGTAAAACTACTGGCGGGTTAGCAGAGGATGTACATGACCTAGACACTAGTACTAACGCTATGTCAATACTAGGTAATTTAAATTTAGTACTAGAAGATTCGCTTAAATCTTCACCATCGGATTTACTGCCGTTTAAATTTATAGTTGTTCCAGTTAAAACCGAGATAGAACCTAAAAACGATAGTAGTGTAAAATTAGGTGTTATAGTGTTTGATCAAGACTATGATACTTTTCACTATAGATTTATTGATGATACTGCTGTGGGGGAGAATCCTCAATACTTAAATGTTTCTAATGGTTTTGGAGAAGATAATTACTCAAGAGTTATCACTCATAATTTAGCTGCAGATCCTTCTTTTATAAATACAGATAAAGTTATTTTATCCTCATTTAGTGGATTTAGTTTTAGCTTCCGTTATATAAATAATCATGAAATAAACAGAGGGACATTCTGGGGATTAAAAAATGTAGCAAGAAGGGGCTGGACAAGAGATACAGGATATCAAAACCCTCCTAGATTTGAAGGGCCGACAACTTACTTTGGATCTACTACTGATGGAAATGCGGGACCAGGTGACCCAGTCTTAAGTTCTGCAAATAAAACTTATAATAAGATATACAATCAATTGCCTGTAGCGTTTGGTAACAGATTAATGCCTCTAACTAATCCCGGAGATTTTGAAAATATAGGGAGTGACTTGAGGAGTGCGGCAGGAGAGATGTATAGTTTTTCAAATAACGCAGCTACCCAAGCAGAGGTACGTTCAAACGTAGGGTATTTTAACATTGCTTATGCAACAATTCACGGGTTTATATTATTTAGGTTACATTCTTATGCACCTATCCTTTTACCTCCTAGTCATCCTGACGGTATCGAACTTCACATACCGGGGGGAGAGTGGAATTATAATGAGATAAATAGTGAGGGCAAGCTTATAGACCCTATTCAAGATGCTAAGGGATACACACCTATATCAATGGAGTTCTCAAAAGATAATAACTTTTTGTATGCTATTGTAGCTAAACCAGACGAAAGAGAAATTAGATTTATATGTAAGTATAGTATAAGCACTTTTGACACACTTACTATAACAAACGAAGCTAAAATGGTTAAAAATCCTTTTACAAACTCTATACCTAAAAGTATAAGAGTTCTTCCTAATGGAAGAGTAGTTATTTTTAGCACTTCTGGAGATGAGTATTATATAAGCGATAATGATACAGACACTGCTTGGGGAGCGGCCCAAGTAGCGCAGTACAAATACACAGCTGCTCAAGCTGACTTTAGTGTGATTCCGGCTAAAAGATTAAACTCTACCGCTACAAATACTAATACTTGGAGAGGCTCTAATGTCCCACTACTTAATCCAGATTTAGTATCCCTTCTTAATACATCTACTTTAGATAGTTCTGTATTAACTCCTAGAGGATTTTTAGATTTAACTTCTCCTGGAAAAGAACTATCAGAAGTATCTAACTATACAAAAGATAATGATGAAAATTGGCTATCTTCTATTCTTGTAAATTGTAATCCAAGTAACCCACTTGTAGTTTATTTAGAAGACGGGACATTAAATAATACTGCTGTTAGAGCCCTAAACTTTATTAGGCCGACTCAGGGTACATCTTTATTGTCTGAGACTCATGTTCTTCCAAAAACATTCAACTTTAAAAACACAGATAATATTTTAAATGCTGTTAAACTTTCAGACAGTAAGAATATGTCGGGAATAAGTTCAGCGTATGTTATACTTAGATCTCCTAGTTTTAATAATTTATCGGATAACTCAGGATTTCACATCTCTCACCTAGTAACGCATATAAAAAGCACTGATGAACTTCAAATAACTAATATTGCTGCGTCAAATTTAAAGGTAGGAGACAGTCCTTCAGATGTTGAACAAAGGTTTTTAGGTAATGCAACAAAAATAATTAGTTT
>Ga0213865_10001510_pt1 | contig 15164 bp, 15 predicted proteins | sample PICome_6_FD_160100 | JGI IMG/M metagenome (GOLD analysis project Ga0213865, IMG submission 160100) | Coastal seawater microbial communities near Pivers Island, North Carolina, United States - PICO282 | ecosystem: Environmental > Aquatic > Marine > Coastal | place: USA: North Carolina...
CCTTGGAACCACTTATCGCATCCTGGAGCTGTAAGTGGTTCCAAGGGTTTGGCTGTTCGCCAAGGAAGGCGGTACATGATCTGAGTTTAGAACGTTGTAAAACAGTTTGGTCCCTATCTACCGTGAGTGTTAAAAATTGAAAGGAGTAGACCTTAGTACGAGAGGACCGGGAAAAGTAAATCCCTGGTGAATCGATTGTTTATTAAAAGCATTGTCGAGTAGCTATATTTATGATAGATAATTGTTGAAAGCATTTAAACAAGAAACTAACCTTGAAAAATTTTTTTTTAAAATTCGTAAAAGACTATTACGGAATAGGTTTAATGTGTAAGAATTGTAAGATTTTTAGCAAATAAACACTAATTTTAAATTGTCATAGATTTACGGCACATATGCGCCGAAAAAATTAAATATAATGAAACAGACAAAAATCGAAAAACGTTCCTTTAAAAAAATTATCTTTGTATCTATTCTCATGATTCTATTTTCCATTTTCAATTTTTCCTATGCTGAACCATGTTTGTGCGCTCCGCTGTCCACCGATTTAAACTCCGTTTTGATTAATTGAAATATATATACCGATATCGGTAAAAGTGAGGATGCAATCACTTTGTATGATAGAAACCTTATTGAATTAATAGAAGAATCATTACGTGTAAAGCTAAATCTTTCTTCTGGAGTAACAATAAGTGGTAGTGAAGTGGGTTCTATACCTCAGCACCTCACTGCTGATTCTACCATCAGCTTAGTAACAAATGAACAAGAAACTGAGCAATTTTTACAAATTGACTCGGTTAGAATCACGAATTTAACAAAAGAGGGTTTAGAAGATATAAAATTAACTGTGTCATCACGGTAATGTTAGTTTTACCTAAACCTGGTTTTTTCTGATTATTTTAACAATTGGTGTTTTAGTAGTTTGTAGTCAAAAAAACCAAAAATATATTTATGCATTTTATAAAAAACAAAGGCAACACAACTTTATATAAAAAGCTTTTGTCATTAACAAAAAATCTACGGAGTAGAAACAAATCTTCAAAAAAAAAAGGATAAACCAATGCTTACATTGTAATAAAAAAGAAAATAATGTTGTCATTGACACAAATTGCAGCATCATACATACCGTTGAGTATAGTAAGTATTACCGATCTTGGTATAGCTGGCATTATGTGGATTACGTGTTTAGTGTTGAGGGTATTGTAAAGATAGACCAGGAAGAAGCCTTTAAACAAATGAAAATAAGTGTCACCCGAAAATAAAAAAGCTTATAGCTCAGTTGGTTTAGAGCATACGCCTGATAAGCGTAAGGTCAGTAGTTCAAGTCTACTTAAGCTTATACTGTACTCTTTCTAAAAACAATGAAATTATCTAGTTTCATTTTACTTTATGTTTTTTCATACTCTGGGTTTGTTCTAACAATTCAAAAAATTTTGGTTGCAAATTATTTTTAAAATAATTCTTATTTTGTATGTTACACTTTTTATAATTGTTCTAGTATACAAATAATAAAAAACTTATGTTTTTTATAACTCAATACTTAATTTTTAACAAACATTTATTATTTTTGTTAAGACTCATTGTTTTTTTCCGTGAGGTTCTTTTTTTGAAATGAGTAAAAAAGCCTAGAAAAAGTGCAAACAGCTAAACTTGGTACTTATCCCAAATTTTTATTAAAACTTTTTGTTAATAAAGAATCATTAAAATAGAATAGTATCCGTAAAGATGTTACCCAAGCCAGACCCATTGAAAGAATGAAAGATAGGTAAATCCATATGAAGCTAATTTTTACAAAATAGTTACAATTTGGCTTTTATCTACTCATAAAAAAAGCAACAATTAGTTTAGATAATCAACGAAATTCTGTCCTGCAAGTTAGTTAATTTGCCAGAAGGGGCGTACAAAATCGTTGAAATTAAAGATATGAAGGAAGCGAATTTGACTACTGAAGTTGAAACTCCTGTCCAAAGATGATCTTTTTCTTTTAATTAAGCCCAGCTTGTCCCTGGTTGGTGCAAGTGTCCTGGCCCAATCTTTGGGAGAGTCAGCTCTGACGCCATTAAAACAGTTTCAAATTGTTTTGTTTTTTTAAACCCAAAAAGTTGGATGTCATTGGGTATTTGCTTTAACTTAATGCTAATTTAATTTATCGCCTTTCGTTGACAAACGTTTATGTATAAATCTAAGACACTTGGGACGGCAATTACGGTTTTAAAAACTATGTTATATACTCCTTTAGAACAGTTTCAAATTATTCTCCTATTTTCTATCAAATTGTTTTGTTTTGATTTCTCAATTACTAATTTAGTATTAGTAAATTTTTTGGTTTTACTTTTTTTCGTTTCGATTGTTCTTTTTTTCAGCTCTAATGAGCACTCTTTGAAAGAAAGTAGCTTTTTTTTTATCCCTAGTACATGGCAAGTTTTAATAGAAGCATTATATGAAAATTCTGCACAATTATTATTTGACAATATCAATAAAGAGGGGGAAAAGTACTTTCCCTTTATCTCTGTTATTTTCATTTTTGTATTATTTAGTAATTTAATTGGATTAATTCCTTATAGCTTTACAACAACAAGTCACCTTATTGTTACATTTACCTTATCTTTTTCTATTTTTATTGGTATAAATATTATTTGTATTCAAAAACATAAATTTCATATGCTATCTTTATTTATTCCTTCTAATACTTCTTTTGGTTTAGCACTTCTATTAGTGCCTATTGAACTTTTATCGTACATTTTTAAACCTATTAGTCTAGGTGTTCGATTATTTGCAAATTTAATGGCAGGCCATACATTATTAAAAGTTATTGTAGGTTTTTCTTGAAGCATGTTATTATTAGAAGACTTTTTAGCAGTCTTCCATATTATACCTTTATTGATTTTAGTATTGTTGATGGGTTTAGAATTAGGTGTAGCCTTGATTCAAGCATATGTATTTACAATTTTAACATGTATTTATCTTAACGATGCTATTAATCTTCATTAATTAAAGTGGGTAATCATAGCTTTAAGTTTTTATAAGTATTTTAATTTGACAGGCAATTAACTCAATTGGTAGAGTGTTTCGCTTACAACGAAAAAGTTAATAGTTCAAATCTATTATTGCCTATTATTATATTCATTTAAGTTTAGAGTCAAGAAAACACAAAAATGTTACGAAATTTACGAATTTCTTAAAATTATTTCTGCTGCCATTTAAATAATATTTTTATTTACCCTTTTTGATATACTGTCTTTAGAATGAAAATGCTTTTTTAAAACGTGAATACACAACATATAAGTGTTTTATTTGGAACTGACCCATAGCTCAGAAGTTATTTATTGCAAATAAGTTTTTAATTTTGTTAAAATTAATTTCTAAAAACTCGGTTTAAGGTTAAATTTAACTATAATATTTGTTTTATAAGAGAGCAGTATATTGGTATTATCTATATACCCATAATTAAGATTTAAAGTCAAAAAAGCTTAAAATTTTATAAATGATTTTAAGCCAGTTTAATATGAGTTTGATCCTGGCTCAGGGTGAACGCTAATAATATGCTTTACACATGCGAGTTGTACGAAATTTTATCGTGGCGAACGGGTGAGGAGAGCGCAACTATTTATGTCCTTACATTTCGTTAAAAAATTTAAAGCGAATAAAAACGTAACTTTATTTAAGATAGATCTTATTTTTTACGTTAGACATAAAACCTACCTTTTAAATTAAGATAAGCTACACCCATTTAAATTTTAGATTTTTTTGGGTAAAACTCTTTTTGGGTGATAGTAATATTGAATAATAAGTTTAAACAAGAAACTTTGTTAAAGACTGAAGGCATTTTTTGAATTTTATTAATAGAAATTGAGCATTAGTAATCTTTTATATTTTTAATGCAAAAACAGTATTAAATAGATTTACAAACGTTTGCAGATGTTAAAAGATGATGTTGTGTAAGATTAGGTTGTTGGTAGAAATAACAGTTTACCAAGCCTGCGATCTTTAGTTGGTCTTAGAGGATGTACAACCACACTGGAACTGAGACAAGGTCCAGGCTACTTTTAGCCAGCAGTGAGGAATATTGGACAATGAACGAAAGTTTGATCCAGCAATATTATGTGAATGAATGACGGTTAATTTTCGATTGTAAAGTTCTTTCGTTAAAAATGATAGTGACGTTATTTAAAGAAGTTTTAGTCCCGGCTAATCTCGTGCCAGCAGCCGCGGTAATACGTGAGGGGCAAGCGTTACCCGTAATTACTGGGCGTACAGAGTCCGTAGATTGTACTATAAGTTATACGTTAAAATTTAAAGCTTAACTTTAAAAAAATATATAATACTGTTTTACTTGAGTTTAGTGCAGAAGAGTAGAATTTCATGTTAAGAAGTAAATTTCAAAAATACATGGAGGAATATCATTAGCGAAAGCGACTCTTTAGCATAAACTGACATTGAGGGACGAAAGTGTAGGGAGCGAACAGGATTAGATACCCTGGTAGTCTACACCGTAAATTCTGAGTGCTGTAATTTAAAAGAATTTTAGATTTTTTAAGCTAACGCCATAAGCATTCCGCCTGAGGAGTATGATTGCAAAATTGGAACTCAAAGGAATTGACGGGAGCCTACAACGAGTGGTGGAGCATGTGGTTTAATGCGATAATCCGCGCAAAACCTTACCAACCCTTGACATATTGAATGAAATTTAAAAGTAAAGGCTTATTCTTAAATTGAACGTTCATTACAGGTGTTGCACGACTGTCGTCAGCTCGTGTCGTAAGATGTTTGGTTCATTCCTTTTAACGAGCGTAACTCTTATTTTTAAAAATTTACCTTCAGTTTTAACTTTTAAACGTTAAAATTTTTGCTTTAAAAAAACTGTGAAGCCAAAAAAAAATTTCAAAGGAAGGTGAGAATTAAGTCAAGTCACTGTGGCCCTAATGGGTTGGGCTACACACGTGCTACAATGAAAACGACAAAAAGTAACAAAAATAATAACTTTTAGTTAATCTTTAAAAATTTTCTTAGTTCGGATTGTAAACTGCAACTCGTTTACATGAAGGTGGAATCACAAGTAATCGCAAATCAGAACGTTGCGGTGAATATGTACCTTGGCTTTGTACACACCGCCCGTCACATGCAGAAAGCTAGTTTTACTTGAAAATTAAACTCTTAAAAGTTAATTTATTGAAAAATTAGCAATTTGGATGAAGTCGTAACAAGGTAGCTGTACGGGAACGTGTAGCTGGAACAAATGAAATAGTTTAGTTGGTCAGAACGTTGGAATCATAATCCAAATGTCAGGGGTTCGAATCCCTTTTTCATTATCTAATTTTTATAATTTTATGGCAGTCAATTTATTATTTTATTTTTTTTCTTGCATACTGCTTGCAAGTTCTTTAATGATTATTCTTAGTCAAAACTCAATATATTCTGTTCTTTTTTTAGTATTAAGTTTTGTTTCTTCATCTAGTCTTTTGTTTTTGTTAGAATGTGAGTATGTCTCCTTGATTTTCATTATCATCTATGTGGGTGCTATTGCAGTCTTATTTTTATTTGTAATAATGATGCTAGATATAAAAACGGTTCATTTAGCAAAAGATTCTTTAAAATATTTTCCATTTGGAAGTTTTTTAGGTATTGTTTTTTTAGTTGAAATTTTATTAGCAGTTCCTAGTACTTTTGAATTTGTTAACCCTTACCATACTAGTTTTCTATTAAATTCTTATGTTAATTGGTTTAATAAATTAGATTACTTTACCGAAATTTTATCGATTGGTCATTTATTATATACTGACTATGTGATACAGTTCTTACTTTCAGGTAATATTTTACTACTGGCAACAATGGGCCCTGTCATGCTAGTGTTAGTTCGATCAACAGGCTTAAATAAAAAACAAGTTGTATTTAAGCAACTTTCACGTACTTATAGCTCTGTTATATCTGTTTAGATTTTAGCTTTGTGTTTGTAAACAGGTTTTTGATTTTTATCAAAACATACTGTCAAGGAAGAGCAATTGGTTCGCTCGCTAGGCTCATGTTCTAGAGGTTGTAAGTTCGAATCTTACCTTTGATAGATAAAGTAATTCAATATTTATTTGTTTCTCGTAATTGTTATTTTAAGTTACTATAAAGCACAAAACTGTACTTTTAACATATAATATGGTATTATCCGTCTTTAATCATTCTGTTTACTGTTATGCCATTTCAATTATTTTGTAAGTAAATTTAAACATTTCTTTGTCATTTGGTTGTAAAAAAAGGCTCAACTTTTTTTACTGTTATTGCGATTTAAAACCAAAAAAGTTTGAAATAATAATGACACTAACACTTTTTTAATTTGATGGGATCTTTAAAATTTTAAACTTATAGCTGCTTTAAAGCCATCGAAATGCATATGTATATAAGTAAATATATATATAACTAATAATTTACATGTTATTACAAGCAGCTAAATTTGTAGGAGCTGGATTAGCAACTATTGGACTAGCAGGAGCTGGAGTAGGAATTGGTACCGTATTTGGTGCATTAGTAATTGGAATTTCACGAAATCCTTCTCTAAAAGACGAATTATTTAAACTTGCTATTTTAGGTTTCGCCTTAACAGAAGCTATCGCTCTTTTCTCATTAATGATGGCGTTTTTAATTCTTTTTGCATTATAAGTTTCTTTATTACGAAAATAATTAAAAATGTGGGTATATAGCTCAGTTGGTAGAGCGTTGGACTTTTAATCCACAGGTCTTGGGTTCAAACCCCAATATGCCCAAAACATAGATTTACGTTTTTATTGATATTTATATTACATCCCGTACACTTTAACCAGTTTCAAAGTGTGTGTCATCAGTTGATACATCTTTTAGTTAGAGTTGCTTTAATTTACAAATGCTTTCATCTATTTTTTTTTACATAAACAACTTATTTTAAGAAACTATTTTATGTCATGATCAAGATATTGTTATTTTGATTTTTGTATTGATTGCCGTGGTTGGCTTGTGTCACATCTTTTTAATAAAAAAAAAATGTGAAAAATCATCAAACTAAAAACTACATGAATGGCTCATTAATAACATCAGTATTTTATTTTTCTCCTATTTATTAGCTAAGTAAGGTAGCAAAATGAAATATTGTACGTGTGAAACATTTGTTAAGGACTTTAATGTTTACACAGATGTGATCCGCAAACTTGATGCACACTACTTATACAGGCGGCTTCAAATTGATTTGATACAGAATGTAACAGATGTATCAAATCAATTTCACCATGCGATCTCTTCGGGTGAACAGGTAATAACTCAAGTGACACGTCAAAATTTGATATTTTTATGATAGGTAGTAAGTTGGGTAACACAACCTATTGTTTAGATTAGGAACATAATCTCCTCAGTTATGATAAGTTTGATGGTCGAATGGTAATAAAAATTCCCGAGATACACAACGATTTTTTCATCGAAGATGTTTCAAAAAATAATTTTAAACAAATAAAAATAAATGTCACTCGAAATTAAAAAAGCTTACAGTTCAGTTGATTTTACCAATAAAAAGCTAATAATTTACAAATGTTAATATTTAAAGAAATACAGCTTTTACCTGAAATTTTTTTAGGTATTTCTATAATTTATTTAACCATTCATGGAACTTTTAATTCTGTGAATACTAAGTATTTATTAATTCAAAACTCTATTTTATACTTAAGTGTTTTGACTGTTGCTTTGTTTTGTTATTTATTGGTAAACAATAGTATTGAATACAAAGAACTTCAAGTTTTTAATAATACTATTACTGTTGATTTCTTGAGTTTTTCTTCTAAAGCTTGAATAGCTTTTATGTCAATTTTTTGTTTTCTAATGAGTCAACGGTATATAACTGTACAAAAAATAAACTATTTTGAGTATAGTATTTTGATTTTATTTGCTTTGTTGGGAATTTTTTTTATCTGCTCTTCAAATGATTTTATTACAGCATATTTATCAATTGAATTACAAAGCTTATCTTTTTATATATTGGCAGCAGCTAAAAAAGACTCAGCTTTTTCTGTAGATGCTGGCTTAAAATATTTTATACTAGGTGCCTTTTCGTCAAGTCTGTTTTTGTTTGGATCATCCATTTTGTACGGAGTTAGTGGCACTACTAATTTCGAAGATTTAAAAAATTTATTATCTTTAATACAAACGCACCCTAATAATATAAATACTTTTGAAAATTACACCTTTGTAAAGCAGGTTTTTTTAAATGAAAGTTTGATTCAATTTGCTTTAGTCTTTATTTTCGTAAGCCTTTTATTTAAATTGGCAGTTGCACCTTTTCATTTATGATCTCTTGATGTTTATGAGGGGTCTCCATCAAGCTCAACATTTTTTTTTGCAGTAGTACCTAAATTAGCAATTTTCGTATTATTTATCCGAATTTTTTATTCTGGTTTTTTTGAATATGTGACTAAATGACGTTACTATATAGTTCTTTTGGCTATTTTATCGATAATTGTTGGTTCTTTTGGAGGTTTAGAACAGAAAAAACTAAAAACACTTTTAGCGTATAGTTCAATAAGTCATATGGGCTACACCTTAATTGCTTTCAACACAGGAACCTTCGAAGGGCTACAAACCTTACTTTGTTATCTTTTTTTGTATATGGTTGTAGGTTTGTGTGTTTGGTCGATTTTTTTAGTTTTACAATTAAAATATAAATATTTAAAAAAACAGAATAAAGATCTGGCAGATTTAAAATCTTTAAATAAGTCTAATAGCATTTTGGCTTTATTTTTCAGCACAGCCTTGTTATCCGTAGCAGGTCTCCCCCCAATGATTGGGTTTTTAGTTAAAATTGGAATTTTTTTAGTATCAATTGAAGCGTCTATGTATTTAGTCGCAATAATTAGTATTTTATGCAGTGTTATTTCCACTTTTTATTATATTCGAATAGTAAAAATTATGCATTTCGAAAGCTCTATTGCGGGAACGCTTTACCACCCTATTAGCTCTAATACTTCAATATTAATTGTTTGCTTGTTTTATTTTTTATTATTTTTGTTTATAAATCCAACATTAATTTATTTAATATCACACAAAATAGTTTTATTATTAACAATGTTAGTAATGTAGTTTTTGAATTTAAAATGGCTAGATAACATAATTTGGTTAATGTATTAGATTGCAAATCTTTTAATATCGGTTCAAGTCCGATTTTAGCCTACAATTGTAGCATTTTTAGCTCAGTTGGATAGAGCAACAGCCTTCTAAGCTGATAGACATAGGTTCAAGTCCTATAAAGTGTTAATGTTAAACTTTTTTTTACTAAATATAGCGAGTTTATTAGTTTTTATTACAGTGTCGCCTTTAATTGGTACTTTTCTCTTATTGTGCGCACCCTCTTCGAACCATTCGTTATTAAAATCAATAGCATTAAACGTATCTTGTTTTACGTACGTAATGTCATTACTTTTGTGAGTTTTTTTTAATAAGTCTATTGGCTCTTTTCAGTTTGTTAATAAACTGTTATGAATTCCTTTTCTAAATTTGAATTTTAGTATAGGTGTTGATGGTATATCATTATTTTTTGTTCTTTTAACAACTTTATTAATTTTTTTATGTATATTGATAAGTTGGACTAGCGTTAAAACAAATATAAAAGAGTTTTTAATTGCTTTTTTAGTAATGGAATTTTTTCTAATTGGGGTTTTTTCTATTTTAGATTTATTATTGTTTTATATTTTCTTTGAAAGTGTATTAATTCCAATGTATATCATCGTCGGTCTTTGAGGTTCGAGGGAAAGAAAAATCAGAGCAGCATACTTTTTCTTTATATATACTTTAGCAGGCTCTGTTTTGATGCTGCTATCTATTTTATACATTTATTATCAAGCAGGAAGCACAGATTATGAAGTTTTATTGACTTTTATTTTCTCAAAAACCGAGCAAAAGTTTTTATGGTTTTCTTTTTTTGCGTCTTTTGCAACAAAAGTCCCTATGGTTCCAGTCCATTTGTGATTACCAGAAGCACATGTAGAAGCACCTACTGCAGGTTCTGTTATATTAGCAGGAGTTTTATTAAAGTTAGGAACTTATGGTTTTCTTCGATTTGCATTTCCTCTGTTACCAGAAGCATCTTTTTATTTTGCGCCAATTGTATATTTGCTTTCTATTGTTGGTATTGTCTATACTTCTTTTACAGCAATTCGGCAAACAGATTTTAAACGAATTATTGCATATACTTCGGTGGCCCATATGAATCTTGTAATGGTGGGTCTTTTTAGCTTTAATACTATTGGTTTAGAAGGTGCAATTTTACAAAGCTTAAGCCATGGGTTTGTTGCAAGTGCTTTATTTTTGGTTATTGGGGTCGTTTATGAAAGACACCATACACGTATGGTTAAATACTACGGAGGTTTAGTCCATACTATGCCTTTGTATACTTTTATTTTTCTATTTTTTACTATGTCAAATATTGGACTTCCTGGTACAGGGAGCTTCATAGGCGAGTTCTTAATATTAGCAGGTTCTTTTAAAACTAATACTAGTGCTACATTTATTAGCGCTACTGGAATGATTATTGGAGGTTGTTATTCGTTATGGTTATTTAATCGAATTTCTTACGGAAATTTGAAAATTCAATACTTAAAAAACTATATTGATATTAACAAACGTGAAGCCTTTATTTTTTTTCCATTAATTCTTGGAACCTTAACTATTGGGTTATACCCAGGAGTTTTTTTAAGTTCAATGCATATGAGTGTTAATATGTTAGTTGAATTTACTCATATTTATAAATTACAAATGATATATATATTGGAAACAGAGCTATTAGAAAACAAATCAGTTTATTTTTCTTTAACTAAAATTTTTGGAGTTAATAAGTTTCAATCTTTTTTAATTTGTAAAAAATTAGGTTTATCCTACAACTGTCGGTTATCTACATTAACACCAGATCAAATTATAAAGTTAATTAAACTAACAGAAAGCTTGAATTTACTGTTAAATAATAATTTAAAAAAATCAAATATTATGCTATCAAAAAAATTAGTCCAAATTAAAGCATATCGGGGTCTTCGTAAACTGCGAGGATTGCCCGTAAGAGGACAACGCACTCACACTAACGCTAAAACAGCATCTAAACGTAATTAGAAACGTAAATTCATGATTTTAGCTCAATACTTGATTATACCTAAAATTTATGTTTATTATTTTATCCATTTATTCTAAGAATTTAAACTCACTAACAGACTTTTTAAAATTCTTTTACAAGTTTAAAACACACAAAATTTTTGAAATAAAGTTTTGTACAGTCCAATCGCAACAACAACGACAGTTTTTTTTCTTTTCTACATTACAATCGCCTCATGTTAACAAAAAATCGCAGGAGCAATTTGGTTATTATATGTATAGTAAAAAACTAAAAATTAGTATATTTCAAATGGCTAAATTCCTAACAATCTGAAAAACAGTCAATACAACATTATTTTCAGATATTAAAATAAACATGCGGTTTCGACTTTATAATAAAACTGTAAAGCTTAAATCGACAAACAAAACTAACATTGATAAGTTTAAATTAAAATTTATAAAAAAAAAAAAAACTTTTTACATAAGTAAAATTAAAAAATCTAAAACAACAAATTTTTCACTAAAACATTTGCTTAACGTTCAAGCAAACCCCTTAAAACTGAAATCTCATAAAAAAAAAGTATCTAATACAACATCCTACACGTTTTTAAAATTATTAGATATAAACGGTGAGCTTTTAAATACAGCTCATTTTAATTCTTTAAAAAATAGAGTAAGCTTACGAAGTAAGCCTTGCAAAATTTCAATATTAAAACTTGTCATATTAAAACTAAAAGAAGCTATTAATGCACAAAATACATAAAACCTTAAAAATACCCTATTTATTTAGTTGAATTTAATTTTTTAAAGTTTAGGTAGCTCAGTAGGCAGAGCAAAGGACTGAAAATCCTTGTGTCGGCAGTTCGAACCTGTCCCTAAACATATTATGTTAAACACCCTATGGACTATATCTACTAATCTAAAAAATAACCAAATTTCACGAAGAGATTTTTTTTTTCAGCCAAAATCAAAATTAGCAATTGCTTTTTTAAATATTCTTTGAAATGAAGGTTTTATTTTAGGTTACAAAATTGAAAATTCAGATTCAAGTCTACTAAAAATTTTTTTAAAATATAGAAACGGAAACCCAGCAATAAATTCAATAAAATTTATTTTTAAACCCAGCCGTAATATTTATTACTCAGTACCACAGTTATGAAAACTTGCTACAAAAAAAAGCCTTATTGTATTTTCGACACCAAAAGGTTTAATGACTGTTCATGAATGTAAAAAAACCCAAACAGGAGGTAAGCCTTTATTTATAGTCAAATAGAAATGAATTATACTACAAAAAGACATATTATTAAAATTCCAAAAAATGTGTCCACATATTATTGCGACATTACACGCATTGTTATTTTTGCAAACTCTTTCACTCAGAAGGCATTAACTTTAAAAACAAAATTAGTTATTGATAAAAAAAAAAGGATAGTTAAAGTAACTCGTGAATCTTTTCTTAACGTTTCAAACAACGAAAAAAAAAAATTAAAAGTTATGCAAGGAACACAAGTCAGCTTATTAAAACAAATGCTTTTAGATATTTCTCTTTCTTTTTGTAAGAAGCTTAAATTGGTTGGGGTAGGTTTTCGTGCTTCTATTTTAAAAATATCTGATTTAGATATATTATACTTTAAGTTAGGTTATAGTCACTCTGTTTATTTTAAAATTCCAAAAAATCTAAAAATTTTTTGTTTAAAATCTAATAAGCTTTTTATTTTAGGTCAATCACATTCATTTGTAAGCCAAATTTCTGGGCTGATTAGATCATATAAAGCACCAGAGCCCTACAAAGGGAAAGGTATACTATACGCGACAGAAAAAATAAAATTAAAAGAAGGTAAAAAAATTTAAAAATGAAAACCCATAAAATTAAAATTCAAAAATATAAATTGTTTAAATACAATTTATTAAAATTACAAACATATTCTAAAAAATCTACTTTTGATATTAGTAATTTTTTGCCTGGCTTGTTAGAACAAATAGAAGCTTATTTAAAACAGGTGCTAAAAATTATTTTTGAGTATCATGTGGGTCATTTTAAAATTTTGTTTATAGGTTTTCCATTAATTTCTAAAATAAAACAAGTAAAACTTGTTCATTTTACAAATCATAATTTTATACCTGAAAAGTCATGGATTAGTGGTATATTTAGAAACCGTTTTTCAATATTAACTTACTTAAAAATAATTCAATCACAAAATTTTTCAAAAAACCTTCAATTTTTATTAACAATTAAAACAAAACCCCATTTAGTTGTTATTTTTAACCAAAAAGTTGAGACTAGTACAATTAATGAGTTTTATAAAGCTGGAATTCCTATTTTATCTTTTGATTGGAGATCTTTAAAAACTTTCAAAATAACTTATAAAGCATTAGGGAACTACAACTTTGTTGACAAAAATTTAAAATTAACTTTTTTTTTCTTATTCTATTCGTTATTAAAAAAAACACCTTTAAGAAAAAAACTTTCAAAGTCAAAATATAAACTACAAAAAAGAAAAGCGTAGGACCTTTTAATGTTTTGTTAAGGTTGGTATAAGTGTCTATTTCTGAAAACCTTACAAGCATGATTTCGCTTATAAAAACCAGCAACCAAAAGTTTGACAACACTTAAAATTAGATAATAACAATTGGTGTTTTGGTTGTTTTAGTAATTTGTAATCAAAAAAACTAAAAATATATTTATGCATTTTATAAAAAAACAGCGAAATAAACCTTTATATAAAAAGTTTCTGCCACTAAGAAAAAATGTACAGAGTAGAAACAAATTTTTGAAGTTTAAAAAAAAAAAATGAGAAAAATTTCAGTATGCACATTTAAGATTTAAAAAGCAAAGATTTTACGATCCTATTTCATATTTTTTATCTAATTTCAAAAATTTTTTTAACAAGAAATTTAAATACAATTTACAGAATAAACAAAGATTAAGCCTTTTTTACGGCAATCTGCGTAAAAAGTGCTTAAAAAGAACAGTAAAATCTGTGCAAAAAAAGTTTAAAGGTTCAAACAGACATCCCAGTGTCTTGTTTATTGAAAAGCTAGAAAGTAGGTTAGACACAGCGTTATACAGAACGCACTTTTCTTATAGTTTTAGCAATGCAAGACAAATAATATCACATAAAAAAATTTATGTTAATAACAAAATTGTTCAATATAATTCTTATTTACTAAAAAAAGGAGATTTAATAACTTTAGACAAAGAAATATTTGAATTTACTATTTCAAATATTTTAAACTCAAAAATTTGTCCAATACCTCCTAAACATTTTTATATAAATTACAAAACGCTTCAAATATTAGTTATAGAAGATATCAATTACATAAACTGTTTAATGTACTATCCTTTTTGAATTGATTTTAGCTCTTTTCTTAAATTTTATGAAAGATAAGCTGTTAGTGTTTTTAAAGAAAGAAATATTTATTATACTTTTTCCAATAATTTGTGTATCTTTAGTAGCTCAAGGGTAGAGCGAGTGGCTGTTAACCACTAGGTTGTTGGTTCAAATCCAACTTAAAGAGATTTTTAAAAGTTTTTACTTGTAAAAACAGTCGGAATCGAACCGACACTTTTATGCTCAGATAACATAAAACCAACCAACGGTTTGTACTTTTTTTCAAGTTATTGCATAAATAACGTATAATTATGATTAATTACTTTTTTATTGTTTGTTAGCTCTAAACCCATTGCTGAAATAGAAGCTGTGTTTTTCACTAGTTTCTTTGTTCTAAATTTTTTTACTTCTATAAAATTTGGAAGAACAATACTAATACTAAAATAATGAAAAAAAAACAGAGTAGTTAAAAGTCCAAATACTTGTGCACCTAATGTTAAAATATCAAATTGTGGAATTTTTTAAAAGCCCGTTTGGTGAAATTGGTAGACACGTCAGACTTAAAATCTGATTTTTATATAAAAAGTATCGGTTCAAGTCCGGTAACGGGTAACGTAGCATAGTAAAAGCCAAAATGATGAAATTGGTAGACATACTAGGTTTAGGTTCTAGTTCTTTTTATAAAAGAGTAAGGGTTCAAGTCCCTTTTTTGGTATCAATATTAAAAAAATGCCTACTATAAATCAGCTATGTCGT
>Ga0213865_10001511_pt1 | contig 15163 bp, 16 predicted proteins | sample PICome_6_FD_160100 | JGI IMG/M metagenome (GOLD analysis project Ga0213865, IMG submission 160100) | Coastal seawater microbial communities near Pivers Island, North Carolina, United States - PICO282 | ecosystem: Environmental > Aquatic > Marine > Coastal | place: USA: North Carolina...
TCTTTTGGCATACCATCAACCCTGTATTCTTTAGGTATTCCTATTTTTTTTCCTTTAATATCTTTAGTTAATTCATTGCTATATTGATCTCTTTTGAAATCAATTGAAGTAGAGTCTTTATCATCATAGGTACTAATTACTTCTTGTAATAAAGCACAATCCTCAACATTTTGTGCCATAGGACCTGCTTGATCAAGTGACGATGCGAAAGCAACTATTCCATATCTTGAACAACTTCCGTAAGTAGGTTTTAAACCTACGGTCCCTGTAAATGATGCAGGTTGTCTAATCGACCCTCCAGTGTCGGTTCCTATTGTAATCGGTGTCAGTTGACCACTGACAGCAGCAGCTGAACCACCAGAAGATCCACCTGGAACTAATCCTTTATCAATTGGGTTTTGAACATTTCCATAAAAACTTGTTTCATTAGAAGAACCCATAGCAAATTCATCACAATTTAATTTACCAAGTAAGATTCCTCCTTCATTCCATATGTTTTGAGTAACTGTCGACTCATAAGTGGGAATAAAATTTCCAAGAATCTTGCTACCAGCTGTAGTTCTAATATCTTTAGTGCAAAAAAGATCTTTAACAGCCATTGGTATTCCTGGAAGTTTTAGATCAAGATTAGGTTTTTCATCAAATTTTTTTGCTTTATCAATTGCATTTGAAAAATCCTCCGTAATGTATGAATTCAATTCTTTAGATTTTTCAGAACGCTCTACAAAAGCTTTTGTTATCTCTTCAGATGAGAGTTTTTTTTCTTTAATGTTTTTAACTAATGAAGTTAAAGATAGAGAAGTGATATCTGACATTATTCAACAACCTTTGGGACAACAAAAAAATCTTCATTTTCTTCAGGCGAGTTTTTTATGATCTGTTCTCTTATATTTTGATTTTTAACTTCATCAGATCTAAACTTTAAAGTTGTTTCTGCTACAGATGTAAGCGGTTCAACATTATCAGTATTTAATTCGTTTAATTTTTCAATAAAGTTGAAAATTGAGTTTAAATCACCTGCAAGCTTTTCAGCTTTTTGTTCATCAACTGAAATCCTTGATAGTTTTGAAATATGCTTTATTGTTTTAAGATCAATGCTCATATGATATTTAAATATGTCGCAAACTATCACTTAAGTTAGAAATATACAATATGATCACTATTGAAGATTTAAAAAAAAAACAGTCTGAACCATCTAGATTAATTGGATTAGATCTTGGTTCTAAAAGGATTGGTGTATCAATATGTGATGAGAGACAATCTATAGCCACACCCTTTAAAACAATTGCTAAAACCAATACAACTGAGTTAATTACCCAATTAAAAGATATAATTTCTGAAAATAATATTAAGGGAATTATAATTGGTAATCCTCTCAATATGGATGGTTCATCTGGCAGATCGGCACAATCTGTTAATGATGTGTCAAATAATATAGATAAAGCTATTGATATAGACGTTTGTCTTTGGGATGAGAGACTTTCTACTGTGGGAGCTTTTAATCTATCCAGTCAACTAGATGTTAATGTAAGCAAAAGAGAAAAAAATATAGATCAAAATGCTGCAGCTTTTATACTTCAAGGGGCAATAGATTTCTTGAACAATTAATACTTGCCATGGCATTACTTTATAGTTATAGAGTTAATTTTAATGGCATCTAAAACCCAAAAAGCTATTAAAATTTCTCAAAAACATTTGTTAGGTATCCAAGATTTATCAATTAATGATGTAAATTTGATTTTAAATGAGTCTCAGTCATTTATTAAACTCAATCAAAGCAAAAATAAAAGATTAGATGTTTTAAAAGGAAAAACGCAAATTAACTTATTTTTTGAGCCTTCAACTAGAACGCAAAGCTCTTTTGAATTAGCGGGTAAACGTTTAGGTGCAGATGTTATGTCAATGAATATGGGCAACTCTGCTATTAAAAAAGGTGAAACTTTGATTGATACAGCAATGACTTTAAATGCAATGCACCCTGACATAATTGTAATTAGACATCAAGACTCTGGTGCATGTAACTTATTATCTCAAAAAGTTAATTGTGCTGTACTTAATGCTGGTGATGGTAGAAGAGAACACCCTACTCAAGCTTTATTAGATGCTTTAACAATAATTAATAGAAAGAAAAAAATTCAAGGTTTAAAAATTGCAATTTGTGGAGACATCCTTCATTCAAGAGTTGCAAGATCAAATATCTATTTATTAACAATGTTAGGTGCAGAGGTAAATATAGTTGCACCAACAAATTTAATGCCAAAAGAAATAGAAAAATTTGGTGTTAATACTTTTACTGATATGAAAAAAGGTCTTAAAGATTGTGATATAGTAATGATGTTAAGACTTCAAAATGAAAGAATGACAAGTTCATTTCTTTCATCAAATAGAGAGTACTATGAATATTATGGTTTAACTCCAGATAAGCTTGATCATGCAAAATCAGATGCAATTATTATGCATCCTGGTCCTATGAACAGGGGAATAGAGATCGATACAAGACTGGCTGATGATATTAATAAAAGTGTAATAAAGGAACAAGTTGAACTTGGTGTAGCAGTAAGGATGGCTTGTTTAAAAATATTTTGTGAATAAATGAAAAAGCAATATTTTATAAATGCAAATATTATTGACCCATTTAACTCATTAAATGAAAATGGAGGATTAATAATTTCAGAAGAAGGTAAAATTGAAGCAATAGGAAAAAAAGTAAATTCCAATAATTTACCTACACGAGAAAAACCAATAGATTTAAAAGGTAAATATATCTTTCCTGGACTTGTAGATATGAGAGTTTTTGTAGGTGAACCAGGTTATGAATATAAAGAAAATTTTAGAACATTAAGTAATGCAGCATTATCTGGAGGAGTAACATCAGTAGTTACAATGCCTAATACAGATCCAGTAATAGATAATGTTTCAATTGTAGATTTTTTGAAAAGAAGAGGAAGAGACAAATCAAAAATTAATGTGTTTCCTTGCGCCTCTTTAACTCAAAATATTGAGGGAACAAACATGACGGAATTTGGATTGTTAGCAAAAAAAGGAATAGTCGCATTTACAGATGGAATTAAAACTATTCAAAATACTAGCTTAATGTCTAGAATAATGAATTCAGCTAAAGACTTGGATTGTCTAGTCATGCAACATGCTGAGGACTACCATCTTTCAAAAAATGGGATGATAAACTCTGGTATAATTGCTACCAAACTAGGTTTATCAGGAATTCCTGATATTGCTGAAAGAATTATAATTGAAAGAGATTTGGCTCTTCTTGAAAAGAATAAGTGTCGATATCATATATCTCAAATCTCAGCAGCAAAATCAGTCGATGTTATCAAAGAAAGAAAAGAAAATATTAAATTTACCTGTGGTGTCTCAATAAATAATTTATCTCTTAATGAAAATGATATTGGTGATTTTAAAACATTTCTAAAATTATCTCCTCCCCTAAGAAAAGAAGAAGATAGAGAATCATTAGTACAAGGATTAAAAGATAAAACAATCGATGTAATAGTTTCAGATCATAAACCTGAAGATGAAGAGTCTAAAAGATTAACTTTTTCACAAGCGGCTACAGGAGCATCAGGTATAGAAACATTATTGTCCTTATCACTAGAATTATATCATAATGGATCCGTAAAACTTGAAACAATAATTCAAGCACTAACATCAAATCCTGCAAAAATTTTAAGAATAAATAAAGGAAATTTGTCAATTGGAAATGATGCAGATTTTTGTATTGTTGATCTCGATAAACCTTGGATAGTAAAAAAAGAAAATTTAATTTCAAAATCTAAAAATACCTCAATTGAAGATAAAAAACTTCAAGGTAAAGTCACTAATACCTTTGTAAAAGGGAAAGAATTATTTAAAATACAATAATGGATTTTTTAGTTGTTGGCATTGCCTCGTATCTAATGGGTTCTATTCCATTTGGTTTAATTTTAACAAAACTGTTCTTAAACAAAGATATTAGAAAAATAGGTTCTGGAAACATTGGCGCAACAAATGCCCTAAGAACTGGAAACAAATTTATTGGCTATTCAACTTTAATATTAGATATAGTAAAGGCTATAATTCCAGTAATTTATGTTAAGATTAATTATCCCGATTTAATTTATATAGCCTCTTTATGTGCTTTTTTAGGACATGTGTTCCCAATTTGGCTTAAGTTCAAAGGTGGTAAAGGTGTAGCTACTTACGTTGGAATTTTATTCTCTATAAATATCATCTTAGGACTCATCTTTGTTGCCAGTTGGGTGTTTATTTTTTTATTGTCTAAATACTCATCACTATCATCGATAATAGGCTCTTTGTCGGTCCCTATTTATATTCTTATAATAGGTCAGATAAATGATGCTATTTTTTTTGCAATAATGTTTATTTTGATTTTCTTTACTCACAGAGAAAATATTAAACGACTGAAAAATAAAGAAGAAAGTAAGACTAAAATTTATTAATTTGACTATCAAAGACTTTTGGGTAGTTTGTTAAATTATGAATCTAGTCATAGTTGAAAGCCCTGCTAAAGCTAAAACAATTAACAAATATTTAGGTAATGATTATACTGTTTTAGCAAGTTATGGTCATATTAGAGATCTACCTTCAAAAAATGGTTCAGTAGACCCAGAACAAAATTTTAAAATGGAATGGGAAGTTGATAGTTTTTCAAAAAAATATTTAAAAGAAATTACTGATGCTGCAAAAGATTCAAATAAGATTATTTTGGCGACTGACCCTGATCGTGAAGGTGAAGCAATAGCATGGCATGTTAAAGAATATTTAAATGAAAAAAAACTTTTAAAAGATAAAGCTGTTGAAAGAGTTGTTTTTAATGAAATCACAAAAAAAGCAGTAATACATGGCATAGATAATCCAAGACAAATTGAGCCCTTACTTGTAGATGCCTATATGGCTAGAAGAGCTTTAGATTATCTAGTAGGTTTTAATATATCCCCTATTCTATGGACTAAATTACCAGGATCAAAATCTGCTGGTAGAGTGCAATCTGTTGCTTTAAAACTTATAACCGAAAGAGAACATGAAATAGAGTCTTTTAATCCAGAAGAATTTTGGACTTTAAGCATCAATTTTCAAGATAATAAGAAAAATTTAATTTCTTCAAGCATTTCTCAATTAAATGGAAAGAAAATAGAAAAATTCTCTTTTAGAAATAAAATTGAAATTAATGAAGCAGTAGAAAGTATAAAAGATCAAAAATTTAATATAAGTGATATTTCATCAAAAATTGTTAGCAGAAACCCTTCTGGTCCGTTTACAACGTCAACATTACAACAAGTAGCCTCTAGTAGATTAGGTTTTGGTGCTTCTCGAACAATGCAAATTGCGCAAAGATTGTATCAGGGTATTGAAATAGATGGAGAAACTATAGGATTAATTACTTATATGAGAACTGATGGAACAAACCTTTCAGCTGATGCTATTTCAGATTTTAGAGATTTTATTAAAAATCAATATGGGACAGAATACTTACCTGAGAAACCTCTGAATTATTCAGGAAAAAAAGCAAAAAATGCTCAAGAAGCTCACGAAGCTATTAGACCTACAGATATAACTAGATCACCAGATATTGTTAAAAAATATTTAAGTACAGATCAACAAAAATTATACAATTTAATTTGGGGTAGAGCTTTATCATCTCAGATGGAGACTGCAAAATTTGACAGAAATACAATAACAATTACCTCAGAAGATAATGGAACAATATGCAAATCAAGCGGGTCTGTACTAAAGTTTGATGGTTTTTTAAAAGTTTTTCCTAATCCAAGTAAAGATGAAGATGAAGCAATCTTACCAGAAATGGCTAAAGGACCAATAAATATTGAGTCACTTATAGACGAACAGCATTTTACTCAACCACCTCCAAGATACTCCGAAGCAAGTCTAGTAAAAAAATTAGAAGAACTTGGAATCGGCAGACCATCTACTTATGCAAGCATCATATCAACAATTGCAAACCGAGGATATGCAGAAATACTGAATAAGCGATTTTTTCCTACCGATCGTGGAAAACTAATATCTGCATTTTTAGAAAAATTATTTTCTAAATATGTTGATTATAATTTTACTGCAGGATTAGAAGATCAATTAGATGAAATAACAACTGGAAAAGAAAGCTGGATAAAAGTTTTGGAAATGTTTTGGAAAGATTTTAATAACAATGTTTCTGAAGTTAAAGAAAAAAGAACTAGAGAAGTTTTAGATTTATTAAATGAAAGTTTAGGAACATTAATCTTTGATAAAGATAACGATGGAAATGTTGTCAGAAAATGTCAATTATGTGAAACTGGTTCACTAAGTCTAAAAAATAGTTTTAGGGGTGGAGCTTTTATTGGTTGTTCTAATTATCCAGAATGTAAATTTACAAGACCCTTATCTAAAGCAAAAGCAGCTGCACAAGCTCAATTAGCTGAACCAAAATTTATTGGCAAACATGAAAATGGAAATGATATATTTTTAAAAAATGGAAGATTTGGTCCTTATCTACAGTATGAAAAAATACCAGATAAACCTTCTGAAGAAAAAGTTACAAAAAAAAAGAAAAAAACAAAAAAACTTAAACCAGATGTTAATGAACTTTTAAAAAATGTATCAATACCTAAAGGTCTAGAGCTTGAGAGTATTGATTTAGAAAAAGCTCAATTTTTATGTTCTTTACCTAAATCTTTAGGATTAAATCCCGAAAATCAAAAGGAAATTACTCTCAACACTGGAAGATTTGGCCCATATCTAAAATGTGAAAACAAATCTGCAAGGATAGAAAATATTGAAGAAATATTCTCTATTGGTCTTAACAGAGCAATTACTTTAATAGCAGAAGCAAAACCAGGAAGAATGTCTTCGTCTATAATCAAAGATTTAGGTGAGCATCCAGAAGATAAAAAACCTGTTAGAGTGATGAAAGGTCAATATGGCCCATATATCAAATATAAGTCTTTAAACGCAACAATTCCTGAAGAGAAAGATCCTACAGATTTAACTATGGAGGAGGCTTTAATCCTTATTGAGAAAAGAAAAGAATACGATAAAAATAAGAAATCAAAAAAAAAGAAAAAGGTAAAATAATGAATTTTGAAGATAAAATTAAAGAGCTTAAAATTGAATTACCTGAAGCAAAAGCTCCAGTTGGTAATTATGTTGCAACGAAAAAAGTTGGAAATTTACTTTATATATCAGGACAGGTATCGATAAACTCTAATGGAGAGTTAATTAAGGGTAAAGTTGGTAAAGACCTAACTACAGATGAAGCATATAAAGCTGCTGAAAGATGTGGGATAAGTATCATAGCTCAGGTTAAAAATGCATGTGATGGTGACCTTTCAAGAGTAAAATCTTGCATCAAATTAACAGGATTTGTAAATTCAACTAATGATTATACTGATCAACCAAAAGTAATTAATGGTGCATCAGATTTAATAGCCTCTATTTTTGGTGAAGCTGGGATGCATACTCGAGCTGCTGTAAGTACTAATAGTTTACCTTTAGGTGTATCTGTAGAAGTAGACGCTATTTTTGAACTAAATTAATTTTTATCTTCCAATACCAAAATACTTTATATTTGATTTCCTCATTTTATCAGGTGAATATAGATTTCTCATATCAAAGATTTTAAAATTTCTTTTTTTAACTAATTTCTTAAAATTTAATGATTTAAATTCATTCCATTCTGTGTGTAAAATAATTAAATCACTATTTAGACATGCATCACGTAAATCCTCATAATAATTTACATTTTTTAAATTTTTAAATTCAACTTTTTCTCCTGAAGGATCGTAATATCTAATTTTACATTTTTTTTTGTTTAAATATTTTATCATAGAAATACTGGATGCTTCTCGCATGTCATCTGTATTTGGTTTGAATGTTACACCAAGAAACGTAATGATCTTATTATCAAAATTATTATTAACTATTTGAATAATTCTTTTAATTGATAGCGATCTTCTATTTTCATTTGAAAGTATTACACTTTTGACAATTGATAAATTTGTATTAAATTTTTTACCTATATCAATTAAAGCACGAGTATCTTTTGGAAAACAAGACCCACCATATGCTGGTCCAGCTCTTAAAAACCTATCTCCAATACGCTGATCGGACCCCATACCAAAAGATATATCTTTTACGTCTATTCCAGTTTTTTCACAAAGATTAGCAATTTCGTTAATAAACGAAATTTTAGTAGCCAAAAAAGCGTTAGAAGCATATTTTATTAATTCAGCTCCTTTTCGTGAAGTTTTAAAATATCTGCTAGTTTTTTTAATAATTGGCAAATAAAGAGATTTTAAAACTTTGTTAGCTTTATTACTATCTGTTCCAATTACTACTCTATCTGGATAAATGAAATCTCGGATAGCATCACCTTCTCTTAAAAATTCAGGATTTGAAACAACATCAACTAACTTTCTTTTTTTTAAATTACTTAAAATATTTTCAATTTTATCACCAGTAGTGACTGGTACAGTGGATTTAGTGATTATAATTTTATAGCTTTTAATAATTTTTTTTAACTCTCTTGCAACATTAAATACATATTTAAGTTCTGCTGAATTACTATTTTTTTTAGTGGGAGTTCCAACACAAATAAATATAACATCTGAGTTATCTACAGCTTTTTTTAAATCTGAAGTAAAAATTAGTCTTTTTTGTCTATGATTTTTTTTTAAAATTTCCTCTAAACCAGGTTCATAAATGGGAACTTTGCCATTATTTAAAAGATCAATCTTTTTTTTATCTTTATCAACACAATAGACTTTATTACCTACATCTGAAAAACATACACCACTAACTAATCCAACATAACCAGTGCCAATCATACATAGTTTCATAATTTTGCAATCTCCTTAGATGAATTAATATATCCATCCATACTTCCACAGTCTAAATATTTTCCAGAGAAATTATGTGCTATAAATTTTTCATTATCATTGATTAAAAGTTGAATAGCATCAGTGATATGAATTTCACCTCCTTTGCTGGGTTTTAAATTTTTTAATTTTGAAAAAATTTTATTGGGCAATATGTATCTACCAATTACAGCTTTATTTGAAGGAGCATCATTAATGTTTGGTTTTTCAACAACACTATTAATCAAATAATCGTTTTTATTCAATTTTTTATTTAGTTTATAGATTCCCCATCTTTCTACAGTTTTTTTATTAACATTCATGCTTGCCATCACTGAAGCTTTATATTTTTTATGAGAAATAATCATAGAGTTAGAGCAGTTTTTTTTAATTATAAGATCATCTGGTAATAACATTAAAAAATATTTATCTTTAATAAATTTTTTAGTTTTAAGAACAGCGTCACCTGTTCCTTTTGGTTTGTTCTGATAAACAAACTTGATCATTTTTCGATATTTTAAAATCTTTTTATATTCTGCGATAACTCTAGTATCTTTTTTTTTTTTAATTAATTTTTTGTAAAATTTATCATTATAAAAATATGTTTTAATCATCATTTTTCTTTTTTATATAAAAAAAATTATTTCTTTAATTCCACCATCAATGCATTCATCTAATATATATTCTAAACCAGGCTTTCCATTTATAGGTAAAAGTTCTTTTGCAAAAACACTAGTCAAAGGCAGTAATCTTGTGCCAAGTCCAGCTAGAGGAATTATAGCTTGTTTAATCATTTAAATGTTTTACTTATTAAATATTTTAATACAAATGAAAATTATATTAAACAATCGTAATTTATCCAAAATATTAGAGCCTTTTAATGATATCGGTTTTGTTCCTACAATGGGTGGTATTCATGAAGGACACATATCTCTTATTAAAAGATCAATAAAATCTAACAAAAAAACTATAGTCAGTATATTTGTAAATCCAAAACAATTTAATAACGTAAAAGATTTTAATTCATATCCCACAAATATTAAAAAAGATTTAGCTATATTAAGAAGAATTAAAAAATTAGATTTTGTTTATATTCCTAGATTTAAAGATGTGTATGAAAGCAACAGAAAATCAAGAGTAAAAATTGAAAAAAAATATAGAATTTTATGTGCAAAATATAGAAAAGGTCACTTCGATGGTGTTTTAGATGTCATGAATAGATTAACAAAATTGATTAAACCTAATAAAATTTTTATGGGTAAAAAAGATTTTCAACAATTATTTTTAGTAAAAAAATTTATTGAAAATAAATTTAATATTAAAGTTATAGGATGCAAAACTATTAGAAATAAAAATAAATTAGCTTTATCTTCAAGAAATTTTTTGCTTAAACAAAATGAGGTAATTGATGTTGAAAAAATTTCAAAAAATTTTTTAAATCTAAAAAATAAGATCAAATACAAAAAAAATATTAATCAATTTTTACAAAAAACAAAAAAAGATTTTGAAAGAATTTTTAATATTAAAATCGAATATTTAGAAAATAGAAATATAAATGATTTATCCATCTCTAATAAATATCTTGGCTCTAAAATTTTCTTAGCTTATTATTACAAAAAAATTAGGCTAATTGATAATTTCTAAACTTATAAAAAATAAGCTCCTACACCTAAAAATGATACAAAGCCTATCACATCTGTAATCGTTGTTACAAACACACTGGATGCAATTGCAGGATCAATATTCATTTTTTTTAGAGTAACTGGAACTAAAATTCCAAAGAGGCCAGCAATAATCATGGTTAAAACCATTGAGATTGAAATTATTATTGAAAGAATATTATCTTGGAACCAAATTTGAACAATAAAAGCGCTTATAACAGCAAAAATAATTCCATTTAAAATTCCTATTAAAAATTCTTTAATAACGTTTGATGTAAAATTGTTTTCAGTTAAATCATTAGTTGCGATTGTTCGAACAGTAACAGCTAATGTTTGCATTCCAGCATTGCCGCCCATCGATGCTACTATGGGCATTAAAAATGCTAATACTACCATTTGCTCTATCGTTGCACCAAATAAGCTAATGCACCATGTAGCTAAAAATGCGGTGAATAAATTTAACAAAAGCCAATTAAATCTTCTTTTAGTTTTAGTAATTACACCATCTGTTATCTCTTCATCACCTACCCCAGCTAATCTCAATGCGTCTTCTTCAGCTTCCTCTTGTAATACAGTTAAAACGTCATCACTCATTATCATTCCAACTAACTTATTATTTTTATCTACTACAGCAGCTGAATTTAAATTATAGTTTTCAAATAAATTAGCCACTTCCTCTTTATCCATATCCACAGGTATTAATAATTGAGACTCTGACATAATAGAAAGCATTTTTGTATCTCTTGAAGTTGTTAGAACTCGAGATGATGGCACAGTACCAATTGGTTTAAACTCTTCATTTATAATAAATATTTCTAAAAATTCCTCTGGAAGATCTTTGTTTTCTCTCAAATAGTCTATTGTTTGGCCTACAGACCAATTGCTAGGTATAGCTGTAAATTCACGTTGCATTATTCTTGCAGCAGTATCTTCGGGATAACTTAAGCTTTCTAGTAAAGCGAAACGATCTTTAGGGGGTAAAGAACTTAGAATATTGTTTTTATCTTCTTCAGGTACATTTTCTAATATTGAAATTGCATCATCTGACTCAAGATTAGTTAATATAGATACAATCGAGTCTGAAGAAAGATAAGTGATAATTTCTGTTTGGATAGACTCATTGAGTTCAACAAAAACTTCAGGATCAATTTTAAAATTATTTAACTTTATTAGACTTTCTCTGTCTGATTGATTTAAATGTTCAATAATGTCTGCAGCATCTGCAGGGTGCATCTCTTTAAAAGAATTAGTAATAAAAAGAGCATCATTGTTAGCAATTTTGGATGTAACTACTTTTATATACTCTTTATTGAATTCAAAATTTACTTTTTTATCTTTTATTTTTTTAACTAAAGACATAAATCTACCTATAATTTAGATTGGACTATTAATAGATAATTAAGATAATACAATTTATAAATGAATATAGAGATCAAAAAGTCAATAAAACCAATAAATTATTTTGAAGCAATAAACATATTGGAGAAAAGATTAGAAGATTTATATGCAAATATTAATAATGAGTTAATTTGGACACTAGAACATGATGAAATATTCACAGCAGGTACAAACTATAAAGAAAATGAGATTTTGGATAACTCTATTGATGTAATAAAAACTAACCGTGGTGGTAAAATTACTTGTCATGCACCAGGTCAATTAATTTGTTATTTTGTGATAGATTTAAGAAAAAAAAAAGATATTAGAAAATTTATTTCTTGTATAGAAAAATCAATTATTGAAACTTTGAAAGATTATAAAATTGAAACATTTTCAGACAAAGATAATATTGGGATTTGGCATAAAAAAAACAATTCTGTAAATAAAGTTGCAGCAATTGGAGTAAGAGTAAAAAAATGGATTGCCTATCATGGGTTTGCAGTAAATATAAATAATAATCTTGATCAATATAAAAAAATTATACCTTGTGGTGTCAAAGATAAAGGTGTGACTAATTTAATTAGTATAATTGATAAAGATTATTCAAACTTAAGTGACTTATTAATAGAGAAATTTATTTCAAACCTGAAAATTTAAGTCTTTTTGTTTTTAATAATTTTGTAAAGTAATCTGGTAATAAAGCTGTATATGTGTGTTTTATGTCATCAATTATAAATTTAATCTGATATGAATGAAGCATTAAATTCTTATTTAATCCTCTAGAGGAGTTAGAAATTTTATACTTAATATCACCAAAAATTGGCTGTCCTAAAGCGTATAATTGTTTTCTAAGTTGATGTTTTCGACCAGTAATAGGTTTTAATTCAACCAAACTTGCTTCTGAGTTCTTATCTAGAACTTTATAAATCGTTTTAGCTTTTTCTATGATCTTTTTATCTCCATCATATCGAATAAGATCATCATTCCACTCACCTGAATCTTTATTTAATTCACCATGACAGATAGCCAGATATGTTTTGTGAACTTTTCGTAATCTAAATAAAGAAGTTAATAATTGAGCTGACTCTCTTGTTTTAGCCATTATAAAAACACCAGAAGTATCTTTGTCCAATCTATGTACTGAATAGGGTTTTGTGCCTTGAAAGATTTCGCTTTTAGCAAAAATATCAACCAAATTTTTTTTTGATTTAGTTCCACCCTGTACGGAAATACCTGAGCTTTTATTCAATACGACAAAATTTTCATTATTATCAATAATTTGATCTTCATTAGATTTTATAATTTCTTTTGATGGCTCAAACTTTATTTTTTTATGAACAATAGTTTCTTTAAAATCTAAGTTAAAAAAACTTACAATATCATTTGTTTTAACTTTAGTTGAACTTTTAATTTTTTTTTTTTTAATTTTGATTTTACCGGATCTTAAATATTTTTCGATTAGTCCTTGAGGAATTTTACCAATTTTAAGTCTTGTCCAACGATCTATACGCATATCATTACACGTTGAATCAACGGTGTATGACTTTTTCATGATTTAAGATTTATGCTGTTGCTTGTTTCTTTTCTTCAGCTTTAGGTGTTTCTTTATTAGTGTCTTTTTTTGGTTTATCAATCCTTTTAGCCTCAACGTCTCTATCAACAAATTCGATGATAGCCATAGGTGCGTTATCACCATATCTAAATCCAGCCTTTATAATTCTAGTATATCCACCATTTCTTTTTTCATATCTTTTTGAAAGTGTTTTTTTAACTTTATTTGCTGATTTTATATCTTGCAGTTGAGAAACTAACATTTTTGTTGTCTGTAAAGTTTCTTTTTTGCCTAGTGTAATAATTTTATCAGCTTGTGGTTTCAAAAATTTAGCTTTTGGCAAAGTGGTTTTGATCTGCTCATATTTGATTAAAGAATTTAACATATTCTTTAAGAGCGCCTTTCTATGTTCAGAAGTCCTGTTTAACTTCTTATTTGCCATTCCGTGTCTCATTAGATAGCTTCCTCTAACTTTTTAGACATTTCAGCAATATTATCTGGTGGCCAGTTTGGTATCTCCATACCTAGGTAAAGCGACATACCAGTCAAAACCTCTTTTATTTCATTTAAAGATTTTCTACCAAAATTAGGTGTTCTTAGCATTTCACCTTCAGATTTTTGAACGAGATCTCCAATGTAGATTATATTATCATTTTTTAGACAATTCATTGATCTAACTGAAAGTTCAAGTTCATCAACTTTTCTTAATAAGTTTTTATTAAATTCTGGTTCTGTTGAAACCTCTTTTACAGGAGCTTCAACTGGCTCATCGAAGTTAACAAACATTTTTAACTGATCTTGGAAAATTCTTGCTGAATAAGCTACAGCATCTTCTGCTGAAATGGAGCCGTTTGTTTCAACTTCCATAGTAAGTTTATCGTAATCAAGCGCCTTCCCTTCTCTAGCAGTACTTATTGAATAAGAAACTTTTTTAACTGGACTGTATAATGAGTCTATAGCTATTAAGCCTAAAGGCGGCTCTTCTGGTTTATTTAAATCAGCTGGAACATATCCTTTTCCAGTATTTACATTCATCTCCATATGAAAATTAGTGTTTTCATCAAGATTACATATTACAAGCTCAGGATTTAATATTTCTACATCAGCAACTTGCGTGATATCAGAAGCTTTAATCTCACCTGGACCTTTTGCATCCAAGATAAGCTTTTTTGTACCTTCTGAATTACATTTAAGTGCTAGAGATTTAACGTTTAAAACTATGTCAGTAACATCTTCTCTTACACCTTTAATAGATGTAAATTCGTGCAAAACACCATCAATTTGTATCGAAGTAACGGCTGCACCTCTAATAGAAGAAAGTAAAATTCTTCTTAGAGAATTACCTAATGTTAATCCATAACCTTTTTCTAAAGGTTCTGCTACAATTTTAGCATGAGTTAAGTCATCACTAATTTGAACATCTAATTTAGATGGCTTAATTAATGATTTCCAATTTTTTACATTTACATTTTCGACTTCCATTAAACTCTCCTTTTCTTTGGTGGTCTAGTTCCATTATGAGGCATGGGTGTAGTATCTTTAATTGATAAAATTTTAAAACCTCTTGCTTGCAATGCTCTCAAAGCTGTTTCACGTCCAGACCCAGGGCCCTTCACTTCAACAGACAAAGTTTTCATTCCATATTCTAATGCCTTAGAGGCAGCTGCATCAGCAGCAATTTGTGCGGCATAAGGAGTTGATTT
>Ga0213865_10001513_pt1 | contig 15145 bp, 12 predicted proteins | sample PICome_6_FD_160100 | JGI IMG/M metagenome (GOLD analysis project Ga0213865, IMG submission 160100) | Coastal seawater microbial communities near Pivers Island, North Carolina, United States - PICO282 | ecosystem: Environmental > Aquatic > Marine > Coastal | place: USA: North Carolina...
ATGAGAACATCGAGTCCTTTTTGTTCACTTAATCGTCCAACAAAGACTATGATTGGATGCTGTTCTGCATCGCTTGGAAGAAGCGTCGGGCGCACAGCATCTTCTGCGACTGGTTCGAAGCCATTCGGCAGGATGTCGATTGGATCGTTGACACCTCTTTGCTTGAGATGATTTGCATAATAGGGAGTCAAAGCAATGCGTGCATCGGAAGTATTGAGCGTACGACGCCCTTGAACAACCCATCGAAGTGCCTTGAAGGATTTGCTGATGAAGCCCGTTTTGATGTAGTCATTATGGAAGGTTGTAACGACAGGAATCTTCAGTTTCTTTGCACGTTTCAGTGAACGTCGAATGAGAATGGGAAGAATATCATGAAGATGAACAACATCGAAATCCATGTTCAATTTCTTGACCGCAACAACAGGGTCGATTCCAGCAAGAACCATTTTCGGCGGTAACCGAAGGACTTCAACACCGTCTCGAATGAATTGTTTCTCATCATGTTCGGGTAAATCAGCACACCAGACGGTTGCTTTGTGGCCTCTTTTGACAAGCTGTCGAGCGATGTGTTCAACGTGTTGATTTCCCCCTCCAAGGTGAGGCCAATACCAGACGTGAACGAGTAGAACATTCAGAGAAGCATCCCCGTCTGAAGGTTCCATGAAGCAAAATGGCATGTTACTGATACATTAGCCAATCCCTTTCTTGCCACAACAGAGGACTGTATTGAATCATAAGCGGAGTTTTCAATACAGTTCACTGTCAGTACAGGTCATGCGAGTCATGGCTTTGGTCGTCACACTCGTTCTTCTCGCCGCCCCTGGGTGCACATATCTAGAAGATTCTTCGGATGAAGAGGTCGATGAAAGCGTAGAAATTCAGGAATTGATTCAGGGTTGTACAGATCCTGAGGCAGAGAATTACAATTCAGAAGCAGAGGAAGATGATGGATCGTGCGTTTATCCAGAACCAGAACCGATTCTTGGCTGTACGGATCCAGATGCAGATAATTATGATGAAACTGCGAACGAAGATGATGGTTCGTGCGAGTATCTCGAAACAATTCCTTGCAATGGGATGGTTTTGCTTTGTCATCGAACCTATGATCAGGTGACCTTCCCGGAAACGCACAATTCATTTTCAACGCATGAAGACAATATCTACTACCCAGCGAGCAATCATCTCACAGGTTTTCAGGCACAATGGAATGCTGGAATGCGTGCCTTCATGCTTGACACACACTACCTGACCAGCGCAGATAAGAGCGAATCGAATGTGCGATTTTGTCATGGAAATTCCAACGAGGCGTTTAGCCCATGTACGTATGGAGCTGTTGACCCCCTCAATTGGTTGAGCAAATTAGAGACTGAGATGGAGGATGAAGATCGGGATGTTGTAACGCTGCTTATCGAAAACTACGTCGAACCAGACCACCTCAAGAAAGTCTTTGATGACGCAGGTTTGTCCGATATGATGTATGTTCACGATATGAATACAGAGTGGCCGACACTGATTGAACTGATCAATATGGAGAAGAGACTGATTGTTTTCTGGGAACAATCTGGTGATTCTGAACACCCATATTTCCACGATTTCCTTGAATTCGGATGGACCACAGATTATGCAAACGACGATACAGGATCAATGGATTGTGATCCTCATCGAGGAGATTCAAATCAACCTGTTTATCATATGAATAATTGGTTGAAGAATCAGGTTGGCCTCTCAGACCCACAGCGAGCTGCTGAAGCCAATGATGTCGAGTTCATGGTCGAGAGAGCGATTGAATGCATCGAACAACACGGAAAGCGCCCCACCTTCATCGCTGTGGATTGGTGGGAAGAAGGCGATGTTGTCGAGGCGGCTAGGCTCGTCAATATGATGGAGATAGAATAAAAAAACATCTTTTTAGATTTATCAATTTGTAAAAAAGATAAGAAATCATTTGTGATGAATCACTCTATCGGGTATACTATTTCTAAAATTTATTTAGAACCTTATTCGGATTAAAAAATCTATAAAATTGAAAAAATAACATTTACAACGAATAGAGAGAATTATTTCGTAATCAATCTTAATTCTGGCATTCTTTTTGATTAAATTTGTAACGTCTTTTAGAAACTTAAATCTAAAATAAACAAATCCGCAGTACCTCGTTTGGATGCTGGAAACTTTCCAAATTTGAGTAGGCGCACCTCACTCGTAAGTGCGGCATCTTCATATGCACCAATCATCAAGCCTTGCATTATGCTGAACGAAGCAAAATTGGTGATAAAAAAGATGTTTGAGAGACTCTTCTCAAGCAGAAGAAATACAAAGACCTCATTTGGGGCAGATAATCTAGTCCAAATCGACAAGGAATGGGTGCAAAATAACGATTCAGTATTTGCTATTGATTCGTGTATTTTAGCTGACGCACCGTACTTAAATTATGCATTCAAACAAAAAGATGCCTCAAAACGAAGAAACTCTGAGCATAAAAAACTCACGAGCTATCTATACGAGAACCCGAATGAGGTGCGGTATGTGGACTACCCAAATTCATCTAGTGATATCCTATCATATTTTGTGAACCACAAAAATACTAGCGTAGATGTTGTTGCACCCGAGGAATATTTTGGGGAGTGGTTGATCGCTAAAATCCTTCAACAAAACGCTGCTTCCTGTGTAGTGATTGGAAAGATGTCCTTCCGAACCTTTGAAAATTTAAGACTGAAATGTCCTGGAAAAAACATCACAGTTTATGTTCATGAAGACGATGTTAACCAATCATATGAGATGCCTTTGAGTCGATTGGGAGGGATGAATTGTGAATGAAGGTTGGCTTAATCGAAGTCATCCATATCTTCAAACAGGATATGGAGAACAGGACGACCTTCGACACATGGATTTCGTTTTGATGCAATTCATCGCTATTGGTAACGAATTGTCATTGAAACTGAAACCATACGAAGAGGTTCACAATCGTCTGTGCGAGAGTCTGAATGCAATGATTCCAGCATTAACGCATTGTCAACAAGCCGCACATATAAAGCAAGAACCAATTAGTATGTTGGCCTTGTTCAGAGATTCCCTGCGTAGTGCACTTCGCATAGCACAATATTGCGAGTACTCAACCGGTGCGGAAGATATTACAATGCCTGACCTCATTTCTAAAGTGGTTGATTCATCAATTCGATTGGCTAGAGGGACAACTGATTATCCTATCCAGCAAGAATTACACGCTTTTATCGAAGAATACCTCCCCAGATATCTCCTGTACGACACAAATCTCGCATTTGAACTCGGAGATAAAACAGCATTAATAGAACCATATCAACTCTCTTTGAAAGAAATCGTTGGTCTTGATAACATCGCTGGATTGAGTATGATGTTTCGATTTCCAGTACTCGCTGGAGCCCTTCGCTTGTGGTCGAGGACATGGCTGGATCAATTACCTGAGCACATAGGTGCCGATGCTGAGGATATCCTCGATCAACTTTTCAATAAAATCAGTAACGAGTTGTATGTTGATTCAGCTCATGCATTGCTGAATTTCGATAAGGAGCTGCCAGAATGGGCTCTGGAACTCCTTCCGAGCGATACAATGCCACTTTCAGGTTTATGAATTCGGATTCATGAATCGAAGAGGACTGGCTAACGTCGTCACTCCATTCTCGTTGAGTAAAGCACCTCTTGCTTCGCTTTGGGGATCTCCAAGCGCTTCGGAAACAGTGTTGATTGGAGCGCAAGGAATGCCAGCGAGCATTTCTTCCAAATCGTTTCGATTATGATGTTGAATCCATTCTTGTATATTGGCTTCAATCTCTTCCCGATGTTCAATGCGTCCAGCATTTGTTGACCATTCAGTCCTTGCTTCGACTCCGGAAATTGAACAGAATTTTTCCCATTGTGCATCTGAGCCAATGGCCACAACAAACCACCCATCTTTTGCTTCAAACGCTCGATAAGGAACGAGATTTGGATGGGCTGAACCCATGCGACGAGGATTAATGCCGCTTGCAATGACGTTCTGAGCTTGATTTGCCAGAGATGCAACTGCACAGTCCCAGAGACTGAGATCGATATGTCGGATTCGTCCAGTTCGTTCCCTATCCAGTAATGCTGCAAGGATTGCGTTTCCTGCATACAATCCAGTGATGATATCAATCCATGCTACTCCGACTTTCACAGGCTCTCCGTCTGCTTCACCAGTGATGCTCATAATTCCGCTACGTGCTTGCAAGGCCAAATCATATCCGGGTTCATCCCGTCTTGGCCCAGTTGCCCCGTAGCCAGAAATTGAACAAACAATCGTATCATTAGGAATCGTTCCAATCAAACGTTCAAGTGTTCCAGGTTTGAAATTCTCAAGAACAACATCGGCATGTTTGACCATTTCAATCAAACGTTGCTTCTCTTCCTTTAGGTTCATCTGGATGATGGATTTTCCTCTATTGCAACAAAGGAAGTAGGCAGCAACCCGTTCTCCATCGAAATCAGTTGTGAAAGGAGGGCCCCAACCACGCGTATCATCGCCCCATGGTGCTTCGATTTTGGTAACATCTGCTCCGAGATCCGAGAGCATCTGGGCGGTATATGGCCCTGCTAGAATTCGAGAGAGGTCGAGAATTTTGATACCATCTAATATTCCGCTCATGACAAGGCGAGACATCCGAAAGTGTTGAACCCAACCCTATGGCTTTGTGACCATGAGCGAGTTGAGAAACCCACGGAATCGTCCGTGGTGGGGCTTGCTTATTTTTGGAATTCTTCTTCATCTCTCTTCAATGGCCGTTAGCGATTATGGCCTTGATACTCACCTTCATCTTGCAGCCCTTGAATCCAATGGTGATGGAACTCCGGATTTGGAATGGGGTGATGTTCGCCCCGAGGACCCGCTCGCGAGCAATCCTGATGATGCGAAAATAATGGAGCGCGGTTGGTGGCAGATTCTCGATATGTATCCTGATTCAATGCTCCCTCTTGCTGCGTTTTTGCCAATGATAGCCTTGATTGGGATCGGATTGTGGCTTGGTAATGGGAAACCGCATTTTGCTGCTTTGATTTCTCTCCATCCATCGTTTATCTTTGCCACAGGACGCTTGTATCCTGAATCCACAGTTGCTCTTGCAGTAGCAGGTATCGCAGTTGCTTCAGTGAAAATGTTGGAAGAAGAAGGATTCTCTCTCATCAAATGGGTTCTTCTGGCCATTGCTAGTGTTCATACCTTGGTGTTGACAAAAGGGCTCTCAAGCAACGTTGGATGGATCTTATTGACTCTTCTATTCACTTGGATTCTTCTCGATCGAATACTTCCAACCTTCCACAAATATTCACGAAATCCATTGCAATCGTTATCGATTGGAATTCCACTATCGATTGGAGCCATGGTCGGGCTCTCTTTTGTTCAAGGAGGGTCGTTTGAGGCAATGCAATCGAATCCAATACAGTGGATGTTTGCACTTCTTGTGGCTTTTGGTGATGGCGTAGGATTGTATCTTCTGCTCGGATTTGCAATATGGCCTTTGCTTATCCCTACGCTCCTCAGTATCCGCCGTTCACGCGATTCTGGAACAACATTTCTCACAGTATTTGTTGTCACTGGGATGATCATTATGGCGATGTGGATTGCATCTTTATGGGTTTATGAAGCGATTCGTTGGGACGTACCTTTGTGGAAGAATATGATCGCAATGGGCAATAATGGTCGTTATCTCACAGCCCTAAGCATTCCTGTACTGATGTTGGTGAACCACTTTTTCAACACCCGTCAATCGTATGATTTAGCTCCAATTCGCAAACCGATGTTCGTTGCAATTCTTCTGGTTCTTCCACTGTCAATGCTTGCTGGGTTGCATGGCCAAACGATGTGGACGGATGAGGCGGGGGAGGTGATCTCTCTGGAGATTGAAGAAGGTCAAGATTTCCTCTATATCGATGACCAATCCTTAGCAATGCACTGGTTGTATACATTCAGATTGGAAATAGATCCTGATAGCGATAAAAATGTCACTGGTCATTGGCGATCTCCAGACAGTAACTGGGAAATTGAACTCGAAGGACAGCAGATGGTACAGCGAGGCAATCTCGAGAATGTTGAATTCATCATTATCGCCCCGAACATCGATACAAATCCTCCACAGGATTGGGTTTTAATTGGCTCCGATGAGGCTCCGTTCCTTAACGGAGGGGGTCAATGGAAGGTGTTTCAAGCACCTGAATCTGTATCTTGAAACCAGCGAGGGGTTCAAGGCATGGCTCCTCGAGGGTCACACGAGGGGAACATGGTGCGACGTGCCGGCGCTCACAACGCTTTACCGGATGAAGATCCCATTCAGAGTCGTGAATGGGAGCAATCGTTGGAGCAGGTTATCGAACAGCAAGGCGCACAGCGTGCTGAACGTTTGCTCCATACCGCCATCGCTGCAGGAAAAGATGGTGGCATCGATATCGATACGACAACAACGCCCTATCTCAACACCATTTCTCCAGAAATGCAAGGGGCGTATCCCGGCGATCTTGAAATGGAAAAGCGCCTTCACACCATCAACCGCTGGAATGCGATGATGTTGGTCACTCGAGCGAACAAATACTTCGATGGAATCGGAGGACACATTTCGACGTATGCTTCCGTTTCACACCTATGGGAGATAGGACTCAATCATTTCTTCAAAGGAAAAGATGGCGATGGCTGGGGCGATCACGTGTATTGGCAAGGACATGCTTCACCTGGTGTCTATGCCCGAGCATGGCTAGAAGGCCGCCTTACCGACGAAAACATCGAGAATTTCAGACAAGAAGTTGATGGAACAGGATTGTCTTCTTACCCACATCCTCGCTTGATGCCAGAGTTCTGGGAATATCCATCTGTTTCGATGGGGCTTGGTGCTATGACCGCTATTCACCAAGCGCGCTTCAACCGCTATCTCCACCATCGTGGTCTTGCTGATACCACCCTATCGCGAGTATGGTACACAATGGGCGATGGAGAATCTGATGAACCAGAATCCCTCTCTGAACTTGCACTAGCGGCTCGTGAAGGACTTGATAACATCGTTATGACGATGAACTGTAATCTTCAACGTCTCGATGGGCCTGTTCGTGGCAATTCTAAGATTGTTCAAGAATTGGAAGGACGCTTCCGAGGCGCTGGATGGAATGTCATCAAACTTCTATGGGGTTCATCATGGGATTCATTGTTTGCAAAAGACACCAAAGGCGTTCTTGCACAACGACTTGCAAACCTCGTTGATGGAGACGAACAACGCCTCTTTACTGCGGAAGGTGCTATTATACGCAAGGAACTCTTTGCTGGAGACGAGTTATCTGCAATGGTTGCCGATTACTCAGATGCTGAACTGGAAGCGTTAACGGAAGACCTTGGCGGTCATGATTTTGCTAAGATTCATGCTGCCTATGCAGCAGCCTGTGCGCACAAAGGCCAACCGACTGTTGTTCTTGCTCGTACGATCAAAGGATACGGCCTTGGCCCTGCATTCGCAGGAAGAAATACAACACATCAACGAAAGAAAGCTGATGAAAAGGACTTGCGATTGATTCGAGACGCGATGGGACTTGACTTTACTGATGAGCAATTGGAAAAACTGCCGTTCATACGACCAGAAGATGTTCCTGAAGTTGCAGCATATGCAAAGAGTCGACGTGTTGCAATGGGCGGACCATGTCCTGAACGACGTTCGCCGAAGTTTGGTTTAACCCTTCCAGAAGATTCTGTGTATGCTGATTTCGATGAGGGTACCAAAGGAAGCAGTCAAGTATCCACAACCATGGTCTTTGTGCGATTGATGCGCAGTCTCATGAAAACGAAGGGATTCGGAGAACGTGTCGTGCCGCTCATCCCAGACGAAGCGAGAACATTCGGTATGGACCCATTATTTTCTGAATTTGGAATCTATCATCCTGAAGGACAACTGTACAAACCTGTTGACCACAAAGTTTTGATGAAATACAAAGAGTCTGCTAAGGGGCAAATTTTGGAAGAAGGCATCAATGAAGCAGGAGCGCTCTCATCGTTTATTGCAGCTGCAACATCGTATTCCTCACAGGGCAGTCCAACGATTCCATTCTACATCTTTTATTCGATGTTCGGATTCCAACGTGTTGCTGATCTAATTTGGTCTGCTGCTGATTCAAGGGCCAGGGGGTTCCTTGTTGGAGCAACATCTGGTCGTACAACACTCAACGGAGAAGGGCTCCAACATCAGGACGGTCATTCCCTCCTCATGGCCCACACCAACCCTGCAGTACGAGCCTACGATCCTGCCTTTGCTTTCGAATTGTCAACGATCATCAAACGAGGTATTGTTGAAATGTCTGACGAAGATGTGGATGTACTGTACTATCTTGCAGTGTATAATGAGAATTATCCAATGCCACCAAAACCAGAAGATTCAGACGAAGGGATTCTCAAGGGATTGTATCGATTACGTGCAGCGCCAAAGGGAGATGGTCCAATGGTCCGCTTGATCGGTTCAGGCCCAATCATGCTCCAAGTTCTCGACGCAGTTGAAAAGTTAGAAGCAGTTGGTGTACGTGCTGAGATTTGGTCTGCTACATCATACGGAGAACTACGTCGAGATGGAATGGACACTTCTCGATGGAATCGTCTCCATCCAGGAGAGGAAATGAAAACCAGTTGGGTCGAGACACAATTTGCAGATGGAGATTCTCCAATTATTGCGGTTTCCGATAACATGGCTGCAGTACCTGAAATGATACGAGAATGGATTCATGCCCCATACACAGTGTTGGGGACTGATGGATTTGGCCGTTCCGACACACGAACAGCATTGCGTCGTTTCTTTGAAATCGATGGAGAATCAGTCGCACTGGCAGCATTATCTTCTTTGGTTCGCGCAGGCACGATGGAAGCATCTGTCTACGATGAAGCGATGAAATCGTTCGGAGTTTCAGCAGATAGAACTGATATTACACGCCTTTGATTGGCGGAGACCATCGTTTGTTCTTTCGAGCATGATCAAGAATATGCCAGTATATCGTTGTAAGTTCCTGTTGTGAATCTTCAATGTAATGGAGGTCTTCAACACCAAGGGGCTTTGGAAGCCCTTTCCATGCCTGTCGAGCGTTCCATCGCAATCCTATGATGTGTTGAGCAGGCCCACATGTTGGCAAAGAGAAGCGGGTTTTCCATTGACGTTCAAGTATGCCATTCGAGGCCATCGATTCGATAACCATCGTTCGAGAAGGGCTTGATTTTTTTCGGACAAGCCAACTCGGATTAACAGATGTATCGACAGTATAGGCTTGCTGTGATAGAAGGGGTGCCATCCAATCTGAAATGTAGCCAGCAGGTGCTCGAAACCATGGGCGAAATGAATCAGGGAAGTGCTCTTTGAGAATCGTTGTGGCTTGTTCTAAATCCTTTGAGAAGCGCTCAGCATCTTCAGACCATGCGGACCAACTTCTGTGTGTTAACCCGTGACATCCAATGGTGATTCGTTCGCCAAATGTTGTCGCTAAGTCCTGTACTGTTGAAACAAATTCGGCGTTTTCACATTGATCTGCTATGACGAACATTGTAACTGCGATCTGGTTGGATTCCATCCATTGTTTGAATCCACGAAAACCTTCTTGCAAACGCTGTGAATAATCGGGCAACATTTGTTTTGCTTTGGAACGAGTGGGATGTCCTTGGTGCGAAGGAACGTGTCGTAGGTCATCGGTATCAACCGTGCACCATGTTCGCATCAAGCCTCACGTCCTTGGCAAATCAATAACATGAATTCTGTGAGGGACGGTTTTACCATTGAGTTCAATTCCAATGAATTCCTCAATGATTTGACCCTTCCATCGATTGCAAATACGTTCAGCAGTAATCAACCCAGCAGTGTTTCTTGGATGTACTGTAATTTCAACCCTGTATGTATCTCCACGAGAGTTAAGCCATCCAAGGACAGCATCCACGGATGATGAAGCGATGCCTTTCTGACGGAATCCTTTGCGTACCCAGTAGCCAAGGTTGTAGTGTGAATGAATAAGTTGCATTTCATCACCCAAGCCAATCAACCCAATGAACAAATTAGAAGCATCGTGGATGGACCAAAAATGAACCCGGTCAGCGTTTGAGAGATGTTCCAAATCGTGGAGCATATCTGATAATTGGCGAGTAATATCTCGATCATTACGTAACCAAGGCAGCGCTGCCTTTGCAGATTCTGGGTCTTCTACATAGGCTTCCATAACCGAAGAAAGAATTGCTTTTGAAACAGGTCTAAGCCTAAACCCATCCGGTAAATCAGAGAGTTCAGGAGTTCTTGCCATCGTCATCCCTCAAGCAGATAAGTGTGCAATGGCAGTCGCTACGCTTTCATTGTCTGAATGAACACGTCTTGCCATTTCAAGCATCCAATTGAGATGCTCAGTTCGTCCAGCCTGTTGGAGAACCAGGCCGATATGATACAGCAATGATACATCCTCTCCCAGGTGAGGTCCAAGGGCGTCGATTTGAGCTTCTGCTTCTTGGATGCGACCGGATTTTATGAGCGTGAGAGATTCAACAACGATGCGATGAATGTCGCGTTGATCGTAAGGAGCGGCGGCTGGCCATGGCCAAATTCTGTGGCCGAGTTGTGGCTCTGGAGCAACGACATCCTCTTCAGTTGGTTCTTCAATTGAGGCTTCGACGATAGCATCGTCAGGAAGTTCAGGTACAGAATCCTCTTCGATTGGCAATTCTGGAGTCTGATGAACTTCATCACCATCTTCCTCAGGAAGTTCAGGAAGGGCTCCTTCATCCTCGTCCTCAGGAAGTTCTGGAACAACCCCTTGCTCGATGATTGGTAAATTTGGTATTGTTGCAGGCTCCATTTGAGGCTCATCATCATCCATATCTGGTAAATCAGGAACCATGCTTGGGTCTGGCCCGACAGTTCCACTGAAATCAACTTCGGATTCTTCTCCTGATGTTTCTGAGAACAATTGACCCTGTCCTGTGTGAACTGGTTCTTCCACTTCATCGAGAGGGTTTGATTCAGGAACAATGAACCGCTCTTCGATTTCAGGAGCATCTTCTGTTGAAAGTTCGACATCTTCTGCCTTTTCAAATTCCACGGTTTCGGAGAGCGTCGGTCCTTCGCTTTTGATGAATGAGAAGTTATCTGAATCTTCAGCATCATCGTATTGATCGATATCAACAGTAACATCTTCGAGAGCCAGAACTGCTTCTACAGAGTATTCTTCTTCACCCTCTTCATCTCCATCGTCCATGAGTGTGCTCAGGAGATCGTTTTTGACCGAGGTTTCAACAGCGTTGTGTTGGTCACGAGGTGGTTTGGTCAAATCATAGTAGCATTGGATGCACGTCGTGGCATCGATAGCATTCGAAACGCCACAAAATGGGCAGGAATTTTCATCCCCCTCATTCTTGTCTTTACGCTTCCAAAACATACTCTCGCCTTACTTTCACGGTAGGCACTTGTGGTTTAAGTATCACCATTCCGCGACCGATGTTTGCTTCATTCGCCATAGGATGAAATGCATTCACGGGTTGGAACTTACATGGGCGAAAAGGGGAGGGTTCGAAGGATGAACAGCGCTCATGCAGATATTGACCTCGATATCGATGGCGAGGACGCTGGAATTTGGCGTCGCGGCCAAGATCATTTCCACCATTTTTCCAAACTCCTTGAACAAGAATTAGAACAGGAAACAAAAACGGTTCAAGAGCGATGGTCGAAATGGTCTCACCATCGATTACAAGCCTCTGGTCTAGCATTAATTGGAATGAAGGGAAGGCCAAATGGGACACTATTTGGCGATTATATTCTTACTTTTGAGAAACCTGATCGCCAACATATCGGTCAACATCGTTTCACACATGGAGACATTGTTGTCCTTAGTCGAACAAAACCGATTGGAGAGAAAACCATTGAAGGAATTGTTCTCGAACGAGGTCCAACGCGGATAAAAATCGTCGTTGCTCAACGGCCGAAGGATCTTAAAAAAGGGACTTGGAGACTGGACAGGGGCGCAAATCGCGTCGCTCATGATAGAATGCAAGAAGCTCTTGAGATGTTTCATTCAGTCGAAGGAGACAGAGGAACCATACTGAGAGATCTTCTCCTCGGTCAAGTTCATGACCCTGAAGAAAACGCTTCCTCTCCACCAAAAATTTCTGGAAAATTCCAGCGTGTTGAACCGAGTGATACCGTGCTTAATCCCTCTCAAAAAGAGGCTATGGATGCTGCTTTGAAGCGTAAGGTGACGATTATCCAAGGTCCGCCAGGTACTGGAAAAACTCACACGGCAGTGGCGACATTAGCCCAACTTGCTCGAGAAGGAAGAGGGCCTATTCTTGCAACAGCTGAGTCAAACGTTGCTGTTGACAATCTCCTGGAAGGTTTGCTCGAAGCTGGCATACGGGCTGTGCGAACAGGACGTCCAGTTAAGGTCAGAGAATCACTGCGTGAAGCAACACTTGATGCCCAACTTGAACAGCATCCAAAACAGGATGAAATTGCAATTATTCGAGAGGAGAATGATGAGGTGCAGCGCGCTTTATCAAAACTCAAAGGTCGGGAAAAAGGGCTAGCGCACAGAGATATTCAATACAACAAGAAAGAAATTCGACGTCTAGAGAAAGAGATGATCGCTTCAGTCCTCGATAACGCCCAAGTCATCTGTTCGACGAACATCGGAACCGGTCATCGGGTACTGGATCATCGGCGCTTCCCAATCGTTCTTATGGACGAGGCGACTCAAGCGATTGAGCCAAGTTCAATGGTTCCTATTTCCAAAGGATGCAGGCAACTCATTTTGGTTGGAGATCATCGCCAACTTCCGCCAACCGTGATTTCAAATGATGCACAGGAGGGGGGCTTAGGCCGTTCTCTTTTCGAGCGTTTAATCGATGTTGGCATCAAATCGCACATGCTTACAGTGCAATATCGAATGCACCCTGTTCTTCGAGAATTTCCGAGCGCTCGATTCTATGATGATAAGCTCGAGGATGGTTGTTCAGCGGAACAACGGCCAGCTCCTGCTGGCGTTCTATGGCCTGATTGGGATCATCCCTTCGCCTTCATCCCTATCACAGGTTCAGAAATAGAAGAAGAGGAAGGTGGCAGTAGAAGCAACCCCGCTGAAGCAGCACGAATCTATGGACTGGTTCAGGAATTATTGGTCCCCGGTGACATCACTCCCGATCAGATCGGAATCATCACTCCATACAGCGGACAAGTACGAGCGCTTTGCGATATATTTGATTCAAACAGAGAACGCGACCAAGGTCAGCGTTATGCAGGCTTAGAAATCAACAGTGTCGATGGCTATCAAGGGAGAGAAAAAGAAGTTATCATCTTCTCAGCAGTTCGTTCTAATCCTGATGGAATCGTTGGTTTCCTCAGTGATCGCCGTCGATTAAACGTTGCAATTACACGTGCTAAGCGTGGCTTAATTGTCCTCGGTGATCCGCAAACGCTCCGATATGATTCAACATGGCGTTCATGGTTAGATTGGGCAGAAGAACGCGGTTTATTTGCTTGGCATTTGGTTAATGACTGATACGCAAGTTCAACAATAAACAAAGAATGGCATTGCCATGGCGGACAGTCCAGTCACCGTATACCAAGGCGGAACCCTTGCTCAGCAAGTGTTGTCAAATGCCCCTGAAGGCATGCTCATCGCTCCTGTTTGGAGAAGAGTGACTGCATTTGCCCTCGATGTCGTAGCAGTTTCTCTCGTACTTCATCTCCTGAGTCGTTTTACATTTCTTGAAGTCCTCATAAGCTGGTCTTATCTTCAAGAAGATTCACGTTATGCACTCTCTTTCGTAATGACATGGGTAATTTTCTTCACTTCATTGTGGATGTATTGGAAATACACGGGCCGTGCTTACGGACGATCATTGGGTCAGCGTGCGCTTCGAATTGCAATCGTTCACGATAACGGAACGCTGCTCGAACTTCATCACTTTGGCCCACGTGCTTTCGATAAACTACGGTACATGATTCCAATCATTGGAGTAATTTGGTTTGGGATGAGGGACATTCTACGTGCTCGGTCAAAGGCTTCAGAGTACAGGACCTCAGTTGATGTGAACAATCACACAGTTGCTGCAGTTGATTGGTCTTTGCCGAGCGACACGCGCTTGAATTTAAAGTGAAGAACAGTATACGATGGATAGGTGGGCGCTATGACTGACGAGCATATTGTAACTGCGGGTTCATTGACGGCATACCTCCAATCAGTCCGAATGGAGATTGATGATGACGACGAAGATATCGTTGAAGTCTCTATTGATTTAACCAATGAGTCTGCTATTCCAGTAGGCGGGCTGACTGCAACAATCAAGACAAGTACAGGGTCGACAATCGAGCCAATAAGTGGTGTGACATCCATTGGCCCTGGACTCACTCGTTCGTTTTCCTTTGCATTCAAACTCAGTGACGGAAATTGGTCTTTTACGCTTAATGGACAGGGACAAACACTGTCCCTTGGGCCATATGATGATGACTTCGAGTTCCAGCAAGCGAAGGGAAGAAAACCTGGAAACGCGATAGGTTCAAGTCTTTTCATGGGCGCTTTTGACAATCATCTTGATGATTTTGGTAATGTTCAAGAGAGAGAACTCATCGATCCAAGTCAAGTTCAGATGAGTACATTCTTTGGAGAAAATTCAGAAGGAGGCTCAACAAAAATCAGTTCCTTTGCAAATGTTGAGGAAGATGGTCCACGTACACCGCCTTGGGAGAAATCAAAACCAGAGGCAACAGCTTCAGAAGCCCTTCTTTCGCCACCTATTTCTACGCCCGCAGTTCAGGAAGAAAAAGCTCCAATCGACCTGCTCACTTTAGCTCCAAAGGTTGCACAAGATTCTCCTCCAGAAGAACCTGCAGAAGCGACTGCTTTGACACCACTGCCAACACCTGTGACAACGGCTCCAACCCCTCCTCCAACTCCGCCTGCTGCTGCGCCAACTGTAACAGAAGCCACGCCACCTTCAATTCCATCAGGCCCACCGAGTGGTCCACCTTCAGGTCCTCCAAGCGGGCCACCTTCAGGCCCACCGAGTGATCCTCCTTCAGGCCCTCCAAGCGGGCCACCTTCAGGCCCACCGAGTGGTCCTCCTTCAGGCCCTCCAAGCGGGCCACCTTCAGGCCCACCGAGTGGTCCTCCTTCAGGC
>Ga0213865_10001519_pt1 | contig 15115 bp, 13 predicted proteins | sample PICome_6_FD_160100 | JGI IMG/M metagenome (GOLD analysis project Ga0213865, IMG submission 160100) | Coastal seawater microbial communities near Pivers Island, North Carolina, United States - PICO282 | ecosystem: Environmental > Aquatic > Marine > Coastal | place: USA: North Carolina...
TTGCAATATCAACACCATCTACAGTGCCGCTTACTGTGATGTCTCCTGTGACATCGATGTCTCCACCTGTCACAATGCCATTGGCAGTAATTGTGCCACTTGCTGCAATATTACCATTAACGTCTAAGGCTTCAGAGGGCGATGATTCATTTATCCCTACCCTATCATCACCAGAATCAACAAACAACGTATTATTGTCTACACCAAAGTCTACACCAACAGGGACAGAGGAAGAATACTCACCTGCAACAAATCTCAGCTGATTGTCATGGTACAAAGAAACACCGCCATTAGGACTAGCAACAATCATGCTTTCGTCAGTATCTGAAGCTACAGCAAATACGTTTCCGTTAGTTTTCAGTACAAGACCTAATTCACCTGCATCTTCGATAGTAGATGGCTCACCATCATTTTTGTAGATCAGAAGATCATTGTCATTACCAAACTTAGCTTGCTCCCCATCGCCTAGCGTAATGCCATTGGCAGTAATTGTGCCATTAACGTCTAACTTGGTTGCAGGAGAAGTCTCACCTATACCTACGTTACCTGTGTTGTAGTAAATATCACTGCCAGACGTAGTCCACGGTGAAACACCACCACCGCCACCAGTGCTGGCATCTACATAAGCCTTAATCGATTGCTGTGTAGCCAATGCAGTAGCACTATTTGATACCATGTTATCTTCGTCTAATATGTCTGTGACAGTAACCGTACCTGTGCCACTCAGACCATCAAACTCTACTGTGCCTGTTACGTCTATACCTGAAGATGTTGTGGCTAGTATGGGTGAGTTGTTATGGTATAAAGTTGACTCAGCAGCACCTTTAAATATAGCCGCAATATTATCAGACGTATCTGTTATACGGACTTGGTTGTGTCCTCTTATTCTAAGCGTTCCAGTGCCAACTTCATCAATATAGCTATTAGAACCATCATGATAAATCTCTAAATCATTACCATCGCCAAACTTGCATTTTGTGCCATCGCTGAAGGTAACGTCAGTTGTAAACTGTGCAAACTTATCAGACGTGATTGTTTCATCTATTATGCTTTGGGCAGAAATTGTTTTTACTTTTTCGATCCAACTCATGACAATACGCTCGCTGTTAGCTCAACTGTTATACTGGCGTGTTTATTTACTGTACCACCTACGCCCGTATCTTGCCATTCAGCATTTACTGTGACGTAATGTTGTGAGAATCCAGGATTAGTCTTTGCTCTAGAAAGAGAGACTACGACATACTTTCTACCTAAATCATCTGTTAAGTTTGTTCCTGAAAAGCCCGTATAAGTTTCTGTAACACCAGTATCACTAATTCCGTCTTGTTCAGCTTCACTATGAGTGAAAGTTACGTTTGCTGTCACGTCTTTTGGTAGTTTCAAGTAATACTCAGTTTTAGATACTTCAGAAGGGTTTGTAACTTTCAGATTATCTACGGTGACATCGAACGAAGTAATACCATCACCTAAAAACACAATTAAACTTCTTCCATCTGCATCATAGGTGAAAGAATGTGTGCCAGTTGTTGAATAATTATCTTGTGTAATTATTTGCTGTGTTTTTGCATCATACGCAGCAACCCTAAGACCAGCATTAGGACTACTAGATTGACCACTTATAGAATCAATATCAAAAGTACAAGTATAATTACCAACACTAGTTGCTGCTTCTTGATAAGCTATATCTAATACAGTAATATCATCTCCAACTAGTTTGCCACCCGTTATTGACCAAGTCCCACTTGAGTTGATAATGGTTGTTCCTGTGCCACTGTCAAAAGTACCGTAAGAGATGTAGTTCTGACCGTCATCACTAGCTGACAATTCGTTTGCTGTTACAGTATTAAACACTGTAAATTCATCAGCTTGCCATTCAAATTCTGTCGAAGCTATTGGGTCACCATTTGAATCAACTTGAATATAAGTAAGCTCTGTTCCTGTTTGAATCTGTATATCGGCTTCTTGGGCAAGTGCGCTAATTTGTGCAGCAGTTGGATTTGCAAATGTGCCTACCACATAATTGTTTAGTGGCAACTCAAAGTCAGGCATAGTACCAGCCTCTTTAACTTGAAAAAATGCTTGTCTTGATCTTACTCCTCGACTATTAACAACTTGAATACCTACAGTGTAGTAAAAAACTTTACTGTCAAACTTTTTCCGATCATTCTTTCCTGGATACACCTGATGCGGTATTCCCACCTTTACGCCAAGACCATCAATTGTTTCGTCAGGGTATACTGCGGTGCTGTGTGTTCTACCAGCCATTGCCGTCAATTTTATTGTTTCTCCCTCAGGCATAAGCCCCCTAAGTACAAAATCTTCGGTTACCTCATCAGCATATTGTGTTTGTGGATTACCAAAGCCTGTTGAAACGATATAATATGACAAATAAGGCTCAAATGGGTCATCATCAGCATCCGAACTTAATCCAACAAACTTAACAACTCTAACTTGGTTGTATCTCTCTCCAAAGTCATTTGCCCTGTATACTCTAATAGTATCTTGGTCTACAGGTTGTACAGTAAATGGCGTATATTCATCAGGCGTATCTGCAACAACAAATTCTGTTTGATCTCCTGCACTCCACGAGTAAGCCGATGAATTATTTTCAACAGCTTCTATCTCAACAATCAATCCTCTATCTGGATCAGGAAGCATAGTTAATTTAGTAATTTCAAATCTCTTTGGCACAGCAGAAGTCCAACTAAACCTCTCATGCACTACGTTGATGTTGTCACCTACTTTGTACTTTAAACCACTCATATTTAGCTGAAAGGAAATAGTCATCTGCTGTCTTGATTTCAGCATAGTCAGCTTGGCTATTCTTTGAGCCATGACATTATTTGTAGTCATTGGTAAGTTAAGATCGAGTGGTAACAATTCTCCATCATTACCAATAAACTCTGATGCCTCACCTGTACCTGTAGCCGTAGTAGAATCTTTAGTAAAGATAACGCCTACTGCTGCGGAACTTGCACCTATATCTGTCCAGTTAGTATTACCGACCTTAGTTATGTAATAGGTTTTGCCCAAAACTAACTCTGTTGCAGGAGTGAAATCTGCCTGATACGGATAATCAGAGACAATATAATTATTCTCTTCTGATACAAATTTACCCTTAACAGCATTAAACAAACTTTGTCTGCTTCTTTTTGTGGAAACATTAAGTGGAGAAACAAGCATGGAATCAGTTATAGCATCTGCGTGTGGAGTCACATCTTTGTATGGATTGATAAAATACTTTCCATCACTATAGTTAAGTGTTCCCATCATGCTTGATAAAATATCTTCTATGTTCGACTGAAACATAGTTCCAGTATCCAAAACACCATTACAGGTAAATCGTTTTTGCTGTGTTGCAGGGGTTTCCTCATCAATATCGATAAGCTGATCGCAATAGTTCGCGGCTGCGATTAGTGCAGTTTCATCTATGTTAGATGAGTCTTCTCCTAGCCCATATCTCTCGTTAGTTAGGTAATCATTTAGAATTAGAGCAGGATTATCGCTGTAGGCTGTAGTATCAGTTCTAGGGTCATATACCTTAGCACCTTTAACAACAAAAGATATATTAGGTACACCACTAGGATAATACTTTTCCATTGTGAGTACATCCGTTTGGTTTCTCAATCTTACATAGACATAAGCGGTGTCTCTTAATATATGGTCTGAAGTGAAACCAACTGCTGAATTAAATATGTTGGAGTCTACAGTTGTTTGATCTCCAAGATTAGGGCTGACTAGAGCAATCTCTTTACCTGTACCGCCACTGTTATAACTATCTGACTGTCCAGATTCTCCATCAGGATTAAAATACCCATCTGTATAACTCCAGATTTTTCTCTCACCGAAGTAAATTTCTTCTATACTTTCTACTTCATGACCAGCGACAGCAATAACCATGTGCAAGAATTGTTGGTTTTCATCTGATGTGTTGAAGAAAACAATCGTTCCACCTATTCGTGCTTTACCATAGATAATCTTCCGAGTTGATGCAGGATCACGAACATTGAAGTTGATTCCGTTCTGCGTATCCATTTTCTTACTGGCAGAAAATAGAGATTTACTTACAGCACCAAGAGCAGCATAGGTCGCACTTAGGGCAGCAAACGCCTTAAATCCAGTATAGCCAAATATTTCAAACTTACCAGCAGTTACGATAAAAGTAGTTAGTGCTGAAATTAATGCTTGTGCCATTTAATTACCTATATACTTAGAATACGATCTTTCAATTAAGGAGAAATCCATTCGCTCTAATAATTTATCAAAAGGTGCATAAGTCTTAGTATTAATCTGCACCACTGATACACCCATTTGTTTTAGCTTTTCTTCTGCATACTTAATTAGATTGTAACCTACTAAGCCCTTCCTTGCTTCAGGCTTGACGTATAAAAGATCACAACAAGCTAAAAGTCTATCTTTGTAGTGCAGTGAATTGTTCACCAATAAAATACAATAACCAACAAGTCGATCTTCATCTCTTGCTGTGTAAATTCTCAAAACCCCCAAACAAGACAACTTAAAATATTGATCCCAGTCAGGATTCATCTCTATATCATCTTGGTATAATTCAACTTCCTCCCAATGTGACTTGAGCAAATCTTTAATGTCATCTTTAATATTTGTATAAGACTCTTCTTGGAATCTCATAGCATCTTTTACCTTATTGGTGACAATGACATTTTTTCTGTTCTACCGCCCCATGTCATATCTTTTTCAGCCATATTTGCAACAAATTCAAAACCTTTATCATCTGGAAAATAAGTCTTTTGATCGTTATCAGTGTATCTTCTCTCATTATTTCTGCGAAGCATAATCAGCTTATTCTCGACAGAAAGCGATATTGACGATGTTTCTGCGCTTTCATTGATAGACAAGGTATCCATAAAGCCTTTGTATACAATAATAGGATCATCAATAATGTCTCCACTATCGTCTAAAGCACCTAATATTATTGTGACATCTTTACCTTGATATTCCTCAGTCAATGCTTTTGTTAATAATTCAGTGCCTTCTGTGCCTAGCCCAGACAATGTTAGTGTAATCCCTGCTGCGCTCAAGTCTTGCACTTCTTCAAGAACACTCATGTCCAAAGCAGTACCAGCACCGATATAAGTGTTGTTACCGCTTCCACTGTTATAGGTTATATCACCATATCCTGTCCAAAGATAAACAGGACTACTGAAGTCTAAATCAAACATAAGAAACGGCTTTACAACTGAACCTTCTATCGCTGTCTCAAATGTAGTTTCTAAATCTCTAGCCATTAAAACGCCTCAACGCAAGCAAAGTTATATATGTAATAGTTATCAGAGCTTACTGGAAACTCTACTTCGTTACTAGCTAATCTCCAAGTACCTGGTGGCTGAGTGAAATCAACTGATGCTGAAGATGCGTTTGCGCGTAATGGTGGCTGTATGTTTACATCCGTTGTCCCTGTCTCTGTTGCCATATAAAGACTATTTGCGATAGAGAAGTAAGTCCCTGCGGAAACTTCTTGGCTAAAGGTCAAATCTGTATCACCCTTAGAGCCTGTCGCAGTTGTTGCAGACATTGTTGTAGTGTGTAATGGATGGGATAGCGTAAACGTGCCTTTACGCCCTTCTAAGCCAATAAAGAACGCTTCTAATGCTCTGGCTTGGGTATAACTCAAAGGCTCTGTAGTAACGCTTGCTTCCCATCTACCGCCACCGAAATCATGCACCTGTTGGTTATAGGTGAAAGGTGATTCTACGAAAGCAACTGATTTGATAAATCGTAAGTTAAAGCTAGTAAATTTCACACTAGGAAATGACAAAGGGTAAGTTAAACTCATTCTACACTCCTAATAGTGCTTTACTGTAACCACCACCACGCTGTCTGGCTTCAGCTACTGCTGCTTTAGTCGATTCGTTTATCTGTGGCATTAGGTTCTGTATTTCAGCCCTTACGGTAGCCTGAACGCCAGTAGTAATATTAATTGTTTGGTTGACCGTGACTCCGCCACTCTCTAATCTATTATTAGGAATTATATTACCTGACTGATTGGGAACAAATAATTCACGCCCGCGCTCACCAACCATATATGGTCTACCTTTTGTTACTAATCCACCATTAGCTCTTGGTTGCAGCGGCCCAATAAATCCTGCATCACCTTCTCCTGCTCCAATGACTCCACCTGGATTCATTGCATTAGTCATGAAGCCAAATATTTGATCTGTGATCTGCTTCTTCACTATCATTCTTATAAGATCATTAATAACAGATTGTGCAACATTTTTCATTGCATCTTTAAATGACATTGCTCCACTGATAGCGTTTACAAATCCATCACCTATGGAGTCTGCAAATTTTTGTATTGTTTTTTCTCTCTCTTTCAAAGCCTTTTCTGCTTCTTTCACCGCTTTTTGTTGCGCAGCTGATGCTCTTTTTTGCGCATCTTCCTCTGCATCTGATGCTCTTTTTTGCGCGTCTTCCTGAGCTTTGCTTAGGTTTTCTAAACGCTGCAATTCAGCATTGTACGCTAATAGCTTGTCAGCCTCGGTTTGTTTAATTTCACCACGCTTGAGTTGCTCCAGTATATTATATTCTTTGATTTGTCGAGCAGACATACCAAAAGTGTCAATTTGCTTTTTCAGGGCAACTTCTTGTTTCTCAAATTCTGTAGTAGTGTCATCAATGCTTTTTTTCAGTTCTATATTTTGTTTTTTTAGGACTTGAATACTAGCTTTTAATGTTTGTATTCTATCTGCTTTTTCCTCATCATCTTTCGGGAAAAAGATTTCTCTGAAAGACAAAGTTATGCTTGTTAAATCGTTTAGTTCCCGTTGTTGCTTTCTAAGCAAGGCTGTATTATCAGCTATTGTCTTTCCGACTTGCGCTCTGACTAATTTTTTTTGCGCTTCAGTCAAAGTGTCAAAATTATCAGCCAAGTTGTCCATTTCATTTTTAAGGTCTTTAGCTGCTTGGGTAGCACCAAATAGCCTTGGCATTAAAGCCATAGATAATGCAGCACCTACAGCTAAAAGCGCACCAATCATAGCACCGCCAGGACCAAACAAAGATGCAATCTGAGAACCCTGCTGACCGAATACCAACATGGCATTTTGCCCCATCTGCAACTGAACCGCGACATCCTGTATCTGATGACCGACTTGACCAAAACCACCACGAATCAGGCGTAGCTGACCATGAGTCTTTTTGGTCTGATTCTCGAAGTTTTTTGTAGCTTTTGTGGCACGATGCATTCCTATATCAAATTCGGATGCATTAGCTTCAATATTTACTACAACATTTGAGCCTACATTAGCCATTTTCTTTATTCATCCTTTCTTGCTTGAGACGTAAGTATTCAAACCAATAATTAAATTCATCTGGTGTCATCGCTAATATGGTCGAGAGAGGCTGACCAAGATGTTCTGCTAACTGAAACATAGCATATATTTCAGTAGGCTCACCTTGATCATTTATTAGTTTTTTTCAACTTCCTCTTGATCTTGAGTATCAAGAACAAAGTTAGCCACTCTACTTAATACTTCAGGATCAACGCTCTTTCTCAACTTAACCTTATCAGCAAGGTCAAACACCGCTTCACCTTTTTCATCTGTTACGCCAAATATTAAAGCATAAACAAGATAATCAGTATTATCGCCATCTGCTCTAGCAAACCATCTGGCTTTGTCTTCTAAAGATAGGTTCTTCGAGTAGAGAGTGCAGTCCCACTCATCTACCCGAATACTTCTAACTTCTTTCCCACTAAAGTGCGCTACTGCACTATCAATTAATTTTCCCATGGTTTAATCCTCTTATTATGCAGTTTCTACAGATATATGTCCTTGTCCTGTAGCAGTGAATGAAATCTCAACAAGACCGTCACCAGCAACTGTTTCAGATAGAGAAGTGATAAGAGCATCACCTTGCCAATAGCTTTTGCCAGTTGCATCACCTTCATTGTAAAGGTTCAAAACCACAACTGTGCCTGCCAATAAGTCATCAATTCCTTCCATGATGTTATTTTGCATCTCAATCTGTCCGTTAGTAGCTGCATCATCATAGAAGCAGTTTACAGTCGCAGACCATGATCTGTTAGTGATTTTAGTTTTAGTCCATCCTTGATCTGCTGCCGCAGCACCAAGAGTAGTTGCATCAACTGTGTTAGCAGTGATTTCTAATGAAAAGTCTTTTACCTCAGCGACAGTAGTCGAGCCGATCTTTACTACGCCTTGGTGTCCAGCATAAGTTGCCATATTTCTTACCTCATATATATATTAACAAAGGCGTAATCGCCATTAAATGGAAACATCAGGGTTATTCTCTCTCACCTGATAGGTCACTTCAACAGTAAGTGTTGCCACAGCTACAGGCTGATCTCCACCACCGTCAAATTCTGCATCAAAGGAAGTAATTCGTGTATCTCTTGCATTACCGCCTCTAGTCAAATCCGTATACAATGCCTCTTCAACTTCTAAGCATATTTGGTCAAGAGTGTTATCGTAATTAGCCACTCCTTTCACATATATCTCTACCTGATATTCACACCGTCTATTTTGCATTCTCGGTGTGCTTACTGTTTCATAGGTTGTTTCCTCAGACCTATTATAAAGCAAGATACCAGGCAACTTTGAACCATGTATGGGATAGACTCGACTTTGATAAACATTGCTACCAGTAGTGGCTAACCCTGTAAGTGTTGTCTTAATATCATCTCTAATATTCTTTCTAACATGGGTCATGGTTGTTCCTCAAGCGCAATTTCTGTAATTCCTGTGCCATCATCCATTAAGATGGTAACTACATAGTCATTACTGCGAACTGTGAAAGAATCACCCTCTGTTGCATTAGGTATATCAGCCGTTCTAACTGTTAGTCTCGGCTGAACAACTGCAAAGCTAACCGTGCCACCAGCATCAACAGATTGATATTGATTATCAAATATTGCTGTTATGGTACTGGCACTCCCACCAGAAGGCGTAAAAGTAACCGACTCACCAAAGTCGGCTAACATTAAAGCTCTATCATCAGCAGTCTCAACTGGCATCTGTTTCCACTCTTGTTATCGGCTTATCTTCATCTAACCCAATACTTCTGTTTTTGGGCTTCTTCTTTCCTTCAACTGGTATACATTTACCAGCATCAATCAATTCTTCAGCTTTATTCTTAGCCAAATCTAATTTGTCCCCAGGGCGATACAATAAACCATCAATACCGCATTTGCTTACAAATTGCACTTTCATATTTTTCTCCTTTAGTAAAAGCTACTATGGGATAGCCACGGAATAGCCTTTAGTAAAAGAGGGGGGCAAGCCCCCTCAGTATTACTTATTACCCATCGTTACCGAAAGCGAAGCTAACAGCATGACGTACAGCTACGTCTACAGACTGCATCGCAACAACGCGAACAGTACCAGAAGTAGAAGCAGTGTATGGGTCAACAACGATGTCCAAACCACCGAACATACCGATTAGTAGGTCATCGAAGTTACCGAAGTACAAGTTACCAGCAGTTGCTTGTGCAGAAACGATTGCATTGTAACCGTTGATAGTGCCACCTGGCTCAACAACGAACTGAGCAGTGTTGGTAGCTTTCTCAGTAGTTTTCAACGCACCGTACATAGCAGGTGGTAAGATGTAAGAAAGGTTGCCGTTAAGAGCATTGTCTTCAGCTACAGCAGTTTCCAAAGTAACAACTTCAGCGAAAGTTGGGTTAGCAGCACCGAATGCAGTTACAGTGTTTACGCCAGTAGTGTTCAAGATACCAGTTGGGTTGCCATTTGCACCTGAACCCTCTAGACCAGCTTTATCGATAGCTACAGCGATAGACTTAGCAAGATCATCACGAATCAACGCTTCAACGTCTAGGCTTGATTGCATTAGAAGCTGACGAGTTACGTCAGTGAATGCACCTAGAGTTTTAGGAGTTAGTGATACTTGACCAACAGTCATTTCTGATTCAGCAACAGCAGTACCTTCACCATCAACGAAAGCAGCAGTAGCAGCAGCAGATTTGCGTGGAATCTTAACGTCACCGCTTAGACCACCAAGCATACGCGCACCAGCAGCCATTACAGAAGATTGGTTGCGTAGAGCATCGATGAAGTCACCGCCACGGAAGTCTTCAGTAACTAAAGCTGAGTCATCAGTAAGAGCGTTCATGTCACGCTTCCAGTTACGAAGAACGTCAGCAGGAAGCATAATGCCTTGTGCAGTCTTGCCATACTGGTCAGCAGCAGCGCGTGAGCATTCAAATTCAAATGCTGCAGCTTCTTGCGCTCTACGATCAGTTGGGTTAGCTAGAGCGTGGATAGCACGAGCCATGCTGAAACGCTTAACTTCTTCGTCTTTCATGCCGATGTCTTGGCTTTCTAATGCAGACTCAGAACCGATTGAGTCTAGTAATGCGCCACGGAACTCTTCAATTGAATGACCTTTAGCGATTGCTTCACGAGCCATATCTGATTTGTTGTGACGTGCGCCTAACTCAACGATTTGAGCAGCGTTCTTTTGTGCGGCTTGCTGGGCTTCAGCTTTTACCGCTTCTAAATTAACTTCTGACATAATATTGTCCTCTTTAAATGAAGTTCTAATTACGGGTTTATTGTTAGCTTCGCCTGAACGCCCAACGCCAACTGTCATATCGGCAGGAATAGACACCAAACTTGCTTCAACGGGTTTCCATGACTTAGCGCGATAAGTTTCCTTATCATCGCTGTCTCTTTCCATTTTGCCGATAGAGTAACCAACGGAAATGTTAGCTTTAATTCCATCAACAACATCAGAGAAAGCCTCACGAGCCAACTCACCTTTTCCAAAGCGAACTTCTGCGCGAAGTCTACGCGCATTCTCATCAAGCTGTACTGATTTGATTACACCAATTTGCTTTTCTGGGTCATGGTCTAAAAGCAAAGGGGCGCGACCAGAAGAAAGGAACGATAAATCAATCGACTCTCTCTTGTGATCTAATACTTCTTTACCGAAAGAACGCTCAACAGGCTCTTCACTAGAAAGTGCCATACGAACTGTTCGAGTATCTTCATCGATTGGAGACATTTCCATCTCCATAGCACGATGAGTAACCTCAACAGATTCTGCTCTATCGGTTTCTTCTACTTCAACTTCAGCCTCTTCCTCAACTGCTGGCTCTTCTTCCGATTTGCCATAAGTAATGATTACGGAGTCTTCAGTCTCTTCAACATTCTTAATGTGTCTCTCGCCAACTTCTTCGGCAAGTTCGACATTTTCTACTACATCTTCACTCATAATAAATGCCTCAAAGTCTACTTCATCCCAAGCTCGTTCATCACTAGCCATGGGATGTCCATTTGGTAAGAGATCAGTGTCATGCTTACCGCTTCTAAATTTACCATTGCGTAAGGCGTACAGAAAGCTATTAACTCTCGCGTAAGCCCATTGCTCTGGCGATTTAACGGTAGGTCTTACTGACTGCGGATTGGTCTTGTAAGCCCCAACGCCACGTCTAAATACCGCTTCCAATGTGCGAGTGCTAGTTCGTTTACTAGCAACATCACCAACCTTTTCATTGTGTTCTTTCGCCTTATTCTTCAAGGCTTCTTTAACACTACCTGTAATCTCTGCTGCGCGATCTTCACTAATCATACCTGTGATCTTGCGAGAGAATGCAAATCCTGCATCACCGCCCCATAATGCCCAAGCAATACGCCCCGCACTAGGATAACCCTCTTCACCAGGTCGGAAACCTTCTGCTTCCTTATCTACCTCATGACGGCTGAAGAAAGAGTACATTCTTTTTACAGTATCGAATGACAACTCCTTCCTATTCTTAATGTCTCTTGCTCTGGCAACTCCAACTTCAGTCCCACCACGACCAAACTCTTTGCGCCACTCCAAACCTTTTTCGGCTTCTTCTACCATGCCGTCAGTTGGTCGGGTGTTTATGTCTTTACCCTTGTACTTCGGCATCATCATCTCCGATTATATCAGGATCAACACTGTTAAAACTCGCTCCATAAGGCTCTAATGCGTAACCTATACCGTATTGTTCCGCTATATCCTTATCTCGTGCGATCTGAGACACTAACTCTTCTACATCCTTACCATACTGGCTTGCAACATCAGATAGGCTTAGAACTCCTGATTTTAGCCCCATAATCGCTGCATTCATCTCTTTCTGTGGGTCTACCCAGTTCCATGCTTTACCTCTGAACTCTGCTGCATCAGCAAAACGATCATATTGTCGAACAGGGATGCCAAAACTGTTGATTTCCATTGATGCAGATAGCCACTCGTCATAAACCACTCTTACAAAGTGATCAATCATAAACTTCTGTAGGTTTCTGTAAGCATCACGCTCTTCTAGCGCACCCTGACGGATAGAACTGTAAGATACTGACTCTAAATCGTTAGATAGAGCAAAATAGCTAACCCCTAACGCAGAAGCAATGCCTTTTAGCACTGCTTTGTGGAACGCATCAAACTCGTTGTTAGGGTATTGCGGATCAAACGTCTTAAAGTCTACACCGTTTGGCAACTGATGGAATGTGCCTGGAGATGCTTCCATGATAGGCATATTGCCATCTAGGTCATCTGCTACAAAACCATCACCACTCGGTGAAGTAAAGAAACCCATTTTACTCGCACCGATACGCGCATTAACTACCGCAGCTTCTCTTAGCGCACCTAACTGCTTCATTGCAGAAATAGCAGGAGTCATCCAAGGCTCACCGCGAGTCTGTCCTGCTCTGTTAGGGTCGTATAGATGAATCATACGTTCAGCAGGGATTCTAACGTGCTTAGGAGACTTACCTGTTGTTGTGTAGTCGTAATCACCTGGGTGATAAGTTAGCACATGATAAGCAACAGGCTTACGGAACTTGTTTAGCTCCACGCCCATGCGAACTTCATTGCCGTTCGCTAATCTTTCGTTCTTCTGCTCGTCAATCTGGTCAGGCTCAAGGAACTCTAATGCGAAAGAATCATGGAAGTTAGCACCTCGATGCTTAACGATAAACACTTCACCATCACGGGCTAGACACTCAATAGCTAGTTTTTGTGCATCAACCCAAGACATTGAGCCGTCTACAGTACAGTTCCCTAGCTTGCCCCACTTACGAAATGCACTTTCTACTCTCTGATTGCCGTCTTGATCTAGTTTTCCAACAGTATCAGTCGCTTTTACTTGTAAACCAAAGCCTTTTTCGCCAATTACGTTGTTTTTAAGCAGATTTAGGTATTTTTTTGCATATTCGTTGTTTCTTGCCAAATCTCTTGATCTTGAGCGTATTCTACGCAACGCAGGGCGTAATTCTGAGTCTGCTGACCTCTCTGAACCCTTAAAATCAGCAAAAATGTGTCCAGTATTTGCTGCTGCGTATGATCTCTTGAATATTTTGCCTTTTTTCTCGGTTTTAGGCTTAAACATATCAAAAAGAGCCATTTAAAACCTCACTTGTATAGTAGATGAGTTTTTACGCCCATGTTTTAAGTCTATTTCGTTAGTTTCATTAAGAACTTCTCTCTTGTAGAAGTTTCTAGCTTCAACTAATTCTTCAAATTTCATCTTGTCCAATGTTCTACCAGCTATGGAATAGCTTGCCACATCAGAATCAGCCTTACCAGACAGAAGACTCTCAATCTTGCTAAGCATGATTTCTGCATGAGTGCGTGGATCAGCATTGTTAACATCAAGATCAGGGACAATTGTGAAATGACCTCTGTCAACAGTAATTCTTGAGTTATCTGAATTGCGCTCGATCTCTAACTGATAGTAGTAATGACCGTCTACGAAATCATCACTGTCACTACTAGTTATTGTGAAAAGATAATGAGATGTTTGACCTGTACCAGTAACAGTAATCTCGTTACTGCCACCTCCACTGATACGAGCAATATATCTTACTGTGTAATCTGCTGATGGGTAATCCGCTATGAAGTCTGAACGCTTCCACTGGACATAATCACCAACAACTATAGTTTGGGGTTCTCCCTCTGGAGCGTTAGCAGCATCAAATAGATTTGCCATTAATTTACACCTTTATCGCCACGAATTAACAAAACTCTTCCCTGTCTTGGGTACAAATGATTGCTTCGGCTTGATGGGACTTTCAGCTTGTTGCTGTGGTTGTTTGTCCCTGTTATCTGCTAAAGCGTTAATATCTACGTTCAATATAGCATAAGCTGCAATTGAGTAAACAAAGCAGTCTAATGCCTCGTTTCTCGGTCTTATCTTTTGGAATACTCTTTTTTTGTATCCCCTAGTAAACTTTGTTACAATCTTCTCTGCGGTAAGCTGACGAAAATACTCGTCATTCAAGTCATCATGAAAGTGTATATAACCAGCACCTTCATCTTTTATCCGCAGTCTAGCAAATAGTAAGTCTTTTGCAGTATCAACACCAACAGGAAATAACAAACATTTCCCAATATTGTTCTTGCTTGGTCTGCCTACTATTGCTTTACCTTCACCACCAACACCTTTGATGGCGAAAACCCTTCTGGCATAGTTTTTCTTAGCATAAGAGTATACCGTATTTGTGAAATGTCCACCACTGTCAATGCACGTTGCGCGTATAGGTAATTGCCTACCATCGTTACACAAATAAGTAGTAAACAATTTAGTGTCTAGAGAAGTCCATAACTGGGGCGTAGAAGGATCGCCATAAAGAACTTCGTGGCTGATAACCCAACTCTCATCGTCTCTTCCCCAACCGATAATAGACAGATCCAAACGGTCATCCTGAACATCGACTCCACAGGTAAGAAAGATCACTTCATCAGGTATCCCCTCACCATAGGCTTCTCTTCTTTCCGCCAGAGAGTAATCATCGATTGTCTCACCCTGATCTTCCCACGTTTCTCCCAAGTAAGTGTTTGTCCATACCCTAAGTTGTTCTGGGTTCTTACGCATGGACATGAAATCCCTTACGCCATCGGATAAAGGTGTCCACGGAGAATAAAGTCCGTTAATAGCGAATCCTGCCACTCCACTAAACTCTTTCTCTGCTTTCCATGTTCCGTTACGGATAGCCCATCTTCTATCAGAATCTGTCCATAAGACATCACAGCTTTCACACAGGTACTTAGCAGTATCAGGATCATCATCAGTCCACTGCACGTTAGACCACTTTAGCTTCTGCTCATGGTGACAGTGTTTACAGGGAACGTG
>Ga0213865_10001527_pt1 | contig 15061 bp, 36 predicted proteins | sample PICome_6_FD_160100 | JGI IMG/M metagenome (GOLD analysis project Ga0213865, IMG submission 160100) | Coastal seawater microbial communities near Pivers Island, North Carolina, United States - PICO282 | ecosystem: Environmental > Aquatic > Marine > Coastal | place: USA: North Carolina...
AGCATACGTATACGATCAACAAGTCTAATAAGTGTACTACTGGCTTCGCCTATCTTAGGATTGATCTCTGTGGTCACCCATTTCCACACATAGAAAATAAAGTATCCCATTCCCATCGCTGCGATGATAGGAAATCCATAATCACTAATCGCTGCTGCTATGTCCATTCTTTTTGCCCTCTTCGTACTTCATTAATAAAGCGTTAACTTGGTCAGTTTTACGTAACCAACCGTCTTCGCCAACAATAAAAACATCACCCGGTTTGTATAACCAATGATCTTTTGGTGTACCATCTTTATGTTTGCCCATTACTTCACCGGGCCATTCACCTGTAACACGAAATGCTTGTCCGTGTAAGCCTGCACTTTCTACTGTATAATCTAACCAAAACATTAGTCTCTCCTTGCATCTTCTTTGCCCTCATTTGCCGCTATCCTGTCGATATTCGGTCTTACACTAAGAACATAACTAAGCAAGGCATCAATCTTGACTAGGTCATTGTTCATTGTTTGCACTCTGTTATCGAGTGCGCCTATTATATTCTTGAGGCCGGTTACACCGCCCGTCACACCTGCAAGAATAAACTTTAGAGTAAGAAAAACAAAGTAACCTGCGGCTAAACTGCCTGCTATCGGAAACCCTACTTCACCTACTAGCGTTAAAAAATCCATTGTTTGCCCTCCAATGCTTACATTGTATTTATTCACTAAATACTTTGAAGGGACTCATCACATGTTAAAAAATATAGCATTGGTACTTAGTATAGCCACAATTTCTGCTTGCACAGCAAATACTATTCCATTTAGTGACGATACAACAGTACGAGTACCAGAAAACAATCCTGCACTTGTAGCATACGCATATTATGGTATGCACGAGTCAACTAACAGAGCAGAACTGCAAGCGTTTACTGGGGTAGATCCTAAACGTACAGAATGGTGTGCGGCATTTGTTAATAGTGTGCTAGAAGAAAGCGGTTTAGAAAGCAATAATGGACACAAGTATCCACTTACGGCAAGAGCCTTTTTAGACTGGGGAACACCAGTTGCAAAGGAAGATATACAGCCAGGAGATGTAGTTGTATTTCCTAGAGGCAATCAAGGTTGGCAAGGACATGTAGGATTCTTTATAAAAAAGCACATGGTAGGAAATACTGAGTATTGGCTCATACTTGGTGGCAATCAAAGCAATAGAGTAAGTGTTGCGCCTTATGCCGCTAGACGTTCATTAGGTATTCGTCGTCCAGAATCTATATAGACTTATCTTTATAATCGTAAATATAAATGAATTGACTTTATTAGGAGGTTAAATGCCAAATTACGAATATAAATGTAAGAAATGTGGAGACAATCATCATCAACTGCACAGTTGGGAAGATGAACCAGGGCCGTGTCCGTGTGGTGCTTTACCAGAATCCCTTACAAGAGTTCTCGGTGCGCCTGCTATTAGAATGGGTGGTAGACAATCTATGAGCGTAAGGCATACTACAGAAGAAACTTTTGGTCCGGGTATAAACGGATCAAGTGCTTCAAAGATTGGACACAGAGAATATTTTCCTGAAGAGGTTTCAGCAAAAAGAAAAGAAGAACAAAAAAAACTAGATGGTAAAGGCGCAACCGTAGGAGGTATCGCATTACCAAAATCAAAAAAATCAAAAAAATAAATACTATCTATTACAGCCAGACACAGAGGAGATTAAAATGATTGAAGGCTTTAAAGCACCCTGCGTGGTGTTTAAAACTCGTGTTCGCGATGAAAGCATTGGCGGACCTAACCCTTTCCGTTGGGAAGATGTAACTAGCGACAGTTTATTGAAAGGCAAGCGTGTAGCAGTATTCAGCCTACCAGGTGCATTTACACCTACTTGCTCAACTTATCAGTTACCAGGCTTTGAAGAAAAGTACGAAGAGATTAAATCAATGGGTATTGACGAAGTTTATTGTATTAGTGTGAATGATGCCTTTGTTATGAATGCGTGGGCCAAGCATCAAGATATTCAAAACGTAAAAGTTATTCCAGACGGATCTGGCAACTTTACTCGCTTTATGGGCATGTTGATTGGTAAGAACCATCTAGGCTTTGGACTACGCTCGTGGCGTTACATGTGCGTGTTCAACGACGGTGTTGTAGAGAAGTGGTGGCAGGAACCTGGAATCAACAACGATGGCTCAGATGAAGATCCATATGGAGAAACCACTCCAGAAAATATGGTAGAATATCTACAGTCAGCACAACATTTAAAATAAAAGGTTGACAAATCGAGTCCAGTCTGTTACTATAATAATAGAGCTGGACTTTTTTATGAAGGAAATAAATGTTTCAACAACACGAATATTATGATTGGAATGCCCTTATAGGAGAACATTCTCGACAAAGAGTTTGTCAGTCTATTAAACGTGGTATAGACGAAGGCAACTGGTTTGAAAATAGTCCTAAGTATCAAACAAACTGGAATGTGTTTGGTTCTCCACAAGAAGATTTTGTAAATCTTAAAATGAGTTTTATTTGGAGTGCATTTGCATTTTTAGGCAAAGAAGTTCAAATAAAAAATATTCAAAGTTGGAGTTATATGACTTCATTAAAGGCAGCTGAAGATAGAGATACATTATGGCACAATCACAACCATGATGTAACGACTACAACTGTTAGCGGAGTGTACTATCTTCATCTTCCCGACGATGTAAAAGACTTAGAAAGTGCTGGTACAGAACTAGCACCAGGTGGTGTAGTCAATACTATGGATGGCCCTAAAGGTGTAGATCCATATTTTGCGCCGTGGCGTACTGGGCAGTGGATGATTTTTCCTGGTAGAATATATCATAGACCCGGTATCTTACAGTCACATGAAAATAGATTTATAATAGCAGCCGATATGGAGTTTTAAAATGGCAACCTCAGAAGAAATGCATGAAACAGTAGAAACACTTAAAGGTCCTCGTTATTATCGTATTCAACTTTGGGGATACGGTGGCGAGGCAGAATACATGGATCTTACAAAAGAACAGTACGAGTTTTGGTCTGCACACATTGAAGAACATGGAGATTATGATGCTGTACAGTATTGTGTAGGTGCAGAAGATGGCGAGTTTGATTTTGAAAACATTGATGAGCTTCCAGAAGAAATGCAGTTCTTAAAAGTAGAAGGTGAAGACTACAGTTCAAGTTGGTACGAATCACCTACAGGCTTTACACACCAATGGGGTGTTGACTACAACAATGCTAACCTTACTATTGAAGAAATTGATGGTGAAGATTACAATGCAAAGCATATTGCTGATGTAGTTAACGGAGAAGATCTTTCAGATTACATTAACAAGTTAGAAGAAGAAAACAATTACGAACTAGAGCTAACTGAAATGGGTGTAGACGAAGGCGAAGATACACAAGGTGAGTATGTAGCTCAAATGTGGAGTGCAGAAAAGGGAACTTTCTTCGAAGGCATTATTGAAACAATAGGCGAGTTTGACCCTAAGAAACTTAAAATCTACACAAGTGAATACCTTAACGGTGATGACACTGTGCAAAGTATAGAATATGATGGCCAAGAAGTTGACAACGCTGGCGGCGATACTAACGGAAAGGGCTATTCTTTTCATGTCTGGAAAAATGTATGATTGAAGAAACTGCTAAGGTTGAGTATAACGAGCAGCGCACCATGAGCAAGGCAGCAAGCCTTGCTATGGAACTTTCTAAGGAAAAACGCAGATTGCAAGAAGAACTCAGCGAACTGCAAGATGAATATGATATTGTAAAACCCACCACACCAACAGGCACACCAGACTGGTATGTAAAGTGGACGGCAACATTTCTAGCTGTGCTAGGAGTATTTCTTATAAGCGCAAATTTTATTCTATATGGACAGATAGCTTATATCATTAGTGCTATAGGATGGGTATATGTTGGAATGGTTTGGAGTGATAGAGCAATTATGATAGGGTCGAGTATAAGTGGAACCGCAGTTGCAATGAACCTTGTAGGAACCTTGGTAAATACATTATGACAGATAAAGTAAACATAAGCGCACTATATAAAGTTGAAGACATCTTTCAAGATATTGAAGGAGACCCAGATCACGTAACTATGACAATACCAGAAGAAATATTGCGTGAAAAAGGCTGGGGTGAAGGCACTAGAATCAAAGTAGAAGTAGGAGATCAAGGTACTTTGATTATTACTGAAATAAAGGACGATGATGTCAAAGAATGATGACGTTATTGTATTTGAGGGCGAAATAGTAGAAGCTTTACCAAATCAAACTTTTAAGGTAAAGTTAGAAAATGATCATGTCGTTACGTGCTACACAGGCGGAAAAATGCGACAGTTTAAAATAAGATTAGTGGCCGGAGACAGAGTCCGGATAGAAATGACACCTTATGATCTCGAAAAAGGCCGTATTATCTTTAGATTGTAGTACTAAAGTAAACGGTTGACAAACCCTCAAATATAAGCTATACTATATATAGACAATGAGGAGAGGGTTATGAAACTCGCAGACTTTAACTTAATGGAAACTAAAACACCTAACGGTGTACAAGCTATACTTGACTTTGGCAAGTATGAACTTAGCATCATCAAGAATGATTGTTCTTACGGTGGAACAAGAGGTTTGTATGAGATTGCTGTATTTGAAAATAGCAATATGGTAGAACTTCCAGGCATCACTGCTGAAAATGATACAGTCAAAGGTTTCTTGACTGTTACAGAAGTTGATGCTATAATTAAAAAAATGTATACAATCACAAAACAGGAACCTGTACAGATATGATCACAGTTACTGGCGGAAGCGCAAGACAACGTATGTATGTTGAGAGTATGGTAGAGTTTGTATGGAAAACTCTTATGCCACGCAAAAAGAATCTTAACATTGAAGTCAAACTCAAAGATTTAAAAGGCGATGCATATGGCTATTGCCTTGCAGAAACTTATAATGACTTTGAACTTGAAATCCACAGCAAAATGCGTCTACGCAGGCTGCTAGAAACTGTTGCACACGAAATGGTTCACGTAAAGCAGTATGCTCGAAAAGAACTTAAAAACGACCACGAATGGTTAGGTAAAACTTATAATCCTGAAAAAGTAAGTTACTGGGATCTTCCTTGGGAAATCGAAGCCCATGGTCGAGAAGTAGGATTGTTTGTTCGTTGGGCAGAAAAAAATAAACTAGGCAATAAAAATTGGACTCAAGACTCTTGACATTCTGTTGAGTAAACACTATATTATATATATGAACAAAGGCACTGGAGTAAGAAGACATGCTACTATTAGAGAGAGTAGAAAGTTTACTAGAAAGAAGAGGCATTGTGGGTCATAGAGCAGCCGACAGGTTTGTAAGTGATTTTAAAGCATATCTTATCTATTTCGACACATTAGGATATGGAAATGCAGAAGAAACTTTAGACTTGTTAGAAGATGCAAATAATCTCACTGATAGTTCTATCTTAATGACGAACTTCAGTTGTTCACTAGACGATCTTATAAGTCCTGTTTTAAAAAACAATAAAATTTTTATGTCTTTGTTTGATATCTTAATAGACAATAATGGCAAAGGTGTAGGTGCAGGTGAGTTAGCACTTCCTTTAATCCTAAGCAACTATCGTTTTTCAAATGATTCAGATGGCGAGTTTTTCTTAGATGGACAAACATTCAAAGTTGAACTTAAAAAGGACGGAGCAAGTTTGAAACCTGTTAAGACAGGATTGACCCACAAGGGTATTGTTGATGAACTTAATGCAAAATACTTTAACAATACTGTTCCAGGCAAAAAATCCGCAAAACTTTTTGAAAAACATTTATCAGCTGTTAGCGATCCTTATGACTATACATCGTATTTTAAAGAGTTATATGTTGGTTGCGATACTAGCTTATTAAGCGAAGAAGTAGTAGCAGGTGCATATAAAAATCCTATTTCCTTTAATAATGCAGTAGGCAAGTTTGCATTAAAGGAATATAAAAAGGTTGACGGATGGAATAATATCGTGTATATTAATGCTGATAAACGTAAAGTTGTTAATATCTGCAATGTAGATAACATAGAAGATCTAAACTTAAAGTTTAGTCCAGTTATGAGAAGAGGCAACGATACACAAGCTATTGCTGACGGATATGTTAACGTAAGTATTTAAGGAAGAAAATGAAACCATTATATATATGGGCAGGCGGCAAAAATAAAATGATACCGAAATACTTGGAAACTCCGAGTATTCCTACTTCCGGATATGACACATATGTAGAACCGTTCTTCGGTGGCGGCGCAATGATGATTTGGGTCAAAGAAAACTGTCCAGATGTAAAGCGTTTTGTACTTAATGATGTGAAACAAGAAATAGTTGGTATCTATACTGCTATTAAAAATGATTTAGATCCATTCCTAGTTAGACTTGATTACTTGTCTAATCAATATTTGCCTTTAGAAAAAGATGCTCGTAAAAAAATGTATTATGATTTGCGAGATGAATATACACAAAACTGGACACAATGGACAAGAACACAAGAAGCGGCTACATTATATTTTTTAATGAAGACGGCTTTTAACGGCATCTGGCAAGAAACAAAAACTAGTAATGGTAGATTTGCTACACCTTCAGGATTGTTAAATCATACCACTAAAGTATATGACAAAGACAATGTATTAGAATGGCATAACTTTTTACAAAGTGTTGACATATATTGTGGCGATTGGAAAGATGCTTGCAAGAACGTCGAAGAACGTGCTTTTTATTTTATGGACCCTCCATATCGTGACAGTTTTACAAGTTATGGAGAAGGATTTACAGATCAAGATCATGCAGATCTTATAAAGTTTTGTTGCGATAGAGACGCACAAGGCGATTATGTGTTTTATTGTAATAGAGATGATGCAAATGACGGGTTCTTTGAAACTCATCAGCAACAGTTAAGCAAAGAAAACTACAGCATAAAATACACAGCAGGACGTAGAGCAACCGAAGAAGACGGCGAAAGAACTGCAAAATCTGCTAAAGAAATCCTTTTATATAGCCCTAGAATACAGCCGATTTTTGATAAACTTTTTGATTGACAAATGATTAAATGGTGTTATACTATTATTAATAGTTAGGCAAAAAGAGAGGCACAATATGATGGCATTTCAAAACAAGGATGTACTACCACCTAAGACTGTAAAAATTACAGACGCACTTGCTGTTGCATATGCGGCATACCGTATTAACAAAGAAACATATATCAAAGATACTCGCCGCTTTTCAGAAGAAACACCTACACAGTTTGACAACAAGAGTCTTGTACGTTTCTATTGGCAGAAGAAACTGAATACACAAGATGCACAGTGGTTGCCTTCAGACTTCGTAATGTTTGAGCCTACTGAAGAAGACTATGCAAATGTACAAGAAGCACTCAAATGGATGAAGCGTTATGTAATGCTTGGACTAGGTGAGCTTGACAACTTCAAAGCAGACATGGTAACTGAACTGACAAAAGACGAAGTTAATGTTGCAGGCATGGGTCGTGTTGCTTTTGCTCCAGAGTTTATCAAACGCGATCAGCACGAAAGTAGTCTTAAGAAAGAGATTCGTGTAGAGTACCGTGACAGTCAGTATTTGGGTAAAGAGAAAGACTCAGTAGAAGCTGTTGTTGCAATCCTTGACAAACGTTACAGCTCACAGTGGGAAACCTATTACTACACGGCTGCTACTACAGATGGCAATCTTGTTTCATTTGGTAACAAGTTTGAATACAAAATAGGCGATATGAAGCGCATAAAAGCAAAAGTAAAAGCACAAACTAAGAACCGTTTGTTTGATGCAAATGAAACACGTCTTAACTACGTTAAACTTTATAAGGTATAAAAATGGCACGTAAATACACAAAGCGTTATCTAAAGCCTACGGCGTTTGAACCTAAAAACTCTATCTTCGAAGGTATTGTTTGGACGGTAGAAGGTAGTAAAAAAGGCTCTAGTTATAGTGTAACACTGCATGATAAAGGTTTCGAGTGCGACTGCACAGGATTTACATTTCATGGAAAATGTAAACATTCTAAGTCTGTGCTAGAACGTGTAGAACAAGCAGTAAATAATAATGTACCAAAATATAGGATGATTTAAAAATGGAACTTTGGGTAAACGAACTTTGGCTATTAGGCACTGCAATAGTGTTTACTTGGGTAGGAATGTATATGAGTAGGTGGAAGGCTGTGGCCGGAACTGAAGTGGTAATCGATAGTCTGATTGAGCAGGGATTCTTGAAAACTAAAGGCTCTGGCGAAAATATGGAAATCATCAAATGGCGTGATTGGTGCGATGATCAAAATTCAGGGTAATATCCCAAGAGAAGTTATTGTTGCATGTAGCGGAGGAGTTGACAGCATGGCAGTTGTTGACTTTCTTCGACGGAACCATGATGTAACTGCTTTTTATTTCGACCACGGTACAGAACACGGCTTCAAAGCCATGAGATTTTTAGAAGAGTACTATTCCGGATCAGATGTACAACTACTCACACGTAGAATACAAAATAAAGAGATTCCAAAAGGACTGAGTCAAGAAGAACACTGGCGCAATGAACGTTACAAATGGCTACATTTTTTAAAGAAAGACGGGCAAGTGATTACATGTCATCACTTGGATGATTGCGTAGAAACTTGGGTATGGTCAAGTATGCACGGATCTAGTTCTACTATCCCATATCGTAATATAGGTGTTGCTCGTCCGTTTAGATTAAATAGAAAAAGAGAGTTTGAAATGTGGTGTCATCTGCATAATGTACCTTACATAGAGGATGACAGCAACAAAGATTTGCGTTATACTAGAAACTATATTAGACATGTGATGATGCCACATGTCCTTAGAGTAAATCCAGGCATCCATAAGATGCTCAAGAAAAAAATGATAGCTGAGGTAGTTGAATGAAAGTTGGATTAAGCCTATCTCGTTGTATGCGAGATATACTAGAAGAACGTGTAGACATTGATGATGTGCTGGTTATTGTAGCACGTACAGATGTAGATCCTAATAACAATGAACATTGGCGAGGATTATGGGACGGTTACATCTACGGCGGACTGAGCAATCCTGAATGGGCAGGATTAGAAGACAGAGAACGAGAAATGCACGAACTTTTGGTAGAGTTGTACGAAAGCGGCAAACTGCATCAACCACGACAGTTTGGTAGACATCCACAGCGTATGCCATACTACTGGTTAGAGTGTTTTGTACCACCAGAAGAAATGAATCCTGCACAGCAGAAAGCGTGGGACAACTATAAATTGATAACGGACTTAGCATAATGACATTACCTATTGAGAGAACAAATGCAGTGCTAAATGTAGAACGATTTTTAATAGACTTGCGGGATCCTAAGAAGTATCCTCGTGTGCCAAAGGCAGTGCGTGAAGAAGCAGATAGGTTGCTAAAACACTATCCTTCCAAATACAATATGGCATATATTGCAGACAGTTTTGAAGAGGTAGATTACTAATGTATGCAGTAATGGTATGTCTTGACGGTAAGGACGATTGGATCTATGTTACTAAACAAACAGAACACTGCTGGGACTTGCAACCTGAGCTGTTTGAAGATGCACAAGAAGCAATGGAGTTTGCAAAAACATTTCAACATCCTGACAGGCCAGAAATGGTAATGGTGGTAGATTATTATGAAGACTGATAAAGTAACTCGTGTTGAAGTAATAGACGAGACAGGTCGTGCATACATTAAGTATCTCGACGATGATCAAGAAGTTGTGTGCGGTTTACAGGATGATGAACGAACACTGAAGGTTTTTATCAATAGGAAACAACAAGATGAAAGTGAACATTGAAAACTATACCGATGACGGCGAAGATCAAGTAGTAGAAGTACAGATTGATCCTTGGGATACTTGGAGCATGGATCATACCCTTGCTTATATCGTCCTACCCATGCTTCGTCAGTTGAAGGCAACCAAACACGGTGCTCCTAATGTTGATGACGATGATGTACCAGAACAGTTACGTTCAACGTCAGCACCTCCTAAGGATAATGAGTGGGACACAGACAAGTTTCACTTTGATCGTTGGGATTGGGTTTTGGAGGAAATGATCTATGCATTTGATTGCAAGGCGAACAAAGACGATGTGTATATGCGTTTTGACATAGATGATCGAGACGGTATGAAAGCTGAACAAGACCGTATTTCAAACGGCTTTCGACTGTTTGGAAAATATTATGAAAACTTATGGGACTAACTTATGAACATCGAACACGAACCAAACTTTGATGTAGGTATTGTAACCGAAACATATTCTAAAAAAGACGGTGTACCTGTAAAGTATGTTTGCACAACAGATTTACGGGCTAGTGATGTTCCAGTTGATGTGTACTATCGACCTACGCCGCATCCTGAGTTTGGTAATCATTACTTTGGATTATATCATGATCATGTGCGTGGACATACTATGATATGCAATGCAGACATTGTAGAATCACTTGAGTTCGGCATGATTGAAGTAGACGGTAAGTACTATTACAGTCAGTCACACCACGACTATAAAGTAGTAGGTGATAAGATGATCGATGGTGGTCGACAGTATATTAAAAGTAGTGGCGGCGCCATTGCTATGCACGTTAAGAACGGTAAGTTTTATATTAGAGAACTAGAAGATATGATTGAATATTATCAACCCGGACAGGACTGTCAGGTATGACATTAGAAGAAGTCATAATCGGTGGAGCATTTTTATTGCTCGGTCTCTTATGGATTTATGTGAAAGGACAAGAAGATGAGTAATCATGAAAAAACTGGACTCGAGTTCGAAGAAGCATTAGGTGAAAACGATTTTGGACTTATTATTTGCAGTAAGACTGGCAGACTAAAAGGACTTTGGATTCCGGAAGGACAAGACGAAGATAATGTTCCACAAACTATTGTTGATGTTTGTTTAGACTACTTCGGTATTGATCCGAATGAAAAAGAAATGTTACACTGATGACACCGCAAGAAATCTTTGAGTATAAGAATCGATGGAAGCCTAATGCTTATATTGTGCATGTTCATAGCGATTTAGATATTCAATGCAAGGGATGGTGTCGTAAGCATTTACAACGACACGAATGGAGTATGGATACATATACGGATGTCTATAGTCATACTTTTTACTTTGAACATGACATCCACGGAAAAGAATTTGCCCAAGAGTTTTTTGAATGGGTAAACAAGGGAAGAAGATGACACCAGAAGAAAGAACCACACTAGTAAATCAATTAGTTGCACTAGCTAATGAAAATATGGTACCTACTATTAAAGAATCAACAGATTCAGCTGAACTAGAGCATGCTCTAAGACAAATGGCTGACAACGTAGTAGATCAAATTATTAATTTAAATGACAACGAAAGATTAATTGTTTGTATGGCTACAATGACAAAACTACTTGTAGAAAATGTAATACTTAATGCGAGGGTACATGGCTGATGACATGTTTGAGGTTACAAACGATGCAGTTCGTAATCTTGTAGCACTAGCAAAAGAAGGCGCAGAGTTTGATCCAATTGATTGGAGTGAATTAAACATCACAGAGGATCAAGCCTACATTATGATGGCTGCACATGTATTAGATATGGAAAGAAATCACTTGACAGACGGCGCAATTATTGTTAAACTACTTGTAGAGAACTTTGTTTTAAATTTAAAACTGTTAGGAAAACAATGAGAACAATAGTAGATAATAAAGCGATGCTCACTAATACACGTAATGAGCAAAGCGTAGAAGCGGAAGTAGATAACTTTCGAGAAGGCAAAAGTTTTGATGCCTTCTTAGCAACAAATAAAATTTCAATGCGTTGGAATGGAAGAATCTTTGTAGGTAACGCACACGGTATGGAGTTTACTTCACCTGGGCCTACAGTGCGTTATATAAAAGAAGGAGGAAGATAATGAACTCGAAATTTGATGGACCGTTTGTCAGTGCATTTGAAAGTGATGTTGAAGGCATTGTTAAACAAGAATTAATTACATATCGTGTAAAGAACGGTATGTTAAGAAAAGAAATTACAACACGAAGATTTAAAGATGGCAGTGAAGACTGGCACGATACTTCTAGTGTTGAACCATTAGTGCAGGTAACCGATGCCTGAACCAGTAGATGTTTCAAAAAAGCACTTTTATCTAAGTTTAGTAAAAAGTGCAGTAAGACTAGGTGGATGCCTTTGGGCAGCCGCTACAGGCTCTGTTGTAGCTCTAGCTTTGTTTTTTGCTATTGCTGAATTTATCGGAATTTGGGAGGAACTATAATGCCACTTATACCTATGGTAGTCGAGCAAGAAGCTCGCGGAGAACGTTCATACGATATTTACAGTCGTTTGATGAAAGATCGTATTGTTATGCTTAACGGTGTAGTCGAAGACAATATGGCAAATTTAATTGTAGCACAGTTATTGTTTTTAGAAAGTGAAAACCCTGATAAAACAATTAACTTATACATTAACTCACCTGGCGGTGCTGTAACGGCAGGACTTGCTATCTATGATACTATGCAATATATCAAAAATGATGTTCGTACTATTGTAATGGGTCAAGCCTGTTCAATGGGCAGTTTCTTAGCTCAAGCAGGTACAGCAGGTAAGAGAGTAGTATTACCTGAGAGTCGTACAATGATCCATCGTGTTAGCTCAGGCACACGAGGTACTTCAGGTAGTGTACACGTACAAGAACTTGAAATGGAAGATGCTATTCGATCGTTTGAAGAAAGCAAAAAAGTAAACAAGCGTCTTACAGAGTTGTATGTGAAGCATAACACAGCAGGTAAGACCTATGATGAATTGTTTGAAACAATGAAATTTGACACATTTTTAACAGCACAAGAGGCAGTAGACAATGGATTCGCAGATAAAGTCGTCACCAATCGCTGATACAATAGCGTCACTCAAAGGTATCCCTACTAAGGAAGCATTAAAGACACTGCTAGAACAAAACGTAATAGTAGTTGACTTTAACAAACTTAACGGTGACAAGCGTGTTATGACTTGTACACTGCGTGAAGATATGAAACCTCGTGCTACTAAAGACGATGCTATGAGTCAAAAGAAAGTTCGAGAAGTGTCAGACGCTGTTGTAAGTGTATGGGACGTAAATGCAAAAGGTTGGCGCAGTTTTCGTTATGAACGGATCAATGCTGTTGATATCATAGAAGACTACGAGCAGGATTGGTACACTACCAAAATCACTTGACAAATCTATATTAGTGTATTATAATACTAGTATGAATAGGCAAAGGATAAGGCAAATGATGAAAGATAAACTTATACTAGTAGATTGCGATGGCGTTCTATTTGATTGGGAGTATGCGTTTGATCAATGGATGAAACGACACGGATATACAGTTTATGCACCAGATGTGTATAAGATGAATACCAAATATGGTTTAGAAGCTTCCGAAGCAAATAGACTAGTACGTATGTTTAATGAAAGTGCGTGGATACGTAAACTTCCTCCGTTGCGAGATGCAATTAAATATGTGAAAAAATTACATAGTGATCACGGATATATCTTTCACGCTATTACAAGTCTAAGTAATGATGATTATTCACAACATTTGCGTACAAAAAATCTACGTGAAATGTTTGGTGATAGTGTTTTTGAAAAGTATATTTACTTAGATACAGGTGCAGACAAAGACAAGGCTCTTAAAGAGTACGAAGGAACTGGATGTTATTGGGTTGAAGATAAACCACTGAATGTAGACTGTGGTATTGGCTTTGGATTAAATGGTATTCTTGTTAAGCATACACACAACGAAGATTACAATGGCAAAGCAAAAGTTGTAAATAATTGGAAAGAGATATACGAGATAGTAACAAAATGAAAGTTTACGTAGAATCGTTATTCCCAACAGGAGTAATGATAATTGATGATTTTATTGATGATCACGAACGTGATGAAATCCTCACATATGTTCGTTCTTTAGATATGCACGACAATGATGAAACTGTGCCAAGAAATGCACTAAGCACATTTGACGGTGCTAAAAACTTTATTGATGATGTTACAAAGAACACAGCAGTTGACGACTTTTTTGATAGGGTAACTTTTATCTTAAACGAGTATGCAAACGTGTTAGGCCAGCCAGAGCTTAAATTAACAAACTCTTGGGCTCATATACAAAACGAAGGAAGTGTAATTGTAGATCATACCCATCCAAATTCTAAAGTATCAGGCGTGTTATACTTAAATACAGATAGAGACAGTAATAATTTAGTTTTTAAGAATCCGAATCCGTATGCTAGGCTAGAGACTCCATTAGTGAGCAACGAGTTTAACTATAGCATTAATACGATTCCGGTAGAGAACGGGAGATTAGTATTATTCCCGAGTTGGTTAGAACACGGTTCTAACTATGAAATCAACAAAACCCAAGGAAGGACTATGATTAGTTTCAATAGTAGTACAATACAATGAAAAAAATAACACTATTAGCAGTTATGCTAACATTTGGATGTAGTCCTGCATTTGCTGAGACGGTGCAGGATCATTTTAAAACCGTAACTAAGAGAATACCATACACTGAAACAGTGTGTAATGTTGTTGACGTTCCGATTTATGGTAATACTTCTAGTAATACTACCGTGGAAGATATTATCGGCGGTGCTATTATCGGTGGTATTATCGGCCATCAAATTGGTGATGGAAATCAACGCAAGGATAACAGGAACGCAGGTGCTATTCTTGGAGGCATCATTGGTGCTAACAAGAACCAAAAACAAGAAGGTATTGTAGGATACAGACAAGAAGAACAGTGTAGGAATATTACACGTTATAGCGAAAGTTCGGAAGACGTATATAGTCATTCAACAGTTTCTTTTTACCATAACGGTCAACAATATACGTTGAGGTTTAAGAAGTAAGACATTCCCCCGTAGCTCAGCTGGATAGAGCGTAGGTTTGCGGAACCTAAGGCCAGGAGTTCGAATCTCTTCGGGGGAGCCAAAATTTAACAATGCGGGTATAGTATAATGGTATTACTACAGCCTTCCAAGCTGAGGATAGGAGTTCGATTCTCCTTACCCGCTCCAACACTTACTTGAAAGGTAAAAAATTGGGAAGAGTCTTTAT
>Ga0213865_10001528_pt1 | contig 15039 bp, 10 predicted proteins | sample PICome_6_FD_160100 | JGI IMG/M metagenome (GOLD analysis project Ga0213865, IMG submission 160100) | Coastal seawater microbial communities near Pivers Island, North Carolina, United States - PICO282 | ecosystem: Environmental > Aquatic > Marine > Coastal | place: USA: North Carolina...
CCTGTATCGGACGACCACCATTAATCATCATGGCTTTGAACTGCTCATCCGGCACACCTTCCATGCGCGCGCCAATCTCCTGCATATTAATGCCATCGAAAATAGCCAGCTTGAACGTGTAGTAGATGTTTCCTCCCAGTCTTAGCAGGCCGATCCAATCGCGCTGCAAAACAGCATCGCGTTGCTCTGGGCTCATGGGAAAGACATCTAAATAAGCCGACTCGTCTCGCCTAAACTGCTCCCTGTTCGCCTCTTTGTTCAGCGACATACAGAACATATTGAGGTGATAGCCTTGTCGCGAGTGCTCGGGATCAAAAACGTAAGTGCCGGGTATATCGCTATATTCGCGGTCCTTTCTCATGGGCTTTCCAGTCAATTTATGCTCAGCATTCTATCGGTCTCTGGGTCTCAAGCGTTATCAGAAAAATTAAAAACGCACTGAAATAAGGTAACCGATATTGAGCTTTAACAGGTGAAGACCCCTTTTTGTGTGCATCTCTGCGGCGTTGTTTAAGTAACCTTAGACGAGCGGTTAATAAGCTGTCTGATCTGGCTGGATTTGCTGCGTCCACGTGCGCCGAAACTCGCGCGAGGAGAGTGGACGATCGCGTCACTGCATTGAAACAGTAAAGGGGCGACCGCACAAAGAGTACCTGCACACACGCATGGCCATGCTCTGTGAAGACCGCCATGAGATCGAGATCCCCTCTCGTACCCTCTATGTTCTGCGTCGCCTGCACATTCTGAAGCTGTGTAATCTGGTCACGAATGTCTGCCGCCTTTTCATACTGCAGCTCTGCCGCCGTTGTGGCCAGCGATCCAAGTCAGCTTACAGTTGCCCTCACGCAATGCACGCCCGCCAAATATCTCCCAGCCGATAACGACATCTGCCTCATGAACCGTCGTTGACTCACCTCGAGTCAGCGGCATCAGAGACGTGCTCTTCAACTTCGGCCTGCCCACTCCTGCCGGCTGTGCGCCACCAATCCAATTTGTGCCGTGCGAGCGGTTGATTCCAAAGTCACTTACCACTAATTTTGACGAGTCCACGCGTGTCTTGGTGCGGCCAATCGGCCTTGACATGGTAGAGGTCGGCGGTTCGAATCCGCCTGGTCCTACCAAACGTGAAACCCTCGCCATCGGCGGGGGTTTTTCGTTTGAAGGCTAGGCCGGAGGAGACCGACGACAGCGGTTCGACAAAATGCGACTACAGGCGCATTTTGGTCGCCAGAGCGCAGCGGCGGCGCCCCGAAGGGGTGAGAGCGCGCGAAGCAAGCGCGCTCGAGACAATCCGCCTGGTCCTACCAAAAACTCCAATAAAGTCAAAAGGTTACCCGAAATAAAATTTAAGGCGCTTGCTCGGTATGACCAGAGTGTGACTTTTTGGTCTGAGCCTGAGTAGGTTTGATGCCGAAGCGGACATTGATATTCGTTTATCTAACAGTTGGTATCGACCCGTTGCGGAAATCGATACGACCAATCTATATTTGCGTGGACTTCTCTCGCCGTGCTGGTGGAGTACGCTGAGGAATAGGGGGTAGGGATGCATATCCGTGAAGCTGGCATTCAAGACTGGGACAAAATCTGGCCCATCTTTCGGGAGGTGGTTGCCGCCGGTGATACTTACGCCTATCGGCGAGACACTGATAAGCAGGAAGCCCTCGAGATCTGGCTTGCTAAGCCGCGGTTCACGTTTGTAGCTGAGGAAGATGGTGAAGCTCTCGGTACGTATTACCTGAAAACGAATCAGGGCGGGCCTGGCAGTCATGTGTGCAACTGCGGGTACATGGTGTCCAGCGCCGCGAGAGGCAAGGGACTGGCAACCGCGATGTGTGAGCATTCGCAAAAAACCGCGCGCGAACTCGGCTATCTGGCCATGCAGTTCAATTTCGTAGCTGCGACAAACAACGGTGCAGTTCGGCTGTGGGAAAAGCTTGGCTTCTCCGTTGTGGGCACATTGCCGGGCGCGTTCGAGCATCCACTTCACGGTTACGTAGATGCTTTCGTGATGTACAAGTGGCTGGAGTCAGAATGACGGCCCCTGGCCGTTTGGAGCCTGAATAGCGACCGCCCCCGAATGTCCGCTATGTAAAAAAACCCGACTTGATCTGACAGTCCCTGTCAGGTCGAATCTGTGCTATGACACCTCAGACGCCAACCATGACACCCCCTTGGAAGTTGCGTGGGTCCTACCAAATCAGTCTTCATTCGGGCAGTCTTACACTTGTGCGGTAATGCAATGAATAATGGAACGCATGAATCTTAGAGAAACCAACAAAGCCAATCGGCAAAAGCTGATCGTCGCAAACGCCGCCAGATTGTTCTCATCAATTGGCTACGAGAAGACGGCAATAGAAATGGTGGCGGAGCGATCCAACGTTTCACCCGCAACGATCTATAACAATTTTGAAAATAAGACCGGCCTTTTACTCGCCGTGTTAATTGACGAGGGCGAAGATGCACAACAGATTGGCGAGAAGATTATTGCCCAACGCCAGCCCAATGACTCGAGCATTATTTATCGCCTAATCGACATGTATGTCTCCCATCCAATGGAATTTATGAACAAGACCTGTTGGCGCCAAGCGCTGGCAGCATCGACGGCATCTTCAAACAAAAAGTTCACTCAGGAATATCAAAACGTAGACAATCAATTAGGGAACCTGCTCATTGACCTAATGCACGCGCTCCACAAAGAACAGGTCTTTACCGCACAGGTGGACCCCCAATCCCTGGGCGAAATAATTTGGAATAATGTCAATCAAATGTTCACAGACTTTATTTCTAATGAGGCAATGTCCCTAAAAGCATTGAAAAACGCGCTTCATAGACAAACGAAGGCCCTTATCGTTCTGGCTGTGAAATAAAGCTCAATGGCTTTTTTTACACCTAATCTTTATCCGCTATATCTGGAGACACCCGCAATAGCTCCCGATAAACATAACCATAAATAAGCAGTGCAACCGCGGAAGCCAATGCGCACATCACCATAACCGAGCTATAGCCAAGCTGGTATGACAGCAACGTGCCAGCGAGCGTGGGGGCCACCGCTTGTCCAATCCCTTGAAAAGCGGGAACCAGAGCTGCGTAACGGCCAGAATGGTCGATGTTGGAGAGGGTTCCCAACTGGAACACATCAATAAATATCCAGAAAAAACTAAACGAGAAAACGCTGAAGACGAAAGTCGCCTTATCTACCTTCCCTGCCAGTACTAACATGGTCACCACCATAAGCAACAAAGCAAACAACAAAGGCTTTGATTGTCCAAAGCGCCTTGCAAGCCATATCGTTACCGCGGTGCCAGAAATACTGAACAGCTGCGCCCAGGTTAGCGTCCCGGATATAAGTGTAGGGGCAATGTTGGCCGCTGCACCGGCTCGTTCAATAAACGCCCAATACGCACCCACCAATAAGTAAAAACTAAAAACCGCAGCCAAACATAAACGCGGTAGAACTTTGGGCACGTGCAAATGGCTTGAAGGCCCCTCGGTCTCATCATCCAATACGACCTCATCGCCAGCGTCAATGCAGCGCCGGGGCAGCCATTGCAACACCAGTAGGATAGGAGCCGCTTCCAGCAGGTAAAACATAAACAGCCCATTGACGCCCCATTCACCTTCTATAATTGGAAAAATATAAAAGATGAAGGCGTTCATTAGCACAAGCACAAAAAGCAAGATACTGAATGTCCTAGCAGTATTGTGGCTGCCTGCTAGGCTTGCCGTGCAGGTTGAGTAACATATCCCGGCACCGATGCCCGCAGACAACCGACACCAAATTAACGCGAGAAGGTCTGGATTTTGAGTTGAGGCATAGTTGCCCAGCATCACCAACAGCAATCCAGCTGCAGCAAGAACCCGCCGATTGATTCGGGTTACAAGCAGGGCTGCGAGTATCGAGCCAAAAAATAATCCAGCCATGTCCGAAGAAGCCAGCCAACCCAGTTGCTGTTCGCTGAAGCCAAGGGACTTGGCCATTGAACCAACAAGCAAGGGCATGCCCATTGCCACTCCGGTGCCTGCAAACCCAAGCACAACTGCAGCAAAAATCGCGGAAGGCCTATCAAATACATTGACACTATGGGCGATGATATTTTCGCTCTCTTCTTTAGCGTGCGGCATCGTTTCCACTTTTGCCTCCTCTAACTCATGTGCTCTAACATCTGGCCACCGCGGGATACTCGGGTGCAAGTGGAGATAAGCCCAAAATACTATCGGCGATTTTTTCGGCGAGCATGATGGTCACGGCATTGAGATTGCCCGCTGGGATAGACGGAATGATTGAGGCATCAACAACCCGCAACTTATTGATCCCTTGCACCCTGCCTTCTTCATCAGTCACGGCCTTGTCGTCCAGACCCATGCTGCAAGTTCCGCACGGATGATAGTTAGATTCAACATGGGCGTAGACCCACTTCATGATGTCTTTATCAGACTCAAGACCATTAACTCCAGATAACTCCTGCGATAGCCGCCCCTGCCATGCACTTTGCTGAAACAGTTCCCGAGTCGCTTTTACCGCATCGATTGCTACCTGTTTATCGCTATCTGTGCTCAGATAGTTGAATCGGAATTTAGGCGCGAGCGCAGGATCAGCGCCATCGATCCACAATTTACCGCGACTAGTAGGCCGCTGTAGGCTGGCGAAGCACTGGTACCCAGGTTCAAGGCTAATGCCCTTTGGAGCAAAATCACCGCGCATGGCAATACACTCTAGCTGAACGTCGGGTACGGCTTCGTCTTCGAGCAGGCACAAGAAGGCTCCAACTTCGAAATGATTAGAAATTCCCAGCCCCTGCTTGCGCAACAACCAATCCAGACCCACTTTAAGACGCCCAACATATCCCAGCTGTGACGCCAGCGAATCTCGCGGATTTGTTGCGCCATAGTCAAAACACCAAGCCGGATGGTCTTGTAGATTTTCGCCCACACCGGGCACATGCTCCGTTAGCGCAATATCATTTTTCATGAGCATGTCGGCATCTCCAATACCGGAGAGCATGAGCAGCTGCGGCGATTGGATAGCGCCAGCAGATAGGATTACCTCCTCGCCCACGTCTATATGAAATACTTCGCCTCGACGAGTCAAATGAACCCGCACTGCATCCTTCCCTGAAAACTCTACTGAGGTACAACGCGTCTCCAGCAAGATTTCCAGGTTAGATTTCCCCGGCTGGTCATATAGATAGGCTTGGCATGCACTATGTCTGATCCCTCCGGCCACATTCCTTTGCGTTTCATGAGCCCCAGCTTGCTGCGCTCCGTTGTGGTCAGGATTCAGCTGCAGGCCATACTCACGGCTCGCAGCGAGGAAAGACCGAAAGAGCGGATTGGTCACCTCGGTCTTGGTAACTTTCGTTGGCCCGCTGCGTCCCCGATATAGCGGTTCACCGCCGTCATAGTTTTCGCTGCGCTTAAAATAGGGGAGGCAGTGGGCATAACTCCAGTCTTCCAGTCCGGACTCGCACCAATGATCATAGTCGCGTCGATTTCCTCGCACCCAATTCATACCGTTAATCGAGGATGAGCCCCCCAAAACCCTACCGCGAGGCGTATATGTACCCACTTCAGAAGGGGCAAAGTCTTCCTTTTCAGCAAAGAACTTCCAGTTGTAGCGATCCTTTACTAACGGAATACCCAAGCCCGCCGGCATTTGAATAAAGATATTTTTATCGCTGGGACCAGCCTCTACTAAAAGCACACTGTTACTGGTGTCCGCAGCAAGTCGGGCCGCGAGTACGCTACCAGCAGAGCCAGATCCTATAATAATGAAATCATAAACGGTCCTATATGGGCGCTTTATGATATGCAGCATCGATGGTTCACCTTTTTAGACGTGAGTCTCAGAAAATAGTATCAAGTTGGTCTCAGAGCTAATGCCATTAGGGCTTTTGTTTGTACCTCGATGGATTCTTTGAGTGACTTCAGGGACATTCCATTGTCTGAAATAAAATCGGTAAACATTTGATCCACGTTATTCCACATAATTTCGCCCAATGATTGGGGATCCACAAGATCGACGAAAACCTGTTCCTCGTAGAGGCAATGAATCAGCTCGATCAGTTGGTTCTGTAATTTTTTTTCGACATTCTGATATTCCCGAGCAAACTTCTCGTTTGATGACGCAATAGATGCCGCGAGGGCCTGGCGCCAACAGGACTTGTTCATGAACTCCATCGGGTGATCAACATACAGCTCGAGCAAGCGATAGATAACATGGGCATCATGCGGCTGCCGTTGATCAATAATCCTTTTCCCAATTTGCTGAACACCCTCCCCCTCATCGATCAAAACAGCCAACAGCAGCCCAGTCTTATTCTCAAAATGGTTGTAAATCGTTGCGGGCGATACGTTTGATCGCTCCGCTACCAATTCTATTGCGGTCTTCTCGTAGCCTATGGAAGAGAAAAGTCGCGAGGCATTGGCAACGATACGCTTCTGTCGATCGAGTTTATTGGCTTGTCTTAGGCTCACGTGATTTTGCTTCATTTTTGGCGGGTGTGCGGCCCTAAATTGTAGTTGACTACAATTTAAAGCACAATTAATATTCGTAAGACAACAGTAAATGGCAGTTAATTCAGGTTATATCGTATTAATTGATCTATAAATCATATAAATAAATGTAGACGACTATAAAAATAAGCCGCGACGTAGTAGCTCACCAGTTACATTGCGCTTGTGAAAATTGGAGTAACACTATGAATTCCAGCAAGAAGTTTAAGGTAACGGCAGCGCTAGCAAGTTTATGTGCGTGCGGCATGAGCACCCAGGCAATGAGTGCCGATGACAACCCGTTGGCCCTAGAGGAGGTTGTCGTCACCGCGACCAAGCGAGGGGAGGCAAGCCTGCAAGAGATACCAATGAGTATATCGGTCGTGTCGGGAGACATGATTGCCAAACAAGGTCTTGTAGGGATGGATGACTTCCTACGTTCAACACCTGCAACGAATTTTTTGGATCGTGGAGCAGGTCGCAACGGCATTATCATCCGAGGGGTGACAGCGTCACCGCAGACAGATGCCACCGTCGGTGTCTACATAGACGAAACGCCATTGACCGGTCTGGGGTCGTCATCGCCTGGCAGCGGTGGTAATCCAGATTTGAAATTCGTGGATATGGAAAGAGTTGAAGTGCTGCGAGGCCCCCAAGGCACCCTCTATGGAGATGGGTCCATCGCCGGCACAGTGAGAGTCATACCCAACGCACCCGTTCTAAGTGCGTTTTCAGGTGAGATAACTGGAAACGTCTCATCAACCGCAGATGAGGGTGGCAGCAATACCATGTTGCGAGGGGTACTCAACCTTCCGGTGGTGGAAGACACATTTGCCATTCGCATTGTTGCCTATGATTACGACAACAGCGGCTACTACAAAAGCGTTTCCGGCAGCAACGCAGACAAGCAAATCTGGGCAGGGGCCTTTGGTGGCGTAGCGACGGATAAAGATGATGTTGGGAGCGATAAATACACCGGAGGCAGAATCTCTGCCCTCTGGCAGGTCACCGATAGCTTTGATGTCTCTCTCTCCTACATTACGCAAGATATCGAGCAATCAGGTATTCCAGAATCTTTTATGAACCTCGGGGGCACGCAGAGAGCGCCCTTCCAAAAACTCGACGGCAGCGATGAGGCCCTTGGGATGGATTTTGAGGTGACCAACCTCGAGATGAATCTCGATTTAGGCCAGATACAGATCACTTCATCCACGTCTATGGCTGAGACAACAAGTCTTCAAGACCGTGACCTCGGCTTGTACTTCGGCCCACTACTCGGTGTAGATGACATCCCTCTGTTTCTGACAGACTCGGGTGAAATAGAGAGTTTTACACAAGAACTGCGGCTCAATACGCGTCTTGATGGTCCCTGGCAGTTTTTATTGGGCGCCTTTTATCAGGACATTGAGAATAAACAACGACAAGACTTTTTGTTTGAAGGCGATCCTGCAGCAGACCCTTTTGGCGGAGCACTGCTGTTCGGATCGAAGCTGAATGAAGACATAGAGCAACTCGCTTTTTTTGGTGAGGTAACCTTCGACATAACAGATCAACTCACCGCCGTTGCCGGTGTTCGCCATTACGACTATGACCAGACGGCATCAGATAGCGCTGACGGCCTTTTCAACGGGGGCAGCTCCTCAAATACCCTCGAGGCCGAAGATTCAGGTCAAACCTATAAATTGGGATTAACATATATCCCAAGTGATTCGGCGACATACTATGCCACCTTCGCACAGGGTTTCCGGCTGGGCGGCCCCCAAGCCGACGTTCCCTCAGATCTCTGCGATCTTAATGGCGATGGGCTGGTTGATGGGCTAGGTGTTGCCCTGCCCGATCAGATAGATTCGGATGAGTTGGACAGTTTTGAGGTCGGCGCAAAGTTTTCGCTGGCTGACGGTCGTGCCATCTTTAACGTAGCAGCGTATCAAGTAGAGTGGGAAGGAATTCCTGTCGCGCGAACGGCTGACTGTGGTTTTGGCGTAACTTTAAACGCGGGTGAGGCACAAAATCGCGGCGTGGAAGTTGAGGGCCAATGGTTGCTCTCAGACATTTGGAGAGTGAATTACGGCCTGTCCTACGTAAAAACCGAACTGACATCCGACGCTCCGGGACTAGGTGTCTCCGGTGATCGCCTTCCCGGAACACCGGAATTCCAGGCTCTTTTAGGCATGCAGGCTGACTTCAGCGTGGCAGGACGTCCTATGTTTGCTAGAGCCGATATTGCCCATGCTGGTGAGTACTTTAATAATTTGCAGAAGGAGGGACCCAGCGCCGGAGACTTCACAACCATCAACTTGCGTATCGGCGCTGACATTAGCGAGCGCATTTCCCTCGACTTGTTTGCACGCAACCTAACCGATGAAGAGGGCCTCACGTGGGTTGAAACAGAGATTGGTGACGGTCGCGCCAATTTTATTAGGCCCAGAACGATTGGTGTTGAAATTCGAGCACTGTTTGGGCAATAAACCATGTTCAAGCAGCACGGATACCCCTTTCTCAGGTGGGCCAAGGATGGTCCACCACAAAGCTCTGTAGAAATTTGCTTAGCGTTTACTTTAGAAAAATTCGGTAGACCAACGTATCAGAAACCCTCAGGCATTCAGGCTTTTCTTGGTGACCTGGGCTGACGCAAAGGGCTGTGACCATCAGCTGCTCCTGACACTCAGGAGCCACAGACCGCTGGTAAGTCACGGGTGAATAAGTTTCGTACTGCGAGTGAGCACCAACTGGCGCGGCGTCTAATCGGACTCTCTGCTACGTATGGCGTAATGTTGGGTGATGAGAACCGATGAAGAGCATCCGATGAGAAACCTTTATTCATTGCTAGCCCTGCCACTCACCTTAGCAGCCATGAGCGTCTGTGTTCAGGCTAAGCAGCCGTTTTCTGCGATAGATGTGTTCAAAATAGCCTACGCAGCGAACTCCGTTGTCTCGCCCAATGGTCAGGTCATCGCGTTTGATCGCGTCTACATGGATATCATGACCGACACCCGGCGGCACGATCTGTGGCTCATCGGAACTGACGGTAGCGGTTTACAGCAGGTATCCCACGGATTTGATGTCACGGGCCCGGCCACTTTTACACATTTAGGAGATGCGGTGGCATTTTCAGCCGTCAAAGATGAGAAATCGCACATCTACCTTCAAAAACTCGATACCGGCGAACGAATCGAACTCGGCAAGAACTTCTCAGAGCCGACCAATCTTTCATTTTCACCCGATGGACAATGGTTGGCATTCACCATGCCCGTTGCCTATGAGCCTGAAACGATGGGCAAGATCCCGCCTCGGCCAGAAGGTGCCCAGTGGGCAGAGCCTATCGTGGTTGAAACGCGCAGCCAGTTCCGAGCTGATGGAATTGGATATTTGCCCTTCAGTCGGCATCAGGTGTTCTTGATGGCCATGGAAGGGGGCGCGACTCAACAGCTCACTCAAGGGCAGCAAGATCACAACAGCGCGCTGGAGTGGTTGCCTGACTCGTCGGGACTACTACTGAGCATCAATATTAAAAATGACGTCAATAAGCCTTGGGATACTGACATCGTTAAGCTGGACTTAAAGACCCAGCAACTCGAGACACTTACGACGCAGCTGGGCCCAGATGCCTTGCCCCGAGTTTCTCCCAATGGCCAGCGCATCGCATGGATAGGGCACGATGATAAGCCTAGCCCATTTCATGAGTACCAGCTTTACACCGCCGAACTGGACGGATCTAACATCCGCGAATTGACGACCCATCATGACTTAAGCGTGCTTGATTTCGCCTGGCACCCGGACGCTCAGGGATACTTCTTACAGTATGAGAATCGAGGAAAAAGTTCGCTAGCGCTACTTTCCAACGATGGCTCGCTCGGGTTGCTTACCGATGAGCTGAGCGGATGGGAGCTGGATCAACCTTATGTACAGGGTCAATTTTCAACCAGCGCCGGCGTGGTTGCTTTTACTCAGGGCGACTCCACAACGCCAACGGAATTGGCAGTTATTGATAATCAGGGCAAAGTAAAAACACTGACTGATCTCAATCGCACACTGCATGAATCTGTAAATTTTTCAGCCGCACAAGAATACCGCGTTAGATCGAGCTTTGATCAGCGCGAAATACAGTATTGGATCATGCTACCTCCGAATTTCGACCCCACTCTATCCTACCCAATGATGCTACAAATACACGGTGGCCCATGGGCGGCCTATGGGCCTCAATTCGCGGCCAACAACCAGTTATACGCGGCAGCAGGCTATGTTGTGGTGTACGGCAACCCCAGAGGATCTACCGGTTATGGAGCTGATTTTGCCCACACCATAGACCACGATTTTCCAAGTCGGGATTATGACGATCTCATGGATATCGTCGACGCAACATTGGCCAAAGGCTTTGTCGATGAAAAACAACTCTATGTGTTTGGCGGCAGTGGCGGTGGCACGCTCACGGCTTGGATTGTCGGTAAAACAGATCGTTTTAGCGCAGCAGTGGCCGTTAACCCGGTCATCAATTGGACCAGTTTGGTCTTAACAAGCGACCTCAATAAACTTATGACCAGCGACTGGCTGGCTGAAAGACCTTGGGATAGCCCCATGGATTATTGGTCTTATTCGCCACTCTCTCTGGTGGGCAACGTGACTACACCAACCATGCTAATGACTGGAGAAGCCGATTGGCGAACGCCAATATGGGAGGCTGAGCAATACTTCAATGCTCTCCAAATTCGGGGTGTCGATACGGCGCTCATTAGAGTGCCCGGGGCTAGCCATCAGATTGAATATCGCCCCAGCCAATTAATTGCAAAAGTGAATGCCATCCTGGCTTGGTTTAAAAAACACGGTAACGCACCCGATATTGCCACGGATTAGTAGCCATGAAATACGCCGAGGAGTCACGGACACATAGGGGTCTGGCCAAGGTTTTTAACGCACTACAACAATAGGTTTTTAGGAGAAATGATGAAGGCTTTATTCTCTATCTTACCGCTGTTACTTCTTGGGGCGCTCCCCGCAACAGCAGAGCCACCGACAATTCTGAAGTGTGGCAAATTGATCGATGTCGAAGCCCAAGCGGTGTTAGAGCGCCAGATAATCACAGTCGAAAGCCAACGCATTAGTGGCATCAGCTCCGGCGATCAATATGCAGGCAATGGGCGGGTCATTGATCTCTCTGAACACACCTGCCTTCCGGGTTTGATCGATATGCACGTACACCTCATGGTCGCTTATTCCGCCTCTTATGACCTTGATAAGATTACGTTCGGTCCTCCTGATTTGGCACTCTTGGCCGCATGGCATGCGGAACTAACCTTGATGGCCGGCTTTACTACGGTAAGAGATCTGGGTGACCGCGCCGACGTCACCGTTGCATTACGTGATGCGATTGCCAAAGGAATAACCATCGGGCCGCGAGTTTTTACTTCGGGAATGCCTTTGTCGAGTACTGGCGGGCATGACGATCCTACGAACGGTTACCGAGCAGGCTTGCGCCGCGACCCCGGCCCTGTAGAAGGCATTATCAATAGCCCGTCAGATGCCCGAAAGGCAGTGCGTCAGCGTTACAAAAACGGCGTGGACTTAATCAAAATATCCGCCACCGGTGGTGTCGTGAGTCAAGCTAAAAGTGGACAAAATTCGCAGCTCTTCAAGGATGAACTAGACGCAATAGTTGCTACCGCAAACGCCTATGGCTTTAAGGTCGCTGCTCATGCTCATGGCGTTGAGGGAATGCAGTTAGCTATTCGCGCCGGTGTGGCGAGCATTGAGCATGGTTCACTTATGGATGCCGACACAATGCGCCTAATGAAAGAGCACGGTACCTATTTAGTGCCGACCATCCTGGCCGGCAATTTCGTCACGGAAAAAGCCAAGATCGATGGGTATTTTCCAGAATTGGTGAGGCCCAAAGCAGCAGAAATCGGGCCTAAAATTCAAGCCACCTTCGGGCGCGCTTACAAGGCCGGCGTCAAAATCGCTTTTGGTACTGACACCGGAGTATCAGCGCACGGCGACAATGCTCAAGAATTCGCACTGATGGTAGAGGCAGGCATGCCACCGATGGCGGCCATTATCTCTGCCACCAAAAGTGCTGCCGATCTTTTAGGGAAAAGCGATCAGTTAGGCACCATTGGCGTTGGCAAATATGCCGATGTCATCGCCGTAAGGGGTAACCCAATTGAGGATATTACGTTGCTTGAGAATATTGCCTTCGTAATGAAAGAAGGCAAGGTTTATAAGGCCGAGTGACTATGAATCGAATATTTCCTGTCTATATCGTCCCCGCCGCGGTTTTTATCTCTGTGGTCATGGGTGGTGGGTATGGTACCGGGCGAGAGGTGATCGAATTTTTCACACGCTACGGTCTTTTAGGGGGGCTGCTTGGAACAGTGGTTGCAGCCTGCGTATTTGCCGTGGTACTCGCCGCCACCTATGAATTCGCGCGCGTCTTTCAGGCATATGACTACCGAACTTTTTTTAGCCAGCTCATTGGCCGATTCTGGGTGTGCTTTGAAATTATCTACTTGTTGTTCTTTTTGCTAGTGCTCGGCGTGGTGGGGTCTGCTGCCGGCGGCATACTTGAACAAGAATTTGGTATTTCTCGTTATATCGGCATTGCCGGAATACTGACGCTGGTCGTTGCCTTGGTGTTCCTCGGGCGCGAGGCGGTGGAGAAGGTTCTCACTTGGTGGTCGATCGGTATGTACGCCGTATTTGCTTGCTACTTTATTGAAGTATTAAGCAATAGCGAAGTTGATATTGCGCAGGTGCTAAGCGCAGGCACAGCAGAGCCGGGCTGGCTTCAAGGGGGCGTGTTATATGCCATGTATAACCTCGCCATCGCACCCGTCTTGCTGTTTTCCACCCGTGGTATTCAAACACGACGAGAGGCGATTCTTGCCGGTAGTTTTACCGGCATTGTCGTTATGATTCCCGCCGTACTTTTCCACATCAGCTACGCGGTGGGCTACCCGGAAGTTCTAGATCAACCTGTGCCGAATTACTGGATGATGGCACGGTATGCCTCCCCACTGCTCTTGGGCATTTTTCTTGTTGCGTTACTGGGCACCCTCATAGAAACCGGCGCCGGATTGATGCAGGGCCTTATCGAACGTATTGAGGCCGTAGTGGCGTTCGGTGAAGGTAATGCGTTGGGGCGCCCGATTAGGGCAGCTATAGCGGTTGTGACGCTAATCCTCGGTGGACTGCTGAGTTCACTGGGTATTGTTGCGCTGATCGCGCAGGGATACTCAGCACTCGCTGTCGGTTTCGCCCTGGTCTACGTGATTCCTATTTGCACGCTAGGCGTGTTCAAAATCATAAAATCGTCACAACAGAATTCTGTATCCCCGTCATAAACCCCAGATGGCCGCAGTTACTGGAAAAAAATTTGAGGGAGTAATGTCATGATTGTCTATTTAAATGGCGAATACATGCCCGCCGAAGAGGCAAAAATATCCCCCTTCGACCGTGGGTTTCTTTTTGGTGATGGTATCTACGATGCCACGCCTTCCTATGACGGTAAGGCAGTCGCCTTGCAGCTACACCTCGACCGAATGAACAGAGGCCTAGAGAGCATCGGCATTGAAAACCCCCTAACCGACCAGCAGTGGCGCGACGTTGCAAAAAATCTGAGCGAAAAAAATGGCGGCCAAAATCTTGGTATATATTTCCATGTTAGCCGTGGTAATGAGGGACGTCGCTTTCAAGGCTTTCCTACAGATATCAAAGCAACCGTCTTTGCCATGGTGATCAATATTGATCCTCATCCCGAAGTGCCTAACCGCAAACTTAAATCAGGTCTAAGGGCCGTGTCGGCAGAAGATTTGCGCTGGCGTCGATGCAATATCAAATCGACAGCGCTGTTGGGCAATGTCCTGCATTTCCAAGAAAGTTATTCGGCCCAGAAAGACGAAACCATTATGTACAACGCCAACGGTGAGTTGACGGAGGCAAGCATCAGTAACGTTTTTATCGTTAAGAATGGGGCTGTCGCCACCCCCATATTGGACAATCAAATACTGCCTGGAATTTCTCGACATATAGTCGTCGATTCCCTGCGCATTGATGGATCAATACCGGTGGAAGAACGGGTTGTAACCATGAACGAAGTTCGGCAGGCCGATGAGATATGGATTACAAACTCCAGCAAACATATCGGGCCCGTCATAGAGCTAGACGGTGAGGCAGTGGGTGACGGCCTGGTGGGGCCGGTGTGGGAGAAGGCTATGACCATTTACGAATCGGTCAAGTACGATTACTAAGCAAGATAGTGTGACCTGAGGCAATACGGCAGTAAGTGCCGCGTCGCTTGTTCAACCCCCTTATTAAGGCGTTCGCCCGCAGCCGACTCTCTGCTACTGACCCTCTGCTAGTAGCGCATTGGATGTCGACAATCTCCCGCCAGCTCCTCCCCGAGGAATTGATCCTTAGTCGGCCGTAACTCTTTGGTGGGGGAAAGTCTGAAACTTCGGTATAATTCGACCCAGAGCTGCTATCGCGTGCTGTCGTGCAGTAGCCCAAACGGGAACGGAAACCAGCATGTTGCCCATATCAAATAAAATCAGT
>Ga0213865_10001529_pt1 | contig 15029 bp, 11 predicted proteins | sample PICome_6_FD_160100 | JGI IMG/M metagenome (GOLD analysis project Ga0213865, IMG submission 160100) | Coastal seawater microbial communities near Pivers Island, North Carolina, United States - PICO282 | ecosystem: Environmental > Aquatic > Marine > Coastal | place: USA: North Carolina...
GATCATGCCGTGGCGCTTCCCTGCCTGTGCAGTTTTAACGCGACCTGTAGCCGTTACCTTGAACCGCTTCTTGCAGCTCGATTTAGTCTTCATCTTAGGCATTTCCGTCTCCTTAATCTTAGATCGGTGACAACGCGACTCGGCATGCCCTCCGCCGGCCACGTAATGAAGGCAGCGTATAGCGTGCTTGTTATGGAGGCGCAAGACAGTTTTAGCGGCGATAGGCGGAAACCGTGTTTGCAAACCAGAACTAGGTGAGACCCGGATCAATCCTCAGATTGGCCCGTCGCTGACGTTTCCATTGGGAGGAACATACGTGGCTCCTGAGGTCAGGTAAGAACTATGAAACACCAGGAACTTTCTCAGGATTATCAAGCTTACACTGACCAAATCCAAAGCTTAATAAAAGCTTGATAAACCGTCTATTATGCGACGCAAAACAGAGATAGTGAGGGTCCACACTAGGCCAGCTTTGTCAATAATCTTTTTATCAAGCTTTGAGTTTCCATCCCTAATCTAGGCAAATATCCGAACAATCTACTCGGGATCCATGGCGTAGATCATGCGTTCATTACACGGGGCGACGCGCAGGATATTAGTTGTTCCTGGGATATTAAATGGCACACCCGCGGTGATTACGATTTGATCGTTTTGGGTGGCGTAACCTTCGGACAATGCGGCACGAACGGCACTTACTACGGCCTCTTTAAATCTATCTTTGCCACCTGACATGACACAGTTTGTGCCCCAAGTCAGGGCCAGACGACGGGCCGTATTTGTTTCCGATGTCATTGCTATGATTGGAACGCGGGGGCGTTCGCGGGCGGTTAGCAATGCTGTTGTTCCAGATTGGGTATAACAGCAGATCGCCTTAATATCCGTTGTTTCCGCAATCTCGCGGGCCGCAGATACAATCCCATCTGCGACAGTGGTGCGCTGTGCTGTGCGCGACGTTTCCATGATGGTGCGGTATGTTGGATCACTCTCCACTTCGACCGCTACATTGTTCATTGTTGTGACTGCCTCAATCGGGAAGCCCCCTGCCGCAGACTCGGCCGACAGCATCACCGCGTCTGATCCCTCATAAATCGCGGTTGCCACATCCGAAACCTCGGCCCGTGTGGGCATCGGGCTTTCAATCATGCTTTCCAACATCTGCGTGGCTACGATCACGGGTTTTGCCGCCGCGCGACATTTGCGAACCAACCGTTTCTGAATAGGTGGCACGTTTTGTACAGGCAGTTCGACACCCAAATCACCCCGCGCAACCATAATCCCATCAGAGGCATTCAAAATATCGTCAAACCGTTCAACAGCAGAGGGCTTTTCAATCTTGGACAAAATTGCGGCGCGGCCTTTGGCCAATTCCCGCGCCTCAACCAAATCTTCGGGACGCTGCACAAAGGACAGGGCCAACCAGTCAATGCCCAATTCACAGGCAAATTCTAAATCCGCGCGGTCTTTTTCGGACAATGCTGCCACAGGCAAGATAACGTCAGGGACATTCACGCCCTTACGATTTGATATCGTTCCGCCATTGATCACTTCGCATTCTGCGAAATCGGCACCACAGGATTTCACCCGCAATCGAATTTTACCATCGTTCACCAACAAAGTCGCATCAGGACGCAAGGCCGCAAAAATCTCTGGGTGGGGCAAGCAGACACGAGTTTTGTCCCCTTCTGCCGCATCCAAATCCATGCGAAAAGAGGCGCCATTTTTCAACTCTTCCTCACCGTTGGCAAAGGAACCAACGCGCAGCTTTGGACCCTGCAAATCCGCAAGGATTGCGATTGGGCTGCTTAGCTCTGCCTCAATCTGACGGATAAGTCGGTGACGTTGTGCGATTTCGTCGTGGCTTCCGTGTGACATGTTCAGACGAAATACATCTGCCCCAGCTTCATGCAGCGCTTTGATCATCTCATAGCTGCTGGATGCAGGGCCAAGGGTGGCTACGATTTTCACATTTCGATGACGTCTCATGTCTTAACCTTTTCTTCACCACGTGGCGGATCCAAGCGGAGACTTTCTCTTATTTCTGTTAGCGTTAACATTTTCTGCTTTATGCAGTATGTTTTAAGATTTCGCAACGCTAATTCCTTGGACACACTATCAAATTGTAGAAACGATAATATGACAGTTCTGGACCAATGCGCCTGAACTCCATATATCCTGAGGAAAGAGTTTAACAGGAGGAATCCAATGGATGATCAAACGCGCATCGAATTAGAAGCCGCCGCTTTCCGCACCTTGCGAGAGCATTTGATGAAAAATCGCACCGATGTTCAAAACATCGACATGATGAACCTTGCCGGATTTTGCCGCAATTGTTTGTCCCGTTGGTACCAAGAGGCCGCAAATGAGCGCGGCATTGAAATGGGCAAAGAGGAGGCGCGCAAAATCTTCTACGGCATGACAATGGCAGAGTGGAAAGCCAATTATCAAACCGAAACCTCAGGCGATCAGCAAAAAGCCTTTGACAAGGCCTTTGCCGAAAATGTTGGGATCAAAAGTTAACTACGCAAATGGAACAGGCGCAATTGATGCATCTGATGCGTTTGCACCTCGCTTTGACTGTCTTGCCTTTGATCCAATACGCGACGCGCCAATGCAACTGCCGAAGTAGCAATTCCGTTACCGAATGACGTCGTGAAAAACAAAATGCTACCAGCATACCCTATCGAGGCGGTGGCCGACATAACCGCGGCATGCTGCATGGACGCGCTGGTTAAAAACTTGACGACACTGTTTGAAATAATGTTCCTTTCCCTTGCGGGAATGGACTTATGTTAATTTTTCGCTTTTACAACCTGCAGCAGGGGCATTAGTGCGGACATATCTGGACCGTGTGCCATTCCTGTCAACGCTTTGCGCAGTGGCATGAATAAACCTTTGCCCTTGCGCCCTGTTGCCGCCTTCACTTCTGATATCCATGAGGACCATGTGCAATCATCAAATGGCAAGGCAGGCAGCATATCTATTGCAGTTGCAACAAATTCGCGGTCTTCCTCGTCAATCAGTGGATCGGCGCCTTGGCTGATTAGGGTCCACCACGCTGCGATATCTTTACGTGTCGTGATGTTTTCGCGAACGACGGCCCAGAATGGCTCCGCCAAATCCGCAGATACGCCTGCGGCGTCCAAGTCGGGTTGGATATCCACCAAGGGCAAGTCATGTAGCAAACGTGCAGTCAGCGGATATAAATCTGCCTCATCAAATTTGGTTGGTGCAGACCCAAAGGTCGACAGATCAAAACTGTCCGCAACCTCATCCAATGACGTGCGCAGTTCGACAGGTTCGCTTGATCCCAAGCGCGCCATATGACTGATGATCGCCTCGGGTTCGATACCGTTTTCACGCATGTCCTTTAGCGCCAGTGTGCCTAATCGTTTTGACAGCGCCTCGCCTTGTGGACCCGTCAAAAGAGAATGGTGTGCAAACTCAGGCACGTTGCCACCCAAGGCTTGGATCATTTGGATTTGCGTAGCTGTATTAGTGACATGATCGGATCCGCGCACAACATGGGTGATCCCCATTTCTGTATCATCGACAACTGACGCTAAAGTGTACAGGAACTGACCATCCGCTCGGATCAAAACAGGGTCAGACACAGATGCAGCGTCAATCGATAGATCGCCCAAAATGCCATCTGTCCAAATAATTCGTTCATGGTCCAATAAAAAACGCCAATGCCCTGATCCGCGTTCGACGCGCAACGCATCCTTGTCCGCGTCACTCAGATCCCGCGCCGCGCGATCGTAAACAGGTGGTTTGCCCATGTTCAGCTGTTTCTTACGCTTTAGGTCCAGCTCGGTCGGCGTTTCAAAACATTCGTAAAACCGCTCCATTTCGCGCAGTTTGTCCGCCGCCGCATGATACCGATCAAGACGCTCTGATTGGCGTTCGATACGATCCCAGGTCAGACCTAACCATTCCAAGTCACGCTTAATTTGATCAACATATTCTTCCTTGGACCGTTCTGGATCCGTGTCGTCGATACGCAGAATAAAGGTGCCCTGCGTTTTGCGTGCGATCAAATAATTCATCAAAGCAGCGCGCATATTACCGATATGCAGATATCCAGTTGGGGATGGTGCAAAACGCGTGACTGTCATTGGTCTACTCCTATGTCGCAGGGTGTTTTTCACACCGCATCTAATTTGTCCAGTCGCAACAATTCTTAACATATCTATCAGCGAAGTTGTCTTTACGCGATCGCTTAATCTCAAATCAAGTATTAGATAACAACACAGCGCAACATCACAATAACAAGTTTAATCATGTTTTATCATCCCCTGCATTTGTGTTCGAAAACGCGAAGTTTTATTTTGCGAGACACTATTAATCGTATAAACTATGAAAATGTGAATTTTGATTAGGTTAACTGGTAGTCGTTATGAAAAAACTAATAGGTGCTTTAGCAATATTTGGGTCTGCCGCTTTTGCAGAAGAAGCTTATGTGACTTTTCAGACGCTTACACCAAAACTGGCACTCGAGATGGCGGAAGTCGCAATGACATCGTGCGAAGAACAAGGTTACCAAGTTGGGGTAACGGTAGTAGATCGCTTTGGACAGCCGCAAGCATATATAAAGAACCGCTTTGCAGGATTGCACGTATATGAAACATCAAGACGGAAAGCGTGGACTGCGGTAAGTTTTCGTACCGCAACAAGCGAATTAGCGAAACAAACTCAAGCTGGTAGCGATGCATCAGGAATACGCCTTCTAAGTGAAGCATTGCCTCTTGGAGGTGGGCTACTGGTTTTCTCAGGAGAGGGGAGTATCGTCGCAGGCATTGGAGTATCTGGTGCTCCAAGCCCTGAGTTAGATGATATTTGTGCCCAAAATGGCATTGATGCAATAGAAGATGAAATTGCATTTTGATGTAATATGTTCAAGTTAATCTAAATTGTAATGCGACACTGCAATCTATGATGTTTAGCTCAGCAAGTTACATTTAAATTTCATTATACAATACACAGTTCTCTTTGATCAACGCGGCGAATTAATCCGCCCTCTTGAGTTTCAGTTCAGGATGGCATTAGGTTTCAAACTGAAAGTGAGTTGTCCAAGTAGTTTGATTATGAGAACGTTGCGATCTCTGAAATCGTTTTCAAGCACTTAATCGTACTCGCGTTGATCCTCAATCACCAAGCCATCGCGGGGCAATCCGCCGGGTGCAACCAATTCGATGCGGCCGCGCAGTTTTAGGCTGTCTATAACCGATGCCTCATACCGCGTAGGATCTCTGGCAGATGTTTCTAGCTGCACGACCATTGCGTCCATTTCGCCGTCCCGAATGGCAACGACCCTTGCACGGTCAATTTCATCATGTTTTGCAACCAAATCCGCAACCTGTTCAGGGCGTACAAACATACCCTTGATCTTGGTTGTTTGATCGGCGCGTCCCATCCAGCCTTTGATACGCATGTTGGTGCGACCACAGGGCGACTGACCCGCCATGACGGAAGACAAATCGCCCGTTGCAAACCGAATCAATGGATAGTCGCGGTTTAATGTGGTCACGACAACTTCGCCCACCTCACCAACTGCAACTGGGTTTCCTGTGCCCGGTGTTACGATTTCAACAATCACACCTTCGTCCACGATCATGCCGTCCATAGCTTGGGATTCATAGGCTACATTGCCCAAGTCCGCGGTCGCGTAATTTTGCAAACACAGAACACCCCGATCGGCGTATTCTTGACGCAAGGATGGGAACAATGCGCCACCGCCAACGGCGGCTTTGGTGATGCCAAGCTTTACGCCCAATTCATCCGCCTTATCCAAAATCACCTTTAGATAATCGGGCGTACCCGTATAGGCCGTTGTTCCAATGTCAGATGCTGCACGCACCTGTAATTCAGTTTGGCCAACTCCCGCGGGGACAACGGCCGCGTTGACTGCACGCGCTCCATTTTCAAAAATCATTCCCGCAGGTGTCAAATGATACCCAAAGCAGTTTTGAACGATATCACCTCCGCCAATGCCAACGGCATTCAAAAAACGACCAATCCGCCACCAGTCATGGCCAACCCCACCGGGTTCATAAATTGGGCCTGGAGACTGAAAGATATGCGCGAATTCATGTGTTTTAAGCGCACTATATCCCTCAAGCGGGCCATTTTTCGACTGGGCATGGACCAGATCCGATTTGCGCAAAACGGGCAGCCCAGCCAAATCAGCAATCGTTTGAAATGAACTGGCGTCAATGTTGCCCAGTGCATTTGCATACCCACTCAATTTCTGAGCATTTGCGATTTGTGCTGGCAGCGCCTCAGCAAGGTCATTTGCGCGCTGATCGACACTGCGCGTTTCTAAATCATCAAAAAAGCTCATGAGTGATCGTCCTAGTTCAAAGTCGTTGCGAGAAAATTTATAAAATTAGCTCAGCCAACGTTTACGACGACGATAGCTGCGGGTATCACGGTAGGATTTCCGTCCCTCTTCAGACATACCTAGATAAAACTCTTTAACATCGGGATTTTCACGTAATTCAGCTGCAGGTCCATCCATCACCACACGGCCTGATTCCAATATGTATCCGTAATGCGCATAGCGCAAAGCAACGTTTGTATTCTGTTCGGCGAGAAGGAATGTTACTCCCTCTTTCTCATTAATAGACTTCACGATTTCAAAAATCTGTTCAACCAGCTGAGGCGCAAGCCCCATCGAGGGTTCATCCAACAAAATGGTTTCCGGACTGCTCATTAAAGCTCTGCCTAGTGCGCACATTTGTTGCTCGCCCCCGGATGTGTAGCCAGCTAAAGACTTTCTTCGTTCTTTTAGTCTAGGAAAGTAACTGTAAACCATTTCTAGATTATTTTCGATCGCAGCGCGTCCATCTGTTCGCGTATATGCTCCCGTCATTAAATTTTCTTCAACGGTAAGGTGTTCGAAACAATGCCGTCCTTCCATCACCTGAACAACCCCACGGCGCACCATTTCGGCTGGATCCGTTTGGTCGACCCGTTCGCCGCGATAAGACACCATTCCTTTGGTCACTTCGCCGCGCTCGGATTGAAGCAAATTGGAAATAGATTTAAGCGTCGTAGACTTACCTGCGCCGTTTCCACCCAAAAGCGCAGTTATACCACCTTTGGGTACGCGCAAGGATACGCCCTTAAGAACCAAAATAACGTGGTTATAGATCACCTCAATATTGTTCACTTCGAGCAGTGTTTCTTGGTCTTGTGATACGTCCAGCATCGGGTTTCTTTCCAATTCGAAAAAAGGTTAAGGGTTGGCCCCCGCGGAGTGGCGGAGGCCAAATTCTCATTAGTTACAATTCGGTGTAATATTGTTTTCTGCAGCGTACGCAGCACTGTCTTCAGCAATCAACTTCGCTACAACGCTTTGGTCTGATTGCTTGTAATCGGAAATCATGTTCCATGCACCAGCATTTGCATCCCACTGTGCCACAGCCACTAGACCGTCACCACCATGGTTCTGACATGTGACTTTAAAGCTAGGTCCAAAATTAGGTAATCCTAAATCAACCATTTTAGCTTCAGTCATTTCAAAAGCTTCCATCGCTTTGATCATATCGCCCTGCGAAACATCAGAATTACCTGTCATATTCTGAGCAGTGCGAGCGGCTTCTGAATGCAACATAGCCATGTACATGCCACGATTGTAGAGTACAGTGCCAACTTGATCTCCAGCGCCGGCAGCTTTTCCTGCATCTACCACATACTTTTTGATATCATCTAGAACTGGGAACTCATTTCCAACACCATGGAATGTTAGTGATTTGTAGCCGTTAGCTTTTGGTCCTGCTGGTAATACGTCGTTTTCAGAACCTGACCACCATACTCCAATGAAGTTTTCCATTGGGAAACGGATATTCACAGCTTCTTGTATCGCAACTTGGTTCATCACACCCCAGCCCCACATTAGGACGTAGTCAGGACGATCACGGCGAATTTGTAACCACTGCGATTTTTGCTCTTGTCCAGGGTGATCTACTGGAAGAAGTGAAAGTTCATATCCATGCTTTTCTGCAAGAACTTCCAAAGTACGGATAGGCTCTTTGCCATAGGCCGAGTTATGATAAACTAGCGCGACCTTCTTACCTGAAATGTTTCCGCCATTAACATCTAAGAGGTGATTGATTGCACCTGACGCCCCATCCCAGTAATTCGCAGGATAGTTAAAAACATTCCGGAAAACTTCTCCATTTTTAGCGGATGTACGACCATAACCACCGGTATGCAAAGCAATACCATCAGCTGCAGTTTTTGGGATAAGCTGATATGTCATACCTGTTGAATACGGTTCATAAACAAGAACGCCTTCGCCTTTGGTTGCTTCGTAGCATTCAACACCTTTCTCAGTGTTGTAACCAGTCTCACATTCGATGACACGAGTTTTGACGCCACCAATGCCACCATCTCTCTCGTTGAGCAGCGTCATGTAGTCCGCGTAACCGTCGGCTAGTGGAATACCATTAGCAGCGTATGGCCCCGTGCGATAACTGAGCGAAGAAAATGTTAGTTCTGCGAATGCAGGTGCCGCTGCAACAATGCCAGCTAGCAAGGAAGTTAAAAGTTTAGTTTTCATCGGTTCGGTCCTCCCATGATTATCCGATGGTTGAAATTGTCAGAGTGTCTCTCCGATCATGATAACTCGGCCCTAATGTGGGAAGGGCCAAAGTCTTAGCTTTTCTTTTGTAACGCGCCAAAGTTGCGCGAGTCCATGAGGTTCAGCAATCAAAAAGACGATAATCAAACCGCCCACGATCATGAATTCAAGGTGAGCCGCCAAATCGGTTGGCCAGCCAAGGCCACCCACCAACACGTTCTTCAAGAACACTGGCAATAACACCAAAAAGGCCGCACCAGCAAAGCTGCCAAAAATTGAACCCAAGCCACCAATGATGATCATGAACAACACCAAGAATGATTTATTGATGCCAAATACTTCGCCCACCTCTACTGCGCCGAGATAAACGGCAAAGAACAATGCACCCGACACACCAACAAAAAAGGATGAAATCGCAAAGGCGCTGAGCTTGGCGCCCAATGGGTTCACGCCAATAATTTCGGCTGCGATATCCATATCGCGAATAGCCATCCATTTACGACCAAGTGAGCCTCTAGTGAGGTTACGTGCGAGTATCGCAGACAGAGTTACGAATACCAAGCAGACCAAATATGCAGCCCATGCTTCGGTCTCAGGGCCCGTTATAACCTCGCCCAAGAAAGTGCGCTCAGGAGCAGAAATCTGACCCGATGCAGAATAATTGTAGAACCATGGCACACGGTTAAACATCCAAACCAAAAAGAACTGCGCGGCAAGTGTTGCAACCGCAAGGTAAAACCCCTTAATCCGCAGCGACGGTAGGCCAAACAATACACCCACACCGGCCGTGACGACACCCGCCAAAACGATGTGGATCAGCACGTTCACTTCCGGGAACAGGGTCATTAATTTATAGACCGCGTAAGCCCCGACAGCCATAAATCCACCTGTACCAAGAGATACCTGACCGCAATAACCTGTCAAAATGTTCAATCCAATCGCCGCGATGGTATAGATCAAGAACGGAAGGAAAACTGCATTCACCCAATAGTCATTGATCATGAACGGGATGATTGCAAATGCAACAAACAACACAAAATAGTACCGATAGCGATCAAATTTGATCGGGAAAGTTTGGTTGTCATCTTGATAGGAGGTTTTGAAATCTCCAGCCTCACGGTAGAACATTATTTTGCCTCCCAGCAAAGAATTGAGTCAGCAGACGCTGCCAACAAATATGCCTTTATGTATGTCATCCCATCACACCCTTTCGATGATTTTGTCACCAAAGAGACCCTGGGGACGGAACACAAGAAACACGAGCGCAAGCACATAGGCGAACCAGTTTTCAGTTGCCCCGCCAATGATTGGACCGATCGCAAATTCAAATAGTTTTTCACCGACGCCAATGATCAGGCCACCGACAATCGCACCCGGGATCGACGTAAAGCCGCCCAACATCAAAACAGGAAGTGCCTTTAGCGCGATCAAAGAAAGCGAGAATTGAACGCCAGACTTTGTACCCCACATGACCCCTGCAACCAGTGCCACGAACCCTGCAACAGACCAGACCATCACCCAAATAAAGCTTAGCGATACACCAACAGAAAGTGCCGCCTGGTGATCATCCGCCACCGCCCGCATGGCGCGACCCTGTTTTGTGTATTGTGAAAAGGCCACCAAAACCCCAACCAACAAGGCTGCAATGATTGTGGCCACGATATCAAGGTTGTCGATAAAGAAGCCGTAATCAAATATGTTAAAGGTGGTCTCATCGATCCACAGGTTGATACCCTGTGGCAATCCAACATCGAGCTTTTTGATTTCCGAACCCCACATTAAGTCGCCAAAACCCTCCATGAAATAGGCAAGTCCAATAGTCGCCATAAATAAAATGATCGGTTCTTGGTTCACAAGGTGGCGGAAAATCACCACCTGAACCAACCAAGCCAGCGCAACCATGACAGCCATTGTCAGCAGAATGCCCAGCACTGCTGGCAAATGCCAACCAAAGTGGTGCACTTGCGTGCCAAGGATTGCGTTGATTAGGTGGCTGAATGGAACCTGCCCCTCCATGAGGCCAACCAATGTCATCGCAGAGAACAAGGCCATAACACCCTGCGCATAGTTAAAGATACCAGACGCCTTGTAGATCAAGACAAAGCCGAGCGCGACCAAGGCATAGAGAACCCCTGCCATAAGCCCGTTCAAGAAAACTTCCATCGCATAGATGAGTTGATCAGGCATTCGCGCGCTCCTCTTTCCTCAAAGAAACGATACCGAGGTGATACCGATGTAAAACAGATTGATATTTTCTAGTCATGGGTGACCCCCAAATAGGCGTCGATAACCTCTTGGTTGTTGCGAACCTCATCCGGTGTACCATCCCCAATTTTTCGGCCATAATCCATCACCACAACACGATCAGATAGATCCATAACAACTCCCATATCGTGTTCGATCAAAGCGATGGTAGTGCCAAATTCGTCATTAACGTCCAAAATAAAGCGGCTCATGTCCTCTTTTTCTTCAACGTTCATCCCTGCCATCGGTTCGTCTAATAGCAGCAGCTTTGGTTCAGAAGCCAAAGCACGCGCCAATTCAACACGTTTCTTCAAACCGTAAGGAAGTCGCGCAACGGGCGTTTTGCGGATGTGCTGAATCTCAAGGAAATCAATGACTTTCTCACAGATTTCGCGGTTTTCTACCTCTTCCTTTTCAGCCTTGCCGCGCCATAACGCTTGGGACAAAATTCCCGCTTTCATCTGGGTCAGGCGGCCTGTCATGACGTTGTCCAGAACGCTCATCCCTTCAAACAGTGCGATGTTTTGGAATGTCCGCGCAATCCCCTGACGGGCCACTTCATAGGGACGCATGGGTGCACGTTTTTGACCACGAAAAAAAACTTCGCCTTCTTGTGGAACATAAAAACCTGAAATGACGTTCAGCATCGATGATTTACCGGCACCATTTGGTCCGATGATTGCGCGAATTTCGCCCTCTCGAATATCAAAGCTGATGTCCTTAATCGCCGTAACACCCCCAAAACGCAGGGTAATGTTACGCATATCCATGACTGTCCCACCGATCTGACGACCGTCTACTGTCACATATCCTTTTTCTTGATCTAGCATCAATTTACCCCTTATTCTGCCGCAATTTTCTGGGCAGGTGCGACGGTAGTTGCATCGCACAGTGTCAATGTCGCGCTGATCGAACCCTTGCGACCATCTTCATAGGTCACCTCAGTTTCGGTAAAGATTTCGTCCTTGCCATCATAAAGCGCCTCGACCAAATCCTCGAACTTTTCACCGATCACTTTACGGCGCACCTTCCGCGTGCGGGTCAGTTCGCCATCGTCCGCATCTAGTTCCTTATGTAGAACAAGGAAACGGTGAATTTGACATCCTGACAGCATGTCATCCTGCGCAACCGAACGATTGACCTCTTCGACATGCCCTCTGATTGCACCTAACACCTGTGGATGTCCTGCCAATTCTTGATAGCTGGAATAGGCGATGTTATTGCGCTCGGCCCAGTTGCCAACAGCCGACATATCAATGTTGATAAAGGCCATGCATTTTTCACGACCTGCACCGAACACAACGGCCTCAAGGATGTTGGGATAAAACTTTAGCTTATTCTCAACATACTTTGGCGCGAACATGCTACCGTCAGCCATTTTGCCAACATCCTTGGCGCGGTCGATGATGCGCAAATGCCCTGTGTCAGGTTCAAAGAAGCCCGCATCCCCTGTCGCCACCCATCCTTCTGGGTCTTTGGTGTCTGCGGTGCTTTCTGGGTTTTTGTAATATTCCACAAATGTCCCAGGTGAGCGATAAAGAACTTCACCATTGTCATCGATACGCACTTCAACTCCTGGGGAGGGAATGCCAACAGTGTCACTGCGCACTTCACCATCAGGTTGTTGCGTGATGAAAACAGATGCCTCTGTCTGACCGTATAGCTGTTTTAGGTTGATGCCCAGCGAACGATAAAAATCAAAAATTTCGGGGCCGATCGCCTCACCCGCGGTGTAACCGATACGCACGTTAGAAAAACCCAGTGTGTTTTTCAGCGGTCCATAGACCATGAATTCTCCCAAGGCGTATTTCAGGCGCTCTATGAGACCCACTGATTTTCCATCCAAAATAGCTGGGCCGACCTTTTTCGCGTGCGCCATAAAGGTATCAAACAACCATTTCTTGGTCTTGCCAGCATCTTCCATGCGGATCATGACGTTTGTCAGCTGACTTTCAAAAACACGGGGGGGCGCGAAATAATAGGTCGGTCCAATTTCACGTAGATCCGTTTGCATAGTGCCTTGGCTTTCGGGGCAATTCACACAGAAACCTGTCCATGCCGCCTGACCGATTGAAAAGATGAAATCCCCAACCCACGCCATTGGTAAATAGGCTAAAACATTTTCGCCAGCGCTCAGTTTGTCAAATTCTGACGATGACCGAGCCGCCTCGATAATATTGCGGTTTGACAGGACAACACCCTTCGGACGACCCGTGGTTCCCGACGTGTAAAGCATGACACATGTGCTGTCGTAGTCCAGCGCCTCTTCACGTGACTTTAGCTCTGCAAGTAGTACATCCGATTTCGCACGTCCATTTTCTAAAACACCCATATAGGAGTGCAAATGCGTGTGGTCGTATTTGCGCAATCCACGTGCTTCCAAGTAGATCATCTGTTCAAAATTTGGCAGGTCGGACTGAATTTCCAAAACCTTATCGACCTGTTCCTGATCTCCCGCGATAACATAACGCGCACCACAGTGGCCTAGAACATAGGCCATTTCTTCCGCAACCGCGTCTTGATACAGCGGAACGGGAACACCACCCGCCATTTCGATTCCAACCATCGAAATATATAAACTGGGACGGTTGCGCCCAATAATTGCTACAAAATCCCCCTGTTTGATCCCAAGGTCGATAAGCCCAAGTGCAAGTGCCTCAGCTTCGGACGCGGCATCTACCCACGTCCACGTTTGCCAAATTCCAAATTCTTTTTCACGATACGCGGGCGCCGATGGATTGTTTTTGGCATTCCGACGAAACAACGCCGGAACGGATCGCAACCCGTTCTCGCCATTCAATGGCTTAGTCACTAAATCTTCCTCCCATGGTCAGGCGTCATTCCCTGCACCCGATCTGTTGGCACTACGCTCAGAACCAAAAGTTGCGTCAAGATTGCAGAAATCTAACGAATTGTTACAGGGCGTTTGATTCACTTTTCAGGCTCTAGTGTGCATGTTAGCTCTCTAAGAAGTTGGAGCCTAACATGGACATAAAAACAAGAGATTTGATGACACGGGCAGGTCTAAACCTGATCCAACAAGCCTTGACCATTTATGATGCGAAATTGCGTCTAGTTTTGTCTAACAGACGTTTCCAAGAAATGTTTGATCTTCCAGCGCACCTTCACACACCTGGAGCCGCTTTTTCTGATTGTATAATGCATTTAGCGCTGCGAGGGGATTATGGCAAACTAAGTGATATTGAGAGTTTCGTAAAGGAAAGGGTTGAGAAAGCGAAAAGCTTCACGCCACATTACATGGAGAGGGTTCGAGCCAACGGTCAAGTGATCAGTGTTGAGGGCACCCCGCTTCCACACGGCGGGTGGGTAACGGTATATACCGACATCACTCAAATCAAACGGCAAGAAGACATGCTACGGGCTCGCTCAGAGGAGCTATCGGGGCAGTTAAGCGCCTATTCCCAAGAGCTGAGTACCACAAACCGCAAGCTGGCCTCGACCATTTCGGCGTTAGAACAATCTCAACAAGACCTGCAAGAAATCGAAGCGCGCACACGATTAACGACCGAAATGATGCCCGCACATATCGCCCATGTGGGACCAGATCGGAGATATACCTATTCCAATAAACGCCTAAACCTTGTGATGCCGGGACGCCCTGCAGACATCATAAACCGACACGTCGCCGAAGCATTAGGCGCGCAAACATATTCGATGATCGAACCATATCTTAATTCTGCATTGGCTGGGAAATCTTCAGTTTTTGAATTTACCGATGATCTGTCTTCGCGTCGGATCAGAACCGCGTTTACACCCGATACATCCGAATCCAATCAGGCAAGCGGTGTTTACATCCTATCTATGGATGTCACCGAAGAGGCACAAGCGCGCGCCACATTGCAACAGCAAAGCAAGCGCGAAATGGCATCGCACCTGACCAGCGGTTTGGCACATGATTTTTCAAATCTATTGACCATCATTTTGGGCGCGCAAGGGCGATTGGCAAAATTTGATTTACCGCCCGATCAACGACAATTGGTAGATGCAACGTTGAACGCCGCAACGCGCGGCGGCGCATTATTACATTCCATCGCCGATATGGTTGGCAATCGCACGCCCCATCCACGAGCCGTCACCATTGCAGAGGTATTCGAACAAATCGCACCGCTGGCGCAGAGTGCGCTGGACAGCCAACATAAATTGTCACTGAAACCCCCGAAAACGGATCAGCACTGGCTCT
>Ga0213865_10001531_pt1 | contig 15006 bp, 7 predicted proteins | sample PICome_6_FD_160100 | JGI IMG/M metagenome (GOLD analysis project Ga0213865, IMG submission 160100) | Coastal seawater microbial communities near Pivers Island, North Carolina, United States - PICO282 | ecosystem: Environmental > Aquatic > Marine > Coastal | place: USA: North Carolina | collected...
AAACGCCGAGGGCGTCCTCTTGGTTTCCAGCGCAGTCGCAATCACCGGCTGGAATGTCTGAACATCCGCAGTCGTAGATGTCGCCAGGGCCGTTACAGACGTTACAGGCGTCGAGCGTACCGACGCATTCGTCCACGTCGTCACAGATGCCGTCGTTGTCGGCATCGGCTACGCAGGATCCACCGCAGACGCCGAGGGCGTCCTCTTGGTTTCCGGCACAGTCGCAATCACCGGCTGGAATGTCTGAACATCCGCAGTCATAGATGTCGCCAGGTCCGTTGCATACGTCACAGGCGTCGAGGGTTCCGACGCAGTCGTCCACGTCGTCACAGATGCCGTCATCGTCGAGGTCGTTGTCCACGAGTTCGCCATTCAAACAGCTCTCGCAGGGCGCATCGGCAAACAAGCATGAACCATCGTTGAAGTTGGCTTCTTCGTCATAGTTGCAGGCGGTCTCGTCATTGCAGCCTGGAATGGGCAGCGGTAAGGTCAAGTATACCGTGCCGTTAATGTTGTCTCCCTCCAAGAAAATTTGGGCGTTGATGAAGCCGGAGAGCGCGCCATTGGTTGTGAACTGGGCAATCAGGACCTTCTTCTCAGGACCTGCAATTCCATTGGTGGCACTGGGCAAGACAAACCAACCGCCGCCGGTCAAATCGGAAATCTCAAAGTCTCCTCCATAAGAGTCATCTTCTGGTTCGAAGTAGGTGACCCATGAATCGGTGCCTGATTGGAGAATGTTGATCCCCAATTCGCCTGCAGCGTTGGATGGGGCCTCGTCAATGCCCACCGTTACGTAGCTGTCAAACTCATTGGACGGATAAGTGCCCCAAACCAGGGGGAGGACTCCCTCTGCCGTTACTCCACCAATGGGGGAGGATTGGAAAAAGTCTCCGGTCGTTTCAATGGTCAGGGGTTCATCCAAATCTCCATAGATACTGGAAACCTTGTCCTGTTCAGAGTTCGTCGTGATGTACAGGCGATAAGTGCTGTAACCCGTCAAATCAACGTCATTCAGGACGCCAACATCTTCGGCGACGGTGTCAATGGTCACTGTGAAAGCGGTGAGCGTCTCTATCTGGGAAGGGGAGAGCTGAGCGGGCTCAGTCGAGAGCAACGCTTCTAAGTCCTGACCAAAAATCGGATTGACTACTGAAATCGTTAGTAGAATTATAAGATTGCGGAAAGACAGCATGACAAGAACGTGGTTAGAAACATTTGGTTCCCTCAAAAATGAACTGAAATCCCCTTGATATGGGCTTCAACCGCAAATTGAAAACGCTGTTTTTTGTGTCTGTTTTTCGCTTCGTCGATAAAAATATTATATCTATCGAGCAAATTTTATATCTGTTAATGTGAGGCGAATTGGTTGCCGTGAATTTGGCGATTCGAGGGGTTCATTTCTTCTGGACCAACTGATGCCCTCCGGTGGGTTGGTCCAAGTCCTCACACGTTATCTTCGTCCACCATGCGGAACATTGTCCTATTCGGTCCTCCAGGGGCGGGCAAAGGCACCCAGAGTGCACTGCTCGTCGACCACTTCGGCTTCGTGCATTTGTCCACTGGGGACATTTTCCGGTCCAACATCAAAGGGGAGACCGATTTGGGGAAACTCGCCAAATCTTACTTGGACCAGGGGAAATTGGTGCCAGATGACGTGACCATCAGCATGTTGGAGGATTCGGTGAATGCCCATCCGGAGGCCAAGGGGTTCATTTTTGACGGTTTTCCAAGAACCACTGCGCAGGCTGAAGCCCTCGACACTTTCTTGGAAGGAAAAGGGCTCAGCATCCAAGGTATGTTGGCTTTGGAAGTCCCGGAAGCTGAGTTGAAGGTTCGCTTGGCCAAGCGGGCAGAAACGAGTGGGCGCGTCGATGACGCCGACCCTGCCGTGATTCAGAAGCGTATTGCTGTTTACAATGCAGAGACGGCCCCAGTTGCCGAGCACTACCGCGGCCAAGGGAAGTACCAAGGCGTAGAAGGTTTGGGCAGCATCGAGGACATCTTCGTCCGGTTGCGCACGGCCATTGACGGATTGGCTTAAGGGCCTCCGACATCATGGCCAGCGAGAATTTTGTCGATTATGTCAAGCTCTGTTGCCGCTCGGGCAAGGGCGGGCCAGGCAGTACCCATATGCACCGGGATCGGACCACGTCTAAGGGCGGTCCAGACGGTGGCGATGGCGGTCGAGGAGGGCACGTAATCTTGAAGGGCAATGCCCAAATGTGGACCCTGCTTCACCTCAAGTACCGCAAGCACATCAAGGCGGGGCATGGAGAGTCGGGAGGGGCCAATCGGCGCCATGGTGCAGATGGCCAAGATGAGTTTGTGGACGTGCCCATTGGTACGGTGATTCGAGACGCCGACACCCAAGACGTGGTGGGTGAAATCACAGAAGATGGCCAGGAGTGGGTCTTGGTGGCCGGAGGCAGAGGCGGGCTCGGCAATGACCATTTTAAGTCTCCCACGAACCAGACCCCGCGTTACGCTCAGCCTGGCGAGGACGGTGAAGAGTTGTGGCGCATTCTGGAGCTCAAGTTGCTGGCCGATGTCGGTTTGGTGGGTTTCCCCAATGCAGGTAAGTCGACTTTATTAAGTGTAGTCAGTGCTGCCAAGCCGGAAATTGCCGATTACCCGTTTACGACCCTCCGACCCAACCTGGGGATGGTGGCCTACCGCGGTGAGCGGAGTTTCGTGATGGCCGATATCCCGGGAATCATTGAAGGGGCGCACGAAGGGAAGGGGCTGGGGTTGCGTTTTTTGCGGCACATCGAGCGGAACGCCGTGCTGCTCTTTTTGGTGCCGGGTGACGCGGACGACATTGCCGAGGCCTACCGCATTTTGTTGCGGGAACTGGAGCAATACAATCCCGAATTGCTCAAGAAGGACCGGGTGCTTGCCATCAGCAAGTGCGACGTGTTGGACAGCGAACTCCGGACGGAAGTCTCCCAGGAGCTTTCGGACCTCCAGCACCACTACTTCAGCGCTGTGACAGGAGAAGGATTGGACCGCCTTAAAGACTTGTTGTGGCAAGCGATTACGGGGGGCGTTTCCTGAACTGCGGCTTCGCGGTACCTTCGCGGCGCACCATTAACGCCCATGGGACAAACACTCGCGCTTGAAACCGGAGAGGACCTGAGAAAGGTCGCCTTGAACGATTACCGCTTGGCCTGCATCAGCAGGGAGGCGTCTTTGCTCGGACGCAAAGAAGTCCTGACTGGAAAAGCCAAGTTTGGCATTTTCGGAGACGGAAAAGAAGTGGCACAGTTGGCCCTGGCCCGTCAGTTTGGAGATGGGGATTTCCGCAGCGGGTATTACCGCGATCAGACTTTGATGATGGCCTTGGGGTTGATGAGTGTGGAGCAATATTTCGCCCAACTCTATGCCGACACCCATCCTGAAAGAGAGCCGATGACGGCTGGACGTCAGATGAACGGCCATTTCGGCTCGCGCATGGTGGACGAGCAAGGAGATTTCTTGGCGTTGACACAACAACCGAACAGTTCCATCGACCTGTCACCTACGGCGAGTCAGATGCCCCGCCTCTTGGGGCTTGCCCATGCCAGCAAGCATTTCCGTTCGCGTGGAAAGGCCATGAAAAAGGAGGGGTTCAAGGTCAAGCGGTTGTCGCGAGACGGCAATGAAGTGGCCTTTGGAACCATCGGCGATGCCAGTACATCAGAAGGCATGTTCTGGGAGACCATGAACGCCGCCGCCGTGCTGGGGGTTCCCCTGTGCATGAGCGTGTGGGACGACGGTTACGGGATTTCCGTCCCCAAAAAGTACCAGACAGCGCGCGAGAGCATTTCACAAGCCCTGGCAGGCATGGCCTATGGGTCAGAGCCGGGTGGCGCAGGCGATGGAGGTGTGTCGATTGCAGAGTCCGAGGCCGACTTGCCCGGAGGCGGCATCGTGATCTTCAAGGTGCGTGCTTGGGACTATCCATCGTTGCTGCTGACTTATGAGCGCGCGGTCAACATTTGCCGCAATCGGCATGTCCCCGTGCTCGTGCACGTAGAAGAGTGCACCCAGCCACAGGGGCACAGCACGAGCGGTTCACACGAGCGGTACAAGACCGAAGAGCGGTTGGCTTGGGCACAAGAATTTGATTGCATCCGGCAGTTGGGTCGGTTCCTCGAAATGGAGGGTGCCGCTACGGAAGCTGAGCTTGAAACCATCCGCACGGAGGCCAAACAGTGGGTGCGGGCGGAACAGAAGTCCGCTTGGAAGTTGGTGCGCGAGACATTGGATGGGGAGCGGGATACGGCCGTTGAACTCCTCCGCGCCGTGCCGGGTTGTGAAGGGCGAGCCGATGCACTGGTGGCCCTTTCGGAACCCATCCGCCGGGATGTACACGTAAGTGTGCGGCAAGCATTGCATGAAACGGCTGGAGAGTCCAGCCCTGAGCGCACGGCCTTGGTGCGTTGGTTGGAGGTGCAGGAAAAGCGCTGTGCTGACCTGTTTGGTGGAGGCTTGCACATCAGTGGACATCACGATGCTACGGCTGTAGCGCCAGTGGCACCAGATTTGAGCGATGAGATGGTGGACGGCCGTGTGGTCCTTCGCGACAATTTCAAAGCGCTCTTCAAAGCTTATCCTCAACTGCTCACATTTGGTGAAGACACCGGGCGAATAGGGGGGGTGAACCAAGCCATGGAGGGCATGCAAGAGGCCTTTGGCGAAGACCGGGTTGCCGATACAGGCATCCGTGAATGCACCATCATTGGGCAGGGGATAGGACTGGCGATGCGCGGCTTGCGGCCGATTGCCGAAATCCAATACCTCGATTATCTCTATTACGCCCTGCAAATCATGCGGGATGATTTGGCGACGGTGCATTACCGCAGTGCAGGGGCCCAACGTGCGCCGCTCATCGTCCGCACGCGGGGACACCGATTGGAAGGCATATGGCATGCCGGCAGCCCCATGGGGGCCATCGTGCACAGCGTTCGTGGAATGCATGTCTGCGTGCCGCGCAACATGACCGAGGCCGCAGGCATGTACAATACTTTGATGGCGGCAGGCGAGCCCGCCTTGGTGGTGGAGTGCTTGAATGGCTACCGCAGCAAGGAGCGCAAGCCTCAGAACATGGGGGCTTTTCGAATCCCGCTTGGGCAACCAGAAGTGGTCCGTTCCGGTACGGATCTGACCGTGGTTTCCTATGGAAGCACCTTCAACCTTTGTCAGGTGGCGGCCGATCGCCTCGCTGAGCTCGGGGTGGAGGTGGAGTTGGTCGATGTGCGCACCTTGTTGCCCTTCGATTTGACGGACACCATTGCACAGAGCGTGGCCCGGACGCACCGCGTTTTGTTTGTCGACGAGGATGTTCCCGGTGGGGCGACCGCTTACATGATGGAGCGTGCGATGGCTTCAGGAGGGATGTGGCAACACCTTGATGTCGCACCCCAGACCTTGTCGGCTGCCCCGCATTTGCCAGCCTATGGCAGTGACGGTGATTATTTCTCCAAGCCTTCGATAGAAGACATTGTAGAGCGCGCCTACGCCATGGTCGCGGAAGAAGACCCCCAGGCATATCCCGACTTGCGCTAACGGTGGAGCGGATTGAATTCTCCTTGCGCACGCCGTACATCGACCTGCTGCAGCTGTTAAAGGCCACAGGTCTTTGCGCGACGGGTGGAGAGGCCAAATGGACGGTGGATGAGGGCCGGGTGACGGTCAATGGCGAGGGCGAGTCCCGCCGCCGCAGAAAACTGTTGGTCGGTGACGAAGTGGTGGTCGATGGTCAATATCTCGTGGTCCTCATTTCGAAGGGGGAACGGTGATTTCGTCGCATATTGCCCGGCGCCAACTCCAAGAAGATGGTGCCGAACTGCGATTTGAACGAAGAATGATGTGCCAGATGCGCCTCCAAACCTGGGCTGTTTGCCTGTTGCTGAGTCTGTTGTCCCTTCCCGCTTTTTCCCAAGTGGTCATCAAGGGGCAGGTGTTGGATGGGGAGACAGGTGATCCTGTATTTGCTGCGGGGGTCCTGGTACAGGGCAGTACGACCGGCACATCCACTGATTTCGATGGCCGCTTTCGCCTCGAAGTCGCGACGTTGCCGGTTCGACTCAACATCAGTTTCATCGGATACGCCATGTTGGCTGTAGACGTGCGCAGCGCGACTGATGAGATTCGGGCCGTGCTGCAGCCCGATGCGGTGCTGATGGAAGAGGCCGAGGTGGTGGGCTCTCGCATTGACGAGCGTCAGAAGCAAGGGCCCCTCACAGTGGAGTCCATGGACGTGCTGGCGATCAAAGAAGCGCCGAGCGGCAACTTTTATGAAGGCCTTGGCAACCTCAAGGGGGTGGACATGACCAGCGCATCCCTGGGCTTCAAAATCATCAATACCCGCGGATTCAACAGCACCTCTCCGGTGCGTTCACTTCAGCTGATTGATGGCGTCGACAACCAGAGCCCAGGACTCAACTTTTCGTTGGGCAACTTTTTGGGGGCCCCCGAATTGGATGTCATGAAGGTGGACATTGTGGCTGGAGCGAGCAGTGCATTTTATGGTCCGGGCGCTTTCAATGGCGTGGTGTCCATGGAGACCAAGTCGCCTTTCCGCTTCCCTGGTGTTTCGGTGAGTGCCAAAATGGGTGAGCGCAACCTGACGGAGACCGGCTTCCGTTATGCGGACTATATCGAGAATGCGGAAGGAAACCCTGTTTTGGGATTCAAGGTCAACGCCTTCCGCTTTAGTGCGGACGACTGGGTGGCGGACAATTATGACCCCGTGGATGGCTCGGATGTAGATGCCTCGAATCCCGGTCGCTATGATGCCGTGAACATCTATGGAGATGAATACAAAACGGTGTTTGACTACAGCGGAGACAACAGCGCGAATGCCCGCGGCCTGGGTTCTTTCTACCGCACGGGGTATCGGGAAATCGACCTGGTGGATTACGGCACCAACAACCTCAAGGTCTCGACAGCACTGCATTTGCGTCTTCAACCCGATGAGACTTATGAGTCCACTGAGTTGGTCTACGGTTTCAACAGCGGTTTTGGCACCACGGTGTATCAGGGAGACAACCGCTTCTCACTGCGAAACATTGAATTCTATCAGCACAAGCTCCAGTTGTCCAAACCTGGCAAGTGGTTTGTGCGGGCATACCGCACGAGTGAAGATGCCGGTGACAGCTATGACCCCTACGCCACTGCTTTGAGGCTGCAAGAGGAGACCCGCAGCGACTACAATTACGCCAAGGTGTATTACCGCTATTGGGTCGACAGCATTGCGCCGCAGATCAGTGGGACTTGGCCCGATGGCGTCCTGGATACTTCTGGCACTTTTCCCACCTTCACGATTCCACCGGACAGCATTGCGGCATGGTACAGCAACAATGCCAACAACCTGAATTCTTGGCACGACCTGGTGGAGGGTTGGACCAATGAAGGGTATGCCAACCTCAGTGATGTTTCGTTGGACCCACTGGGCTACCTCGAGCCGGGAAGTGCTGAGTTTCAAGAAGCCTTTGATCGGATCACGGCTTTGAAGAACAATGAAGGGGAGGGGGGAACGCGTTTTTACGACCGCTCCAGCCTCATTCACATGCACGGTGAGCGGATTTTCAAGCCCGCCGGTCTGGAGGAATTGAGGTTTGGCGCCAACTTCAGGAGGTACACACCAAACAGCGACGGTACCATTTTCAGCGACACGGCCGGAGTGGTCATCACCAACCAAGAATTGGGTTTGTATGCCGGTGCGCGCAAGCGGTTTGCCGAGGACAAGGTGATCACGACTGCGACCATCAGGGCCGACAAGAACCAAAACTTCGACTGGGTCTTCTCACCAGCAGCATCCTTGGTGTGGAAGCCTCGGGAGCAGGATTACATGAGGGTGAGTTTTTCCAGTGCCTTGCGCAATCCCACCTTGGCGGATCAGTACCTCTATCTGGATGTCGGTCCTGCAACGTTGGTCGGAAACCTTGAAGGGCGCGACAGCTTGGTAACGATCTCCAGTTTTGTGGATTACCGCAATAGTATTTCGAGTGCCGCGGGCCTGCCTTTCGGCAACCTCGACACCATGCAATACTTCAACATTGCGCCTCTGCGCCCGGAGCAAGTGCAATCTGTGGAGGTGGGTTACCGAACGACCTTGTGGGACAAGCTCTACCTCGATGGCAGCTGGTATTACAGCCAGTACACCAATTTCATCGGTTACAACATCGGCCTGGATGTACTGTTCCAGAATCCCTCATTCTCGGAAGCGGTAACAGGGGTAGACGTGTTCCGTTATGCCGCCAACTCAATCAACGATGTGAGGACGACCGGAGCGTCCATTGGCGCCAATTGGTATGTGGGCGACAATTGGATGCTGTCGGGCAATTACAGTTGGAACCGATTGGTCAAGACGGATGAGGATGACCCGATCATCCCTGCGTTCAATACACCTGAGCACAAGTATAATCTTGGGGTGAGTACCCGAGACCTTCGTTTGCGAGAAGCGAGCACATGGGGATTCGGCGTGAATTATAAGTGGGTTCAGGGCTTCGTTTTTGAAGGCTCCCCCCAATTCACGGGATATGTTCCCACTTTTGATTTGTTGGACGTGCAGGCCAACGCCCACATCGACCAGCTGAACTTGACCATCAAGGCAGGAGCTTCCAACATACTGGAAAACTGGCATATAGAGGCGTATGGCGGTCCTTCTGTGGGCCGGTTGGCCTACCTCAGTCTGCTGTACGAAGTAGACACGCGGAACTGATTTCCGGATCGTTTACAACGGCTACAAATTTTTTGAATAGGTGTGGACGGAATGCTGTGTGTAATTCGTACACCTTTTAGTGCACTTGACTATCTTTCCCTCTCATCCTAGGGACCAAACCATGAAGCAAACTTGTCTCCTTCTTGCAGCGTTTTTCGCTTGCTTGACCGCCGGTGCGCAGACTAGATACCTCGACGAGGTGTTCAGCGACGTCACCGTGACCTCCGACATCCAGTACGGAACCAACATTACAGTGATCACCACGTTGCAGGGCTTACCCCCTTCTCCGCAGCCTTTGGTGCTCGACCTTTATGAACCAACCGGTGACAGCGAGACTGACCGTCCGTTGTTGCTCATGTTCCACACCGGAAACTTTTTGCCACCGTACCTCAATGGGGGGGCGCAAGGCACCAAAACGGACAGCGCCGTTGTGGAGATCTGCACGCGCTATGCCAAGATGGGCTACGTTGTGGCGAGCGTGGATTACCGCTTGGGGTGGAACCCCTTGGCCGCCACGCAGAGTGAGCGCACGCAGCAGCTGATTCAGGCGGCCTATCGCGGAGTGCAGGACAGCCGTACGGCCGTCCGTTTCTTCCGCAAGTCTGCCACAGATGATGGCAACCCATACGGCATCGATACCTCCAAAATTGGATTGGGTGGCGATGGCACGGGTGGATACATCACCATGGCTTCTGCTGGGATCAGCAGCTACAATGACATCATCCTTGATGACATGGGGGCACCCATTTCCAAGTTCTGGTATGACCCAGGAACGGGTTCTGACATTCCCATGGTCATTGAGGACGTGCACGGCAACCCCGATGCGACCAACGACGGATACGCCCCCACCGAGGCGGGACCACTCCAGCTGTGTATGGCTAACAACGTCAACTACAACAGTGGAGATCCGATCTCATCTGACTTCGACTTTCAATTCAACTTGGGCGGCGCCCTGGGCGATTTGAACTGGTTGGACGAGGGTGACATCCCCATGGTCAGCTTCCAATGCCCACACGACCCTTATGCACCTTACGAGACAGCCGTCTTGATTGTGCCTACCACCAACGAGCCTGTTGTGGAAGTGAGCGGTGCATATGACGTTCATGAGGAGATCAATGGGTATGCGACGAACAACAACGCTGCTTTTGCAGACGCTGATATTGAAGATGCCGCCTCGGCCAATAACAACGGATGGTCCGGCCTCTTTCCAGTGCTGAATAGCTATGTGGACGGCGTGGCGACAGAGCCTTTTGACAGCTCTCCATGGCAGTGGTTCAGTGAAGCTGCTGTGCAGGCCTATGACGATGCCAACGGCACCAACATCTTGGCCACTCAATTGACCTTGAACCCCACGATGGGAGAGGCAGAGGCCATGTTCTGGATTGACCAGATTGTGGATTACAACTCACCCCGTATGGGCCTCGCGCTTGGTGTCTTGACTGAAGGTCAAATCAACAGCAATGGTGTGCGCTACATCGATGAGGTGTTCTCAGACGTCGAAATCACCACGGGTGTGGTGTACGGCAACAACATCACGGTCATCCCTGCGCTTCAGGGTGCGCCTCCCGCTGCGGAGGATTTGCTGTGTGACATCTACGCGCCGGCTGGTGACACTGAGACCGACCGTCCGCTGATTCTGTATTTCCACACCGGAAACTTCTTGCCCCAATACGTGAACGGCAGTGCTGTAGGTAACCGCACGGACTCTTGCGCTGTTGCCCTCTGTACTGAGTTTGCCAAAAAGGGATATGTTGTTGCCAGCTGTGACTACCGTTTGGGATGGAACGCTTTGGCGGCCACGCAAGATGAGCGGACGCTCCAGTTGATTCAGGCAGCCTACCGCGGTGTACAGGACAGCCGCACGGCCGTTCGTTACTTCCGTAAATCAGTGGTAGATGACAGCAACCCTTGGGGTGTTTCTACTGATAAGATTGCGATGTTCGGTGAGGGCACGGGTGGTTACATCACTTTGGCTTCTGCCGGCATCTCCAGTTACAATGACATCATCCTTGATGACGCAGGTGTGCCCATCGCCAAGTTCTGGTACGACCCAGGCACAGGAGAGCAGATTCCAATGGTGATTGAGTCCATTCACGGAGACCCCAACGCTACGATGGACGGTTTTGCACCTGCAGAAATTGGAGGGTTCCCATTGTGCCTTGCCAACCACGTGAATTACACAAATGGCGACCCCATTTCTTCTTCTTTCAACTTCCAGATGAACCTCGGTGGTGCACTGGGTGATTTGAACTGGTTGGATGAAGGCGACGTTCCGATGGTGAGCTTCCATGGCCCACATGATCAGTTCGCGCCCTACACCTCAGGTGTATTGGTCGTGCCCACCACCAACGAACCTGTTGTAGAGGTGAGCGGTGCCTACGATGTACATGCTGAGATCAACGGTTATGCCAACAACAACAATGCGGTCTTCGCTGAGATTGGTTTGCCTGACCCCGCGGTTGCATTCGGAAACCAAGGCTGGGACGGTTTGTACCCTGTCCTCAACAACTACGTGGACGGTGCTCCAACTGAGCCTTTCGACGGTGCGCCTTGGCAGTGGTGGGACGTGGCTACGACCGAGTTCGTGGACAACCTCAACGGGACCAACATCGCGGCTACGCAGTTGACCTTGAATCCCACCATGGGACCTGCTGAAGCAGCATACTGGATCAACGAGATCACCAACTACACGGCCCCCCGTTTGGCGGTGAGCCTGGAGGTTGCTGCACTCGGCCCTGGCTGTAACGACGAAACGGCCTGTAACTACAGCGCGCTGGCGACCACGGACGATGGTTCTTGTGAGTACGCTGCCGAAGGGTTTGACTGCGATGGTAACTCCCTCGTGGTACCCGGTTGTACCGATGTGATTGCCTGTAACTATGATGGTTTCGCTACGGAGGATGATGGGTCATGTGACTACATGGACACCACATTGCCAACCGGTGCTGAGAACATTTGGTTGGTGGGTCTGACCCTGTCGGGTACGGACAATGAGCCCCTCGCTGGCGGTTGCGAAGCAGACGGCGGTGTCAACCCCAACGTGGCCGTTAACGGTGTGTTCCTTGGTGATGGTACCGGCGGACCACTCGTTATGTCCAATGTGACGGACCCCACAGGAGGTTTGCTTGTTGACTTGGTCGGCTTGGCCAGTGCCACTCCAGTAGGCATGTGTGGTGGCCAATTCACGGTTAACCTGCTCGGAAACGTTCTGACCCTCGCCGAACAGAATGGGGTGTGGCGCACGATTGTCCCTGTTCTCGGACCACAATACCTCTGGGCCGCTCCATTGAGCAGCTTCAACCCAGGTTGTGGTGACCCAGCGGCTTGTGGATTCACCAGCCCTTGTGACATCAGCTTGTTGTGCGATTACTCTGATACCGACGGTGACGGACTGCTCGACTGCCAGGAGATTCCTGGTTGTTCCGATCCTGAAGCAGACAACTACAACGAGAATGCAACGGATGAAGGTCCTTGTAACTACAACGGTTGTACCAATACGGACGCTGTCAACTTCGACAGCGGTGCCAATACTGACGACGGCAGTTGCCAGTTTGAGATCACGTTCCGCGTAAACGCTTCCAACACGACTGTGGATGGTGCGATGGGCTTGACTGGTGATGTTACTGGCGGTACTTCAGCGGACATGTCGGCCATGGGATATGGCGTCTGGGAGTTGACTGTGACGCTCGGTGTTGGAAGCTATGACTTCAACTACACCAACGGTGGCATGACGGAGTCCATTTCTGGTGACTGCAGCGCGATGCGTTCGGTCACAGTGACAGACAGCCCCATGATTCTGGATGCAGTGTGTTACGCTGAGTGTGGACTCTGCTCAGGATGTACTGACCCGTTCAGTGCTGAGTACAATCCCTTCGCAGGTTCGGACGACGGAAGCTGTGCTACGGCCATTGTCTATGGTTGTACGTACTCTGACGCCAGCAACTACAATGCTTCAGCTACCGTGGACGATGGTACTTGTGAGGTGAGCGGTTCGAACCCTTGCCCCACCGACCTCGATGGCGACGGTGCTACGGCTGTAGGTGACTTGCTGCTCTTGTTGGGTAGCTTCGGTCAGCCTTGCGACTGATATCGCATCACGTTTTAAGATGTAGGAAAGGCGCCCCACGGGGCGCCTTTCTTTTTGCGCCAGTGAATAGAATATGGACGGCTGCGAAGCCGCTGTCGGTGGTGGTGGATCCCACTGCAGATTCACCTTGTCAGTAGGTCGCAGAGGCACCACTGACAGCTTCTAGGTTTTGGTTACGGAAGGCCGTTCGAAACGTCGGACGGCCTTCTCCGTTTTTCAGAATCTGCGCTTACTTTGCCGCTATGGCTTGGAAAAAGGACCTTTCTCTGTTGTTGCTCCGTCTGGGTGCGGGTGGTTTGATGGTGCCTCATGGATGGGGCAAATTGAACCGGCTGATCACCGGCTTGGAGGCTGGTGAGGTCAAGTTCTATGATTGGATGGGCATCGGGACTGAGGCCTCTTTGGGGCTGGCTGTTTTCGGTGAGTTGGTGGCACCGGCCTTTTTGGTAGTCGGTTTGCTCACCCGTTGGATGTCCATACCCGCGGCCATCACCATGGCCGTAGCGGCTTTCGGCGCGCATGCCGGCGACCCCATTTCAGACAAGGAACACGCCTTGCTTTTCCTCGTGCCCTTTGTGGTGCTCGCCCTGATGGGAGGGGGGAATTACAGCGTAGATCACCGTTTGCAGCGGCCCCGTTGATTCAATGGGGGGTCAAGGAAATGACCGTTGGTGAAGAGAAGGCCATCCATGCCTCATACAACAGGGGCTCAACCCAACGCGGAGAGTTGAGCCTGTAGGACTTCAATCTTGGCGGCGGCATCGGCCTCTTTGGCGCGCTCTGCGGCCACGACCTGCTCGGGCGCTCCGTTCACGAATTTCTCGTTGCTCAATTTCTTGCGTACGATGTTCAAGAAGCCTTGCTGGTATTCGAGGTCCTTGCGGATTTTTTCCTTCTCGGCATCGAGGTCAACCGCGTCACCGGCCGGAATGAAGAATTCATGGGTTTCAACCACGAAGCCAAACGCGCCTGTCACCTTTTCGTTGATCCGCTCGACTTCGGTGACGTTGCACAAGTGACACACCACGCTTTCGAGGTCGGCGGGGTATCGCTTTCCCTCCGCGTCCACGATGACCTTGAGGTCGAGGGCCTGTTTGTTGGGGATGTGGCCTTTTTGACGAATGCCCCGTACCTCGGCTACAATGCGGGTTGTTAGGTCGAAGTCGGCGAGCAGTTGGTCTTTCGTGGCGTCACCCAATCGCGTGGGGAATGGCGATTGGCACAACAGCGTCCCTTCAGGGCGCTCCTGAAGCAGGCTGTACACTTCTTCCGTGAGGAAAGGCATGAAGGGGTGGAGCAGCGACAGCATGCGCTCAAACAAGCGGACAGTGGCTGTATAGGTGGCGATGTCGCAGGGTTCACCATAGGTCGGCTTGGCCAACTCGAGGTACCACGAGCAGAAGTCGTCCCAGATGTGCTTGTAGGTGGCCATCAAGGCTTCGCTGAGGCGGAACTCGGCAAAGGCCTGTTCGATGTCGGCCAAGACGGCTTCGGACCGGGCCTCGAACCACTGGATGCCGGCGGCAGCGTGGGCGGGTTGAGCCGCTGTCTCGCTGACTTCCCAGCCTTTGACCAGGCGGAAGGCGTTCCAAATTTTATTGGAGAAGTTCCGGCCTTGCTCACACAGGGACTCGTCGAAGGGAAGGTCGTTTCCGGCGGGCGAGGTGAGCAACATCCCCACGCGGACACCGTCGGCGCCATATTGTTGCATGAGTGCAATGGGGTCGGGGGAGTTGCCCAATGACTTGGACATTTTGCGTCCTTGCTTGTCCCTCACAATGCCCGTGTAGTACACGTTTTTGAAGGGGGGGGCTTGGCGGTACTCGTAGCCGGCGATGATCATACGGGCCACCCAGAAGAACATGATTTCGGGTGCCGTAACGAGGTCGTTGGTGGGGTAGTAGTAATCCACCTCTTCCTTGGAATAGAAGCCGTCAAATACGCTGATGGGCCAAAGCCAGGAGCTGAACCAGGTGTCGAGGACGTCTTCGTCTTGTCGAAGGTCAGCTGGCGTGATCGTCCGTCCGGCTGCTTCGGAGGCCTTCTGGGCTGCAGTATCGGCGTCTGCCGCGACCACAAACTTGGCATCCGCCGCGGTAGGTTCCCCTTCGTAGTACCAAGCAGGAATCCGGTGGCCCCACCACAGTTGGCGGGAGATACACCAGTCCTTGACGTTTTCCATCCAGTTGCGGTAGCTGTTCTTGAACTT
>Ga0213865_10001539_pt1 | contig 14967 bp, 11 predicted proteins | sample PICome_6_FD_160100 | JGI IMG/M metagenome (GOLD analysis project Ga0213865, IMG submission 160100) | Coastal seawater microbial communities near Pivers Island, North Carolina, United States - PICO282 | ecosystem: Environmental > Aquatic > Marine > Coastal | place: USA: North Carolina...
TGATCTGCGCACGAAGGGCTTCCAGCCCTCCTGTGCACAGAATCGCCTTGCTCAAAATCAAAATTGTATTCGTCTCGGTCTTGGTAGGTTTTCAGAGGTACCCTTTACTAAAATTGATCATCAAGTTAATGCACGTAACGATCCTGCAAACTATTTCTAACGGCTAAGCTTGATAGCAGCATCGATGATACTCGAAAAAGCGCTTGCCTTCAAAGCTGCCCCCCCGATTAAGCCACCGTCGATGTTGGGCTGAGCCAGTAATGCATCTGCATTCTCTGGTTTCATAGAACCACCGTATAGAATACGCACTTTGTTAGCTGCTGCTTCGCCTATTAAATCCGTCAACAAGGCGCGAATCTTGGCATGCACCGCCTCCGCCATTTCCGGCGTCGCTGTTTTTCCAGTTCCGATAGCCCAAACCGGCTCATAGGCGACAATAAATTGCTCAGCCTGCTCCGATTCCACCGACTGCAAACCCAACTTAACCTGCTGGCCAATAACAGCATCCACCTCACCTGCCTCGCGTTCTTCCAGTGTTTCTCCAACACAAACAATCGGTTTTAAATTGGCTGCCAATGCCGCCAAGGTCTTTTGGTTCACCAGACTGTCCGTCTCAGAATAATACTCGCGGCGCTCGGAATGCCCGATAATAACATAATTGCAGAACAAGTGCCGTAACATTTCAGCGGACACCTCACCAGTAAAAGCACCAGCGCTAGATTGATGCATGTTTTGAGCACCCAAGGCGATATTGGAATCACTTAAAACTTTGGAGACCGAGTCGATTCCCGTGAGTGCCGGGCAAACACAAACCGACACATCGGTTTGCTGGCCGTGTAATTGGTGTAATTCCTTCGCTAGCTCCACACCTTCCGCAGCATTTAGATTCATCTTCCAATTGCCTGCTATCAAATACTTCCTCGATTTATTACTCATAATATTTACCTCCTAAATTTAGTTTAATCATTCTCCTAGTTCACAGTGTCTAAAACAGACACACCAGGGAGTTCTTTGCCTTCCAAAAATTCCAGGGAAGCGCCCCCACCTGTACTCATAAAAGTAACGGACTCACTATAGCCTGAAGACTTGATAGCCTTTACAGAATCCCCACCTCCAATGATAGAACATGCCGATGATTCAGCAATCGTTTTTGCAATTGCAAAAGTCCCCTGATTGCAGGCCTCAATCTCAAAAATACCCATCGGACCATTCCATAAAATTGTCTCCGCATCGCCAATCGCTGCTTGAAAGAGAGCAATACTCTTCGGGCCAATGTCGACACCTTCCCAACCGGGCTCAATATTCCCCTCAAAAACACGTTGTTCCCCCACAGTACCCGCAGAAAAATTAAGCTCGGATACCGCAAGATTATCCACCGGCAACAAAAATTTCACTCCCTTGGCCTCTGCCTTCTTAAGTGCAGCACGCGCCGTATCAATTTGATCATGTTCACTCAACGAATCACCAACCGTACGTCCTTGGGCGAGGGCAAAGGTATACGCCATCGCTCCGCCTATAATGATCGTATCCGCTTTTTCTAATAGCGCGTCGATAACCTGAATCTTATCTGAGACTTTGGCTCCTCCTAATATCACAATAAAAGGACGTTGCGGCTGACGTGTTTGTTCGCCCAAATAAGCCAACTCCTTTTCAACCAAGAGACCACATAGGTTCATCGAGCAATACGCCGCGATCCCAGCCGTCGAGGCATGCGCACGGTGTGCAGTTCCAAAAGCATCATTGACAAAAACATCCGCCAAGTCCGCCAATTGTCGCGCAAATGCTGGATCATTGTCGGTCTCTCCTTGATAGAAACGTACATTTTCCAGCAGCAAAACTTGCCCATCTTCGAGTGCATTAACCGCTTTTTTAGCGATTGGCCCGACACAATCGTCGACAAATTGTACGGATTGACCTAATTTATCAGAAAGCGCAACGGCAATGGGAGCCAAAGTAAAATTCAGATCCTTCTGCCCCTTAGGTCGGCCTAAATGACTGGCTAGTATCACCTTGGCTCCCTGCTGAATCAGTAATTTAATAGTGGGCAATGCGGCGACGATGCGTGAATCATCGCTAATACTTCCTGCCTTGAATGGCACATTAAAATCACAGCGTACAAAAACACGCTTACCGGAAATGGAAGCATCTTTAATCGATTTGATGGTTGGCATAATTTAAATACGAAAAATAGCAGATTAAGGCGGGGCAATCAGATGAAAAAGCCGTCCTATTCAATCACATACATGATGAATAGGACGGCTACATAGATAATTATCTAGTTAGAGCTTAAAGAAACTTACTGACTTTTTGAACAAGCTCCACGACACGATTCGAGTAACCCCACTCATTGTCGTACCAAGAAACAAGTTTGAAAAAGCGCTCATTCAAACCCATGCCGCTGCCGGCATCAAAAATTGAACTCAAGCTGTCATGAATAAAATCAGAAGAAACGACTTCATCCTCCGTGTACCCCAAGATCCCTTTCAATTCACCTTCGGAAGCCTTTTTCATGGCCGCACAAATTTCATCATAGCTAGTTTCTTTGACGGTCCGAACTGTCAAATCAACTGCAGATACTGTCGGTGTGGGTACCCGAAAAGACATGCCCGTTAGCTTACCTTTGACCTCAGGTAAGACCAGACCAACTGCCTTGGCCGCACCCGTTGTGGATGGAATAATGTTCAGCGCAGCGGTACGCCCGCCCTTCATATCTTTCGGAGAAGGTCCGTCGACTGTCTTTTGGGTCGCGGTGTAGCTGTGTACCGTCGTCATCAAGCCCTCTTCAATCCCAAAATTGTCGAGAACAACTTTCGTCATTGGCGCCAAGCAATTTGTTGTGCACGAGGCATTGGAGATAATGCTGTCCTCTGGAGTCAGCTCAGAATCATTGACACCCAATACAACCGTTTTAACAGCATCGCCCTTACCAGGTGCTGAAATGATGACCTTCTTAGCTCCTGCCTGCAAATGTCCAGCCGCCTTTTCGTCCTGCACAAATAAACCAGTCGACTCAATCACCAAGTCTACGCCTAATTCTTTCCAAGGTAAGGCAGCAGGGCCTTCTCGAACGGCGAGCGTTTTGATCTCATGACCATCAACTATTAGCGCATCGTCTCCCTTTGCTTCAACGGTACCGTTAAAACGGCCTTGTGTGGTATCGTACTTCAGTAGATATGCCAAATTAGACGCCGGCACCAAATCATTGATAGCGACCACTTCGATCTCTGAGCCCAATAATCCCTTCTCCACCAGCGAGCGGAAAACTAAGCGACCGATGCGGCCGAATCCATTAATTCCAATTTTTGTAGCCATAGAATATATTTTTTTAGGTAGGTTTTTGGTTGATATTTATACAACAGCGCCACTTGTAGAAGCAAAATTTCGCAATGCAAGAACTAATACGAATTTAATCTCTCGTTAAACTGGCTGGCCTTTTTTTAGTATAAATTTTAGACTTTTCAGCAAAATCAAACTTATGATCACATGTGAAAACTCCGTACGAGTGCGCTATTCTGAGACAGACCAAATGGGCATCGTTCACCACAGCCAATACCTCAACTGGCTCGAATGCGCGCGAATTGACTTACTGGATCAAATAGAGATGCCGTACACACATCTGGAAGCAGCAGGATGCTTCATGCCAGTCCTCAGCTTGCAGATAGAATATAAGCGCTCCGCCAAATTTGATGATCGCGTTACCACACGCGTCAGCCTACAAGAAATCCCGAGTGCCCGCATGGAACTACACTACGAAATCCGCAGCCGCAAGGAACTGCTGGCCACCGCAACATCTTGCCATGCCTTTACCAGCACAAAGGGAAACGCCATCCGGCCGCCCAAACAACTAATGACGGCCCTTAGAAAGCATTGGCTTGTTTAAGGGCACCTCTGAAAACCTACCAAGACCGAGACGAATACAATTTTGATTTTGAGCAAGGCGATTCTGTGCACAGGAGGGCTGGAAGCCCTTCGTGCGCAGATCAACACAGCTCAGAACCAAAAGTGTTTCGGCTTGAAAGACTTGCCGCTTGCTGTGCGCTGGCGGCGTTGCTCTCGCCTAGGCAGGGCTTCCAGCCCAACCGTTGGCGAGAGAGCCTTGCCTGCATCACAGCAAATCGGCAATCTCGGCACATGGGAGGATTCCAGAGGTGCCCTAAAGTGGCACAGCCCCTAAAGACAAGTCACCCATCAACACTATAGACAAAAGCGGCTGCCGAGGCCGACCCTAACTTGGACGAGTGCAGCGCAACAACCTTTTGACTCCAGGTGTCGAGTAGTGCTAACCGGGTTTGACCCGCCCGACGAATCGTCATCACTAGGTGACGCCCATCATTCAACCACTCTGGCTCCACTGCCGCATCTCGCTCCTGCGTCAAAACTTCACTTCGGCCCGTCTTCAAATCGTGAACAGCAATCTGAAAACCTCCTGAAATCGCCACAGTGAAAGCAATCAAATTGGGATGAATTGGATTCCAACTAGGCTCAGAACAATAACTACTTACCTTGGTCGCAATACGCTGGGGCGACCCACCCGAGACATTGAGACGGTACAATTGAGGACGCCCCGCTCGATCAGACTCGAAAACCAACTGGCGGCCATCCGGGGACCAATCAGGACTGGTCTCCAAGCTTTTTCCATCCGTCACACGGCGAATATTTTTGCCCTTGGCATCACTGATATACAGATCACTCCCGCTACGGCTGGATAAGGACATCGCAACAAACTCACCATTAGGACTGTAAGCTGCACCGGAATTCGTTCCCTTGTAGGCAGCAAAAACCTGTCGAACTCGACGGCCCAGATCCAGATGATAGATATCAGGAAACCCACTCTTAAAATAAGTCGTATACAGTAAGCCACGCCCATCAGGCTGCCAAGTCGGACTGACAACAAGGGCTCTATCAGCAGTTACTGGGCGCACCTGCGAAAATAACAAGTCACTTGTATACACTTCAGAAGTAGCCGTTTTTTTGACGACAAATGCAAGTTGGCCCGCAAAAAAACCAGGTCTGCGCAAGAGACTTTCCACCACGTAATCACAGCCCTTTAGGATCGCTGCTGGTTTACTTGAAGCTTGAATAATCCTTGGATCCTGCGAGCTAGCATCTTGCAGATCCAATAAGCTAATCCGCAGAGATTTTTCACTCACCCAAACAAACTGTGCCCGATACTGAGCTTGCTGCTCGGTAACTAGACGCAGTCCCCCATGCAAGGCAAAAGCTCGATTCGCTAGCTGCAATAAGGCAGGGTCTTGCGACTCTAATACCAGCGCCAACTGCTGGTTTCCCGAGCGAATAGCCTCCCCAATGTTTTTAGCAGCATGCAGAACTGATGCAGTCGCCCAACAAAAAATGATCAGTTTACATATAATGTAGCGCATACAATTGAATGATTTTTAATTTAGTTGTCGAGCAATACTGAATAACTGTGCAAAGCAAATACCAAGACATCATTATTTGCTAAAAAATCGTAAAATTTAATTTAAATCCTGTTGATCATTCGAATATTTTACTCTTTTTTAAAGAGCTTGTTCATTATGGTCAATTTGGAAATCATTAATCAAGCTCTAGCCAGCGTTAAATTCCCCGGATTCAGTCGTGACATTGTCTCTTTTGGTCTGGTGAAAGACGTGAGTATTACCGACCATGTGATAACGGTCATCATCGAAATCACGACCGCGGATACAGCGATCCCCGAAAAAATTGCTGCAGAAATTAAGCAACAGCTGGGAAAATTAGCAGGCATCCAAGATGTGAAGGTGCAGATGGAAATCACCCGCCCACAGGCATCCGCAGCCAATGGCGCTAACCAGAGTCCTCAAGCACTCAAAAACAATTCGGCTCTGCAAAAAGTCAAGGTTGCCCTAGCCATAGCTAGCGGCAAGGGCGGCGTTGGCAAATCAACTGTTACGGCGAACTTGGCATGTGCCCTGAGCGAAATCCTTCGCGATCAAGGTAAAGGGCGTGTAGGTGTTATGGATTGCGACATTTATGGCCCTTCTATCCCCATGATGTTAGGCGCTGCGGGGCAACCCGAAATCGAGAACGACCTGATTATACCGATTCGTAATTTTGAAATCGACTGCATGTCGATGGGTTTTCTGATCGACGAAGACACGCCAGTAGTTTGGCGCGGCCCGATGATCATGAAGACAATTCAACAGTTTGCACAAAATGTAAACTGGGGTGAACTCGACATCCTTTTAATTGACCTTCCACCAGGCACTGGAGACGCTCAATTGTCATTAGTGCAGACGATCCCATTGGAGGGAGCGGTGATTGTCACCACACCGCAGCCAGCGGCCTACAATGTTGCTCGCAGGGGTGCGCGAATGTTTGAAAAAGTCAATGTTCCGCTAAGGGGCGTCGTCGAAAACATGAGCTATCTCACAGACAAAGATGGTGTCCACACGCCGCTATTTGGCGAAGGGGGTGGCCAAATCACTGCCGATGCACTAGAGACAGACTTGCTGGGCCAAATCCCCCTAGACAGTGACATTCGAGAAGGCTGCGACCGCGGCCTCCCCATCACGATCACAGCCCCAGAAAGCCCCTCCAGCCAAGCATTCAAGTCGATTGCTCTCAAAATTGTCCAACAACTCTCCAATGACTCGCTCATCTAAATCAGACAAAATGCGCTTCAACATAGAGCCTTCCCCAAAGGGCGCTCTCTCCAGCAGCGACGAGGCGAACTTCTCCCAGCGCTCGAGCCTGTACAAAGAGTTTCTTGCCGAGCGCGATGAAATTTTGCGGCATAAGTGGCTTGAATCAGAGAAAAAGGGCTGCGACATCGGATTTGAAAGAGCTCTACTAGATTGGATTCGAAAGCATCGTGAAAAGTGGCGCACCACCCGAGCTCAGAAAACTCACTAAAACCAAACTATAGCGACTGGACTAGCAGGTGGGTTAGGGCAGGAGGTCTAAATCCACCAAAATCTCACGGGGGCTAGACCCATTCTCAGGACCTACGACCCCCTGGTCTTCAAGTGCCTCCATCAGACGAGCAGCCCGGTTATAGCCGATCCGCAAACGTCTTTGTAACATTGAGGTAGAGGCTCGCTTTGTGGATCTCAGTACATCGATCGCCGCGGGCAATAAATCATCGCCGTCGTCTTCTCCCGTCCCTGCAGTGGGTGCAGCATCCTCATCCGCATCAATTTGTCGCTGTACTTCTTCCGCAAATTGTGGCGGCTCGTTGTGAGCTTGCAAAAATTCGACCATAGCATTGATCTCGTCATCTGAGACAAAAGCCCCCTGCGCACGCACAAGATTCGAGGTCCCCGGAGGAATAAACAGCATGTCCCCCTTGCCAATTAAGGCTTCAGCTCCACCGCCGTCCAAGATAGTCCGGCTATCAACCTTTGAGGCGACCTTAAAAGAAATACGACTCGGCAAATTCGCTTTAATGACACCCGTAATCACATTAACAGAAGGGCGCTGCGTGGCCAAAATCAGATGAATGCCAGCAGCTCTGGCTAACTGAGCAATGCGTGCAATACAGGTTTCAATGTCGGCGGGCGCCACCATCATCAGATCAGCCAGCTCATCAATGATACAGACAATGTAAGGCAATTTTTTCTTCGGAATCTCAAAAGCAGATTCATCGCGCGGAACTTCAACCTGGCTCACCGCGGCGCGCTCTTCCGGCGTCATATTGGCATCCATCTCGGCCGCCTTGGCCTGCTCATCCTTATTCTTGGCGATCATCGCGTTAAATCCAGCGATATTGCGTACGTTGCTTTGAGCAAAAATTTGATAGCGGTGCTCCATCTCAGCGATCAACCACTTGAGCGCACCTGGCACCTTTTTAGCCTCGGTCACCACAGGAATCAGCATATGAGGCAGCGAATTGTACATTTGCATCTCCACCACCTTGGGGTCCACCATAATGAACCTCAAATCCTCGGGACCCGAATGATATAACAAAGAGGCAATGATGGCATTGATACAGACCGTCTTACCAGCTCCAGTTGAGCCAGCAATCAAGACGTGTGGCATCTTGGTTAAATCCGCAACAATGGGTTTGCCCGTCACATCCTTACCCAAGACAACCGGAATATCCGCCCCCGCATCCGCCCAAGCCTTGGACTCGATGATGTCGCGCATGCACACCGCTTGTGCAATCCGATTGGGCACCTCAATCCCGACCGTGCCCTTGCCCGGCACGGGCGCCAGAATCCGCACCGAAAAAGCACGCAAGCCCAGCGCAATATTTTTGTCCAGATTCACAATTTTCTCTACCCGCACTCCCGGCGCTGGCTTCACTTCATAGCGGGTAATCACCGGTCCAGTATGAATCTCTCCCGGCAGCACTTTAACTGAGAACTCTTCCAAAGTTTGCACCAGTGCCTGCATCGTCGCAGCATGATCTTCTGGTTCTAACTGACTATAATCGGGTGCTTCAGACAAAAGCTCCAAGGGCGGAAACACATAATCACCCCGGCGCTCAGGTATACTACCGAGTGATTTCTCAACAACTGCTTCAGCGATCACCTTAATCTCAGCCGGCTTCGCCAAGGGCTGCGGCTTGCTACTGGCAAACTCAGAATTGACTGGCTCTGAATCCGGCTTTTTAGAAAGTTCTTCCCGGCTCAGCTGCTTTGCCGCTTTTTTGGGAAATTTACTCGCTGGTGCGACCGTCCGCATGCCCAGCAAGCTTGGAAGCTCTGTATCCTCGGTATCCAACTCAGCGTCGCTCACTGGCTCAACCAAAGGTTTTGACGCAGTGGATGTGCGACGACGATCTTTGCGCCGAGCCCTCCAAGCCTGGTAGCCATTTTGAATGGTAGGCCAGAGCGAGCTCAGCGCGGGCAACTTGGCAAATTGAGTACGCAAGAACGACGCATAATTGAAAGAGAAGACAGCACCAGAGCACACAACACTGGCAACCAAGAGTATCAAGTAACTACCAAAAACGCCTAAATAGGGTAACAATAACAATGAAACGAGCCATTCTCCCAGTAATCCACCATGGCCATGACTTAATTGATCTGCAAATATAGACGATGCCCGGCTCCTACCCCCCGCCATTAATTGAGCCAGTCCAGCCACAAAAACCAGCGCACAAAATGCATACAACAAGGCTAGCAAACGATTTTGGGCTTGCTGGATCCAGCAGCGTCCGCCAATCCACCCGAGCAAAAAGGGTGCGTAAAACACGGCGACACCGAAAAAGTGAAAGCCGTAAAAACCCAAATATGCACCCAAACGCCCCACCAAATTAGGGTCCTGGGGATTCGTTGCATTAAATTGGGTCGAATCAAAATCAAAAACCGCCACAGCCCACAACAACGCGAAAAGCAACAGAACCAGCCCGCATAATGGACGCGCCTGTGCACGGCGAGGCTCGGAGCGAATCTTAGAGGGCGCTGAGGCCTTTTTTTTAACTTTCTTAACCATCAAAGACTGTCTCGGCCCTGTTCGGCGCTATCATGTTAGACTTTAAAGCCACTTTCAAAAAATCCATAACATGTAACGACGAAAAAAGTTTGCTGGCATGTTCGTCACATGAGTCCTAAGCACCAGCTACAGCACTGCAAGATGGGCACACAGGCCACCCCGTACGGTTCAACCTAGCAAGATAGGGAACTAGCTTGAACAACAGGCACTTTCACCATCGGCAGCCGGATCGTCACCGCAAGCCCCCCCGCCACAGCATCCGCCTGTTTGATGCACATGCCCATGCGAGATTTCTTCTTCCGTCGCAGTGCGAATATCCAGCACCTGCACGCTAAAGTGTAATTGTTGACCCGCCAACGGATGATTGCCATCAACCGTCACCTGATCCCCTTCGATTTTGGCTACCCGCACAGAAATCGCACCCTGTTCAGTGTTCGCTTGAAATTGCATTCCGACTTGCAGATCCTCGACATCTTGGAAGCGATCACGCGTCACCAATTGCTGCAGTGCAGGATTGGGCAAGCCATAACCATCCTCCGGCTGTACTGTTATCTGCAAGGAATCCCCAACTTTCTTCTCTTTTAAGGCCGCTTCTAGGCCCGGTATAATATTTTGATGCCCGTGCAAATACACCAGCGGTTGATGTGGGTCTGAGCGATCAAGTACCGCTCCTGCATCATCTTTGAGCGTAAAATCAATTGAAACGACATGATCTGAATCTATCTGCATAATTTTGAAATTTAACTTTGAGCTTTAATTAAATGTTAATTAGTTAAAAGCACTGCTTGTCGACAATGCAACGGTTTTCTAAGGCTTGCGTCGACAGGCATCCAGCCTTCAGAGATTTCAATCAGGATGTTGATCCCATCCACCATACTTTTAGTACAACACTTTTTGGTGTCCTATGTCCATCAACGAGCTACCACTCTTTCGCCGTCTACACAAACACGCTGCCAAGCGGCTTGTTTTCGATCCCGGCGTGCCGAGGCACCAGCAATTACCGGCCTACCAGCGCTTTGTCCAGCTAGAAAATATTATGCTGGAGCGCTACCACCGCAAAGGTGACTCTGGCCTCAAAACCTGCCGTGCTCGCGCTGCGATGGTCGATGTCGTTATAGAAAATCTATTTTTGTCGGCCCTCAACCTATACGCCAAAGACGCCCCTCGCTTCCCCTGCAAAGTTGCCATCCTAGCAACTGGCGGCTATGGACGCGCCGAACTCAATCCGCATAGCGATATCGACATCCTTTTCCTCTATCCACTCAGAGTTTCACAGCAAAAAATGCAGAGCTTTCAGGAGATCTTGACCGAGGAAATCCTTTACCCACTATGGGATTTAGGCTTTAAAGTCGGGCATGCTTCTCGCAATTGGAAAGAAAGTATCGATGAAGCCCGCGCAGAAATACAATCCAAAAATGCCCTACTAGAGTCTCGCTTGATTTGTGGCTCCGCGTCCGTTTTCGAACAGATGCAATCTAAATTTAAGGCCTTTTGCGAAAAAGAAAACGCGAATGCCTATATTCTACAGCGACTGGAGGACGAAAGTATCCGCCATGCCAAGTTCGGCAATACCCTCTACCTACAAGAGCCCGATATAAAAAATGGCGTGGGAGGCTTACGCGATTTTCAAAATATCCTTTGGATGGCAAATATCAAATACGGCTACAGCTCTCTCAAAGAGCTGGTGCACGCAAAGTACCTACGCAGTGATGAACGGATCGCGATCCGCAGATCCTACAACTTTTTATTGAGAACTCGCACAGAATTACATCTGCAAAATCGCCGCCCCACGGATAAAATAGGGCTCGAGCAACAAGCCATGATCGCAGAACAGCTGGGCTACCTAGAGACCGATATTTTTGAGCGAGTCGAACACTTCATGAAAGATTACTATCGCGCCACTCGCAGTATCTACCAAACAAGTGAGCTACTCAAAGAAAGGATGGCGCTCTCGGCCGGCCATCAGCCAGGAGGCTCGATCAGCTTTCGCGAAGCCCTCAACGCTCGCACATCGCACGGCAGCAAGGAAATGGATGGCTTCATCCTAGAGGGCAAGACCCTACGAGCCAGCTCACGAGGCGTTTTCAAAAAAGACCCCATCCGCATTATTCGTGTCTTTCGTTTATTGCAGCAATTCTCGGCCAAGCCGCATCCAGACCTCAAATATCAATTGTCTCGATCGATCCCATTAATCGACAAGATGGTCATCAATAGCCCGTCGGCAGCAAAGGCTTTTTGCTCTATTCTACGTAGCCCCGGGGAGGTCTACCCCATCTTATTATTGATGCACGACATTGGCATCCTGGAGCGTTATCTGCCTGAGTTTGGTAAATTAACCTGCATGGTGCAACACGAGTACTATCACCGCTATACGGCCGACGCTCATGTGCTACGCACCATTCGGCACTTAGATCGTGTCTTCACCAAATTTAACCACCAATACGCTGGCTACGAAAGCGTATTGCGTAAAAACGAAGACCCCCTCCTACTCTACCTGATTCTCTTGCTACATGACATTGGCAAAGCTGAGGGGATCAAAGGCCACGCCGAAAATGGAGTCCGAATTGCGAAACCGATTTTAGAGCGTTTCCAGATTTCAGACCCACAACAAGAACAAATATTGTTCATTATAGGCAGTCACTTAGAAATGGCACGATTCTGGCAAAGATTTGATTTAGATGATCCACAGACAGCTCGCTCATTTGCCAGCTTGATTCAAACGCCCGATAAGCTCCGATTTTTATTTGTTCATACCTTTTGCGACGCCCACGGAACTGCCCCCAACCTTTGGAACGACTACAAAAACAGCATGCACCACACGCTCTTCAATCGCACACTTGAACAACTGCAAGATCAAGATGCGCTTTCAGCGAAGCCTGCGTTGCACAAAGATAAACTCCTAGAAAAAGTCTGCTCCAAGCTACCTAAAGAAATCAGTACAGAGGAGGTCGATGCGCATTTCTCGCTTCTCCCTGAGCGCTACTTTATAAATACTAGCGTTGATGAACTGGCCCTGCATCTGCAGATGATTCATCAGCTATTAAACCAAATTCAGCGCTCGGACTCACTGGGCTCTCTGGCCCCTATCATTAATTGGCGCAACGACATCGATTTGAATATGACGATTGTCAACGTCGTCACTTGGGACCGTGCCGGCCTGTTCTACAAGCTGGCAGGTGCGCTCTCGCTCGCGGGCGTCAGCATCAGCAACACCCGCGCGATCTCACGCGGTGACCATATTTCGATCGACACATTTTACGTCATGGACCCCCAAGGGGGACGGGTAGCGCAGACTCGGGCAAAGCAAGTGTTCGAACGCCATTTGAACGATTGCTTAATGCATGGCAAAGAGCTGCTCCCCGCCATCATAGAACTGGAGGCACAAACAAAACAACAAAAACCGAAAGAACCTCAGCTGGCTCCATTCCCCCCAACCGTCAACGTCTACCATGAACTCTCCCTCAAACGCACGATACTAGAAGTACAAGCGGTTGATCGCATTGGCTTACTGTACCGACTGGCACGCGAAGTGACCCATCAGGGATTCAACATTAGCTTTGCGCGTGTGGCCACCGAGCGCGATATAGCAATGGATACTTTCTATATTGAAAACATCCAACAAAACACCGATCATAAGACCCACCAATTGGTGGAACTGCGCAGCGCGCTAGAGGCACTGATTTGTCTGGAAGACTAAAAGCCGACTTTAGGGCACCTCTGGAAATATCCCATGAGGCGAGATTCCTGATTCGCTTTGATATGAGCATCGACGGTCGAATGCGGCAAGCAAACAGTCTGTCAGACCTAGGTACTTTTACTTTTTGAGCTGCTTGATGTGCTCACGCAGGACTTACAGCCCTCCTGAGAGTAAAATCACCTTTTTCAAAAATAAAAAATGCTACCATCTCAATCATGCTAGGTTTTCAGGAATGCACTTTAACTCAAATAAACCAACAGCTTGGATGTGCACGCTCCGACATACAGTCCGCAATGCTTTAACGGCAGAGCAAAGCATTCTCCCTAACAAAGCTGATCTTGGTAAATCGCACCCCTAATCTGACAGGCCATACAGTCATACCGGCAACTGGGGTCCCGCGCCGTATCCGATCCGTACGTGCGCGGGGCCAGGAGTTAGCTCCGGTTGTGATTTAGCCCTTCTCTTTGACAGCTGAGATCAAAATCTGGACGATGGATTCATCTGATAGATTATCGGTATTAATGACTAAGTCATAACCGTGCGAATCCTCGATATCAGCACCAAAATGTTGGCGCATGTAATTTTTGCGGGCAGTATCCTCGCGTTTAATATAAGTAATCGCATCTTTATGCGTAATGTCACGGCGCGAGGAGATGCGCAACGCACGTGCATCCAGATCCCCGATAAAGCGTACATTTAAGACATTACGCATGCCCTTAGTAATTTTATTCGCTGCTCGCCCCACGATGATGGCATGCCCCTTACGACTCAGATTGACCACGGTGTCCACTGTATGCTCAAAGAGAGTCCACTGGGAAGGATGCCGTCCCAAAATTTCATTAATCGAACTGCTGATCTCACTCACCGAGTCATCAGGCATAAACTTCTCCATCTCGGTGGGCAAATCATGCTCTTTTAAGATTTTTTTGGCCAAATCTTCATCGTAAACGGCCCAAGTGCGAGCTCCTTGCTCAATTTCGGAATTCATAGCATCCCGCAACATATTCCCAATATTACGCCCACGCGTCCCGGTCTGACGCGAAATCGTCACCGTGGCCGGATACTTTGTTTGGTGTACGCGGTTTACTGGTACTTTAAGTTGAGTGGCGACATAGCCGCAACATTGGTCAAGATCGACGTGGGATTGTATCATAAGGAATCGGAGATGATGGGGTGAATAGTCAAGGGCTTATGTGCGAGCTACTGCCAGCAAAGACAATAACTTGCATACAATCTAAATTAACGGACTCCGACAAGCGAACTTGAGCCTAAAATTGTTTAAAAATTGTAAAATGATCGACCAAAAACTACCAAATATGAATCGTTTACAAATTCTTAACAACTGCAGCACTCATATAACCCTAAAAAGTATAAACGACATCTGAAGGGTCAAAATTAGCTGTATTTGCATCATTCAGGTTCATCAATTTCCATTCATCCCAGACTATGCAAACGGATTTTTTGAGCATTAGAGTTATGATTGTAAGTTCCCTTACACTAGGCACATTTCTAATGCATCGCATTAGAAATGTGCTCACCAATAGGGTGCTCAAAAAGTGGTCCGTTCTGCTTCGCATCCGGTCTTGTCGCATAGCTCGGAACTTAGGTGACCACGGCACATGCCTGCCTATCAGGCCAGCAGTCACGTATGTTTAGACGCTCCCTTTGCCTTCAGTTGCCGAGCACCGTGCTCAGCCTATTGATGGTATGCGTTTAGCATGGTGGAGACTGGAAGTATAGCAGCTGACTTGTGGGTGATTTGCGAAACCCGCGGGTGGCTACTGGAGACGCTCGAGAATTATGTTGGAGTCACTCTCCGTTCTATTGATTGAGCGCCGACGGAACGCACCCACATGGTGAGAAACCGAATA
>Ga0213865_10001540_pt1 | contig 14967 bp, 12 predicted proteins | sample PICome_6_FD_160100 | JGI IMG/M metagenome (GOLD analysis project Ga0213865, IMG submission 160100) | Coastal seawater microbial communities near Pivers Island, North Carolina, United States - PICO282 | ecosystem: Environmental > Aquatic > Marine > Coastal | place: USA: North Carolina...
TTGTCCAAACCCCGTTATGGAGCAGTAAATAAGGCCTGCGTTTATTTCTTTAAGACTCTCATAGTCTAAGCCGTAGGCCTTGAGCGAGCCAGATTTAAAATTTTCGACGAGAATATCTGCCTCTTTCGCAAGCTTCTTGATAGCAATTTGCCCCTCTTTAGAACCGAAATCTATAGCGACCGAACGTTTGCCTCTGTTAGCGCTAATGAAATAAGCGCTGAGATCCTGATCACCATTCATTTGCTCGACGAAGGGAGGGCCCCATTGCCTTGTATCATCGCCAGCTGTCCTTGGGTTTTCAATTTTTAGAACTTCAGCGCCCATGTCGGCCAAGAGTTGGGTGGAGAAAGGTCCTGCTAATATGCGAGAAAGATCAAGAACCTTAAGTCCTCCCAAAGCACCAGTCATGCTACTAAAACTCTCCACCAGCGCGATATTCCTTCCATCGCAAGTATGTATTAGCGCCCAAATTCGCCAATGGTTTAGGTGGAAGGCGCCTCAAATCACGCTGATTAACCAGCAGCGGCTGCAATTCCTCTGTCATTGAATCAGCAAGGTAGTCTGCCGCCGCAACCCCTAAAAGAGTACCTTTAGTGACCCCAATCCCAAGCTGACAACAGGCTGATACTAGGCCCGGCTCCAATTCTGAGAACCCTTGAATATTGTTGAAGGATGTACATAAACGACCACCCCAGCGGTACTCCATGTCGACTTCCGATAACATCGGGAAACGAGCAGCGTATGAACGATCATGATCTCGATAGATCCTACCTAACTGTTCCTGACGACTTTCCATTGATTGATCTAACCGAAATGTATTTCGAACAATCAAGCGATCCCCATTTATACCACTGATTCGACGAACTGTTGTTCCCATTGGATCCGCAGGCGTGCAGCCCCATTTTGGCTTTCCTCCAAGCCGCGTAGCCTCATCTTTTGAGAGCTTACGCGTCATAGATCCATATGTGAAAATATGCATGAGCCGCCCAGTAAAATAACCAAATTTTTCAGCCATGCCATTAACTGCGAGCACTACTTTACCAGCGCTTACAGTGCCTTTCTCAGTCTCAGCCCACCAGCTTCTTCCCTGCTTGGTGAGAGAGTTTACTGGCGAGCTTTCGAAGATTTGTGCAGTTTTAGCTACTGCTTTACCTAGCTCACGAATATACAAAGCAGGCTGGAGCATAACTGCCCCTGGGGTATAAAGGCCGTCGAGATAAAATTTAGTGCCAGTTAGTTCAGTCATTGCCTGCGCGTCGAGGCGCTCACTGCGCTCCCCTATCGCCGTAAGGTGTTCTGAATATTCTTGGTTATGCTGAACGCCTTTAGTAGTCGCGGCCCCATTTATTTTACCACTTGGGTCAAAGGCCTCTCCAACATAGCCAAACTCTTGTGCAGTTTGATGAGCAAAATTTATTGCAATCCGGTTTTGCTTAATCTGAGCTAAATCTTTCTCCGCCTGTCCTGCGTAATCATCTGAGCTAAGGTCATGAGGTAGGTCAACCATAAAACCAGAATTACGTCCCGCAGGTCCCTCAGCTAAACGCCTACCTTCCACAACAATCACCTTCAAGTGAGGTGCCTGAACCGCAAGACGCCTGGCTGCCGTCAAACCCGCAAAGCCTGCCCCAATGACCAGAACATCACAAGTATAGTTACCTTCTAAAGTCGGATACTTCAGGGCATCAGGCAGAATGACATTCCAGGCGGCAGGACCCGGATCGCCTGCGATGAATTCAACCGGATAAGTCAAGCGATATGATCTCCGTCGCGATCGCTTAGGTCAATCCATATGGTCTTGGTTTCACAATACTGGTCATGGGCTTGCAGAGAGTTGTCACGACCCCAGAATCCAGATTGTTTAAAGCCCCCAAAAGGAGTTGTTATGTCTCCCTCCCCAAAGCAATTGACCGTCACTGTCCCTGCCCTGACAGCTCGCGAAGCTCTGAGTGCTGTCTTTATATTGGCAGAGAAGATAGAGGCAGCAAGACCGTAGTCCGTCATATTAGCAACCGCCAATGCCTCATCAGTTGAGCTAACCTCAACCACTGCAAGAACAGGTCCAAAAACCTCCTCCTGCGCTAGTTTTTCATCAGGTTTAACTCCATCAAAGATTGTTGGAGTTATAAATTTTCCATCTATTTTTTCTCCACACAATCTTTTCCCAGTGGCGGAATCAATTGCACTGCTTACTTTCCCAAAATGTTCACTATCAATTAAAGCGCCTAGAGCATTTGCTGGGTCGAGAGGGTCGCCTGTGCGCCAGTCTCGTAAATGCGCTTCCACGCGACTTAATAGTTCTTCTTTGTGCGACTTGTGAACTATAAGCCTGGAACCTGCGGAACAATTTTCTCCCATGTTCCAAAACGCTGCAGATACTATGTGCTCAGCAACAATATCCAATTGGTCTGCATCCTCAAGGACAATCGCTGGATTTTTACCGCCACATTCGAGTGAAATATTCTTTAAATTGCTGTCAGCTGAATACCTCAAAAACCTGCGGCCAGTATCAGTAGATCCAGTAAATCCAATCATATCAATTTTGTTGCTCAACCCAATTGGCTGACCGACGGATGGGCCATCCCCCACAAGAACGTTTATAACACCGGCAGGAACACCAGCTTCCATTGCTAATTCTGCAAGCCGAAGTGCGGTGAGGCTAGTCTGCTCTGCCGGCTTAATTACCAATGAGTTTCCCGCAGCTAAAGCGGGCGCCAACTTCCAGGCCAACATAAGTAATGGAAAATTCCACGGGAGCACTAAGCCAACCACCCCAACTGGCTCCCGCACAATTAATGACATAGCATCATCACCAACAGGAGCTGTTTTATCATAAAGCTTATCAATGGCTTCTGCGTGCCATTTAATTGTATTAATTGTCTCTGGAATATCGATTTGCTCGCAATCCGCGATGGGCTTTCCAGAATCAAGGCTTTCCATAACTGCAAGTTCACGTCGGTTGCGTTTTATAAGCTTGGCCAGCTTAATTAAGACCTCTTTGCGGCTTGCTGGATGCAACTTTGACCACCTACCGTCATCAAACGCCTCTCGAGCCTTCTGTGCTGAGTAATCAACATCTGAGGCATCCGCTGCAGATAGCTCAGCGATAATTTCCCCAGTTGCAGGGTTAATTGTCGGCAGCACTCCGCCGTTACCCTTTCTAAAACTGCCATCAACGAATGAGCATCGAGGCAAAGTCAAGTTATCGGAAATGGCGCCATATTCTTCTCTAGTAAGTAGGTCTGACACTTATTTGTCCTCCAATATTCTGTTAATTGCAGTATTCATGACGTTTATAGTCATCTCGAGCTCACGTTTGTCATCTTTGTTCAATGGCCTTAGCGGGTATCTTGGTGGACCAACGGGAATACCTCGTAAATCTAGCCCATGCTTGATGCACTGAATAAATTTACCACCTTGCTCCAACACTCGCATCAGCGGCATCATTGCGGACATAATTCTCCGACCTTTATCGAAATCACCTTCAAGTGCGCAGGCTTGGTAGAGTGCAATGTGCGCCTCAGGCGCAAAGTTTGATCCTGCACAAACCCAAGATCGGGCTCCCCATGCGAAAAATTCTAGCGCCTGGTCATCCATCCCACATGACATCTGGATATGTGCGTAGTCTCGCGCTAGCAAATGAACACGATTGATGTTGCCACTTGATTCTTTAATAGCGCAAAAATTAGGGCTTCTTCCGACCCGATCTAGATATTCCTCATTCATCTCAACACCCATCCGACCAGGGTAATTGTAGAGCATAATTGGAAGGTTTGCTGCTCGATCAATTGTGAGAGCATGAAGAGCGTTTTCTCGGCCTGTTGGTAGTCCATAGGGTGGAGTTGCAACTAATATAGCGTCAGCACCTATCGTTTTCGCGCGCTCCGCATAGAGAACCGACTCCTCTGTCCGCATTGACCCGGTCCCAACGATCATGGGAATTCGACCATTTATGATTTCTTTAGCCAGGACCATCAGCTCCAAACGCTCGTCAGGGCTCTGGACATAATACTCGCCCGTAGTTCCGGCAATAATTAACCCATGAACACCAGTTTCGATCAAATGTTCGATAACGGCTTCAAATTGTCTCTTATCAATCGAAAAATCATCGTGATATGCAGTTACAACTGGCGTGTAGATACCTTCAAATTGCATCAGGTTTTTCCTCTTCCTGCATCCTGCCTAAACAACGGCCAAGGAACCGACAAGTCTCAAAGGCGCGTGATCCTCTTGGCGAGGATATTTGATCTCACTAGTTTCCATGACCGATCTGCTTTTACAACTCAAATCTCGCATATTCCGAATGGCATAACTATTTACTAGTAATAGGTTTAGGAGGCATTTAGTAACTTTGATTGAGCCAATCGCCAGCTGGAATTTCTAACTCGCGCCTAGCAATGTAATCCTGCAAAGCCTCATCCTTTGCTTCCTCCAGCTTAGGTTCTTCGTATTCGTTCAATAGTTTTTGAGCCCTCCTCAGCGCTCTCTCATTTGTTGTAATTTCACCCTCAGCTATCCATTGCTCGATGGAGTTATTATCAAACATCTCCGGCATAAAAAATGCGCGTTGAAAGCGCTCCATAGTGTGCGGATGCCCAAGATAGTGCCCGCCAGGACCGACATCACCAACGGCTCGCAAAGCTTCATCAAAATCATCCCAATTAATTCCACTTGCCATGCGGTAACCCATTGCACATTGCTCAGCATCCACAACGAATTTTGCCATTGAACAGTGCATGCCAGCCTCATTCCAACCAGCAGAATGCCAAATATAATTTGCTCCAGCCAAGAGCACGGCCATCAGAGTGGTAGCACTTTCATATCCAGCTTGTGCGTCAAATATCTTGGAACCGCCAAGAGTGTTAGAAGTCCTCCACGGTACATCATAATGCCTTGCCATCTGACCAATCATGAAGTTCATAAGACTTATTTCAGGAGTGCCAGCCATCGGCGCGCCAGATTTCATATTCACAGTAGACAAATAGTGACCATAAATTGCTGGTGAACCACGGCGGATAACCTGTGTGTATGCTAGTGCACTCAAAGCTTCAGCATTAAGCTGAGCCACCGCTGGTGCCACGCCGGCTGGGGTATTCGCGCCCCCCAAAACAAAAGGTGAGCACAAAACTGGTTGGTTTCGTTTAGAAAAAGCTCGCATTGCACCTAGCATTGTCTCGTCCCAAACGAGCGGACTATTCCCATTACAATTTCCAGTGCAGACTGGGTGTGTTTCCATGTATTCTTCACCGAAGAGAATGGCGCACATCTCCATCACATCCTCTGCATTTTTAGGTGAAGTTGTCATCCCCATGAAGGTTTTATCAGAATACTTCATAGAAGAATAAGTGATCCTCAAATGTCTCTGGCTTATCGGGTGATCACCAGGCTCAATAATGTGATGCGCACTCGAGTGAATAGCTGGAAGCATGTGACTTAGTTTGTGAAAATTAGCTAGGTCATCCAGCGTGGGTTCTCGCCTCACATCATCAAGATCGCGCAAGTATGGCGCTCCTGTCATAGGCACAAAAATTGAATGGTCCTTGCCGAAAGGGAGATTGTTTTGAGGGTTCCGCGCGTAATATGTGAAATCCGAAGGTATGGTAGAAATTAATTCTCTAACTAAACCTCGGTCTAAATAAACCATCTCGCCTTCAACTTTTGCACCCGCCAGTCTCCAATCTCTCAAAGCAATTTCATCTCGAAACTGCACTCCAACATTTTCCAAAATATCCATTGAAGCATCATCAATTCGATGGATTTGCTCAGCACACATCGGCTCAGTGAGCGGAAGTTTCCGTCTAAGTGCAGGGAGCATCTTAACATCCGTAGTCTGTCGTTCTGCCTTCCGCGAACCACGTCCGCGACGCTCTTTACCAACTGCTTCCACCATAAAAACCTCTCGTCGAAATATCAGTCTTGACCAAGGCTTTAATCGGTTCAATAGGTAAAATAATCGTTATTGTTTAGAAAAATTAAACGCAGAATGCCATATCGCCGTTACAAACTTCCCAATCTAAATAGCCTTATGGCGTTCGAAGCCGTGGTAAGAAAAGGAAATTTTACGGACGCCGGCGCGGAGCTTAACGTAACGAAAGGGGCTATTAGCCAGCGAATGAAAGCGCTCGAGGAGGAGCTAAACACACCCCTTTTGAAGCGAGAAAAAAAAGGCACTTCAACGACCGAGCATGGCGCAACCTTGTTCTCTGCGATTTCCCAAAGCTTCTCGCTACTCCGAGATGAAATTGACCGCATACAGCTCAGCTCAAACCCACAAACGGTTACAACCCAATCATCTATTGCAATTTCCACACAATGGCTGACCCCTAAAATTGCAGAATTCTGGAACCATAATCGAGATGCTCAATTTGATCAGATTGTTGCAGATACGCTAATAAGCTCCCCTAATGCGGACCTGATCTTTGCCTATGATTTTCTTGATGAATATCCAAAATCGGATGTCACTCACATCTTGACCGATCATATTTGGGCAGTAGCAAGTCCGGACTTTGCTGAGCGCTACAACATTCAATCCGTCCGAGATTTGGCCAATGTTCCGCTAATACATATGCGCGCCGATAATAATCGCTGGACAACTTGGGAGCAATGGTTTGATCTGGCAGGGGTGCCAGCGAGCGAGCTAGCAGGCCCAAGCGTAAATAACCATATAGTAGCGCTGGAGCTGGCACAAAAAGGGCTCGGTGCAGTAATTGCATGGGAGACACTCACGAGAGACTTAGTGGAGTCAGGCTCTCTCGTGAAGCTCACTGAAGTTGAGGTTGTTAGCCCAATTTCTCTCTTAGCAATCAAAGGATCCAAAACCAAACCAATGGCAGATGAGTTTCTTGATTGGGTGCTCCAACAAAATAAAGTTTAGGTTTTTTGACTAGCTCTAACTCTCGGAAGCTGCGAGAGACGCGTCATGACACATTTTACACTAGCTCAAGTCGAGCAACTTGCCTTTGATGCCATCGCCAACGCTGGCGCAAATCAAACTCAGGCCCGTAGCATAGCAAAAGCCACTGTTCTTGCCGAGCAGGATGGGATCCGCAGCCATGGGCTGATGTATGTGCCAATCTATGGAGAACATGTTCGTTGCGGCAAGGTGGTGGGAGATGCAGTGCCCGAAGTAGCGATAACTCAGCCTAGCCGAATTGTCGTTAATGCAAAACATGGCTTTGCTCACGCTGCAATAGATGCAGGTTTTGAGGATTTCCTTGAGGCCATTAACGAACAAGGGGTTGCGGCAATGACCATTCATAATTCCTATAATTGCGGGGTGCTCGGGCATCATGCGGAGAGAATTGCCAAAGCAGGATACCTTGGGCTTTGCTTCACTAATGCGCCTGCCTCGATAGCTCCAACAGGCGGTAAATTGCCAGTTATTGGCACTAACCCGTTCGCTGTGGGTGTTCCAGGCTCAGAAGGCTTTGTAATTGATCAGTCTGCCAGCGTCGTCGCTAAATCAGAAATAATGCTTTGTCAGCGAGAAAACAAACCAATTGATCCAAGCTGGGCATTCGATACAGACGGCAACCCCACCAATGATCCTAATGCCGCCTTGAAAGGCTCAATGGCTCCAACTGGAGGATATAAGGGATTTGGAATTGGCCTCCTTGTAGAGCTTATGGCAGCTTGCCTCGCTGAAGCCACCCTCGGCAAAGACGCGAGCCCGTTTTCAGGAAAAGTAGGCGGACCTCCAGCCACGGGCCAATGCTTTATTGGATTTAAACCTGGTGAGGGCTTTGCGGCGCGCGTTACTGCTCTGGCTTCGGCGATAGTATCTCAAGAGGGAGCGCGGCTGCCAGGTGAACGTCGAAAGGCTAACCGCGCCCGAATTCAAAACGAAGGTGTGGAAGTGCCGGATGTCCTTCTCGAACGAATTTCCAATATCTAAATGGCCAAGAGCTGACGGAGCCCACTCATGCGGATAGACAACCTTCAGTATGCTAACTGGTCACAAAAAATTTTCCAGCAAATGCGATCTGGGGGATTAGATGCAGTGCATGTAACGATTGCATATCACGAAACATTCCGAGAGACCGTGCTTAACCTCGAGAAATGGAACGGTTGGTTCGAAGAGTACCCAGAGTTAATTTGCCAGGCCTTCACGGGCAATGACGTGCGACAAGCCAAAGTCGATGGACGCACTGCTATTATTTTTGGCTTTCAAAACCCTTCGCCAATTGAAGATGATATTGGGCTTGTAGAAGTATGGCACCGGCTTGGTGCAAGGTTTATGCAATTATCTTACAACAACCAGTCTTTGCTTGCGACAGGATGTTACGAGGCAGAGGATATGGGCCTGACTAGGATGGGTAAAGAAGTTGTTGCTGAAATGAATAGAGTGGGAATTGTGATTGATATGAGCCACTCTGCTGAGCGCTCTACACTTGAGGCAATAGACTTTTCCCAACGCCCCATTGCGATAACTCACGCAAACCCAGCAAAATGGCATCCTGCACGCAGAAATAAGTCCTCCGAAGTGCTAAAGGCATTAACAAATCGAAAAGGTATGGTTGGTTTCTCACTATACCCCCATCATCTCAAAAATGGCAGCGATTGCACCCTCACAGAATTTTGCGAGATGATTGCTGATATGGCCTCTGCATATGGCGCAGAGCATTTAGGAATAGGCTCTGATCTATGCCAAGACCAACCAGACAGTGTTGTTGATTGGATGCGTCAAGGGCGATGGACCAAGGGCCAAGATTTTGGAGAAGGAAGTGCCGACAACCCTGGTTTTCCAGAGCAGCCTAACTGGTTCAAGACTAATACAGATTTCCCGAATCTAGAAACGGGTTTGAGATCTGTAGGCTTCAATGAACAAGAAGTCGCAGGGATTATGGGTGAAAATTGGTTAAGGTTCTACGATGCAAGCTTCACACCAACTTAAAAACGCTGCGATAGCCCGCCATAGTAGTGAGCTGATGAGGCTTAGTCGCTTGGGATCAGCATTCCCAACACGTCTGTCTTTCATGCGCGTGCTGCTGCGTGATCTGGCTGTAGAGGGAGTTAAAGTTACTCGACCACGCTGGGACATAAACGAAGATGGCCATGGACAGGCTGTGTATAGTTTGACGTGCGGCAAGCACACCTACTCATTGGTTGCAATATCCACCCCACTAGCTGATAAGGACCGGTCAGATCGAGTAATTGCAGAAGCATGGGATGCCGCATTTGTTCTATATGATGGTATTCCAAGTAAAAAAGAAGTTGAGCGCATTGCGCTAAGCGCACCGCATCAAGAAGCTTGCCGCTATTCTGAAAAGGAACTTACTCTTTCAAGAGCAAATAAATCCGGTCGCCTTTTTAAAGAAGTCGTCGATGCGCTATCAAGTGGCCGCCAACCAGACGCGCAGATGATAGGACAAATCGGCTATTTGATGAGGACAACAGCTGTATACGGTAATGGTAAATTTGGCATTTCAGACAGAGACAGATTTGCAGACCGCCAAAATATGACCAAACCTTTCCAAGCGGAAATGCTTACCGTTTGGTTAGTCCGGGCATTTACGCATGATTTAGTAGAACATATCGCGGCGGCGCGGAGCACACATGCTGTAAAGTTAGACCGGCATTTGAAGAGATACCTGGGCATCGGGAATGCAACTGGCTTAGGCATGGCACCTTTTCTTGTTTCCCACCCTCAGCTTTTAAACGCATGGGCTACAGCCCGAGAACACGCGTTGGTCAGGGTACTAAATTCAACTCGTGACATCGGACAAGCCCTTGAAGAGAAAGCTAGCCAAGTTCAGAAACACCTAAATGCATGGAATGTCGATGATCATCGGCAGATGGAACGGATAGAAAAGCTACGAGAAGAATTCTCGATGCTAGACCTTAATGTTCAAACTTGGGCAAGTCTTTGGCACCAAACTGAAGACCTTAGCTTTGAGTGCCAAGAGCTAGTCCAAGCAATTTTAATTGATCTGAATCCCGAATTAGTAGACGATCTAGCAGAGGAGTTAGGCAGCAATCTTCCGCTCGCATGGCACCCAGAAGAGACTGTAAATAAGTTGCTGAGCGATATTGAGAACAAGTATTCGTGGGCGCTAGGCTACGACTTCAGCTCAAGAAAGGAAACTGCTCTATTTTGGTATACCTCGGAAGAAAAACTTGAGCCCCGATTAGGGCGTCGCTTTGAAGAACCAGGAGCCGAAAAAGAGCGGCCTCTCGACATCGCTCGGCAAGTGCAGAGCCTTTATTCTATGCTGCAAACAGCGGATCCTGATCAAAAGCTTGCATTCTTCTTTGTGGAGAACCCGTCCCACCGTGCTATCGCAGCTCGTATTCAAACTTGCCGAGATCTGCCTTTTGCGGAGATTCAAGATAATCTCATCGCAGAGACCACTCTGCCAATAGACATGCTGAGATTTAAACTCGCAATGTTTGGTGCCAATAAGTTCGACCCAAAATCAGATCTATGGACGCGAATTACCTTATTTCAGGGAGCGCCATTAATTGATGACGATGACCTAGGTGCAGATTGGAGCTTTGCCGTTTTGTGATACAGGTCTCAAAAAATGAATTGGGCGCGACCTTGGAAAAAGCGGCTATTGGACAAGGATACGACCAGGGCACTGGTCAGTGGCTTTCAAGTGTCGTGCTGCAAGCTGTTCAAGTAGACCTTCCCGCAGCAGAATGGGCTATCGAGGCACTAAGGCATAAACCAGAACCTCCCGCTTTGAAAAATACATCCCTGGGATGGCAATGCCATAACTATTCCGTATTAGTTGCTGGCCCGCTGCTGACTGATCTGGTTATGTCTGGTGAACCTCTAAATGGGGAAGGTTTCGTCAAACTAGATGTCCCCGATTTATGGCGACACTTACTGACCACAAAATTTAAACAAAAGTGCGGAGCAGTCGATATCCAGCCGGCAACCTGGAAAGAGCTGAACACGCTAGCGGCGAAAACATACGTGCCAGCTACGGACGAGAGTCGGGCGCGTGGCGCTGGATGAAAAACCGTTCTTCAAATCAGCTTTTTGTTCGTTTTAACGGATTTTTTTCTTGCGCAAGAAAATTTGCGCGGTAAAGGGCAGCTTAAAGAAACCCGCAATCCTCTTCCAAGGAACCCATCATGAAACCCGAAACTCAAGTCCTACACGCAGGCTGGAGAGCCGATCCGACCACCGGATCTGTAGCAGTGCCAATCCATCAAACCACCTCATTTCAATTCAATGATACCGATCATGCAGCCAATCTTTTTGGCCTCTCTGAGCTAGGTAATATCTATTCACGCATAATGAACCCAACTGTTGATGTGCTCGAACAACGCATAGCCACCCTTGAAGGGGGCGCTGCAGCAGTTGCAGTCTCATCAGGCCAGACCGCGACAGCATACTCACTGCAAAATTTAGCGAAGGCAGGCGACAACATTGTAGCGTCTACCGATCTTTATGGTGGAACTTGGAATCTATTCTCGAATACTCTGAAAGATCAAGGTATCGAAGTACGCTTCGCAGACCCATCCGACCCCACAAACTTTGAAAAACTCATAGATGCGCGGACAAGAGCTTTCTACGCTGAAACGCTCCCAAATCCCAAGCTTAATGTTTTCCCAATAAAAGAAGTAGCGGATATTGGGCGAAACCACGGCATCCCACTAATTATGGACAACACAGCAGCGCCGGGCTTAGTAAAGCCCCTAGATCATGGCGCTGCGATCGTAATGTATTCCACAACGAAGTATATTGGTGGACACGGCACCTCAATTGGTGGCCTGATTGTCGATGGTGGTAATTTTGACTGGGAAGATGCAGGAGACCGTCAGCTTACTTTGAACCAACCAGATCCATCGTATCATGGTGTTGTTTGGGCGCAGGCAGCCAAGCCTCTAGGGCCTATAGCGTACGCGCTTAAACTAAGAACAACTTTGTTACGTGACCTGGGCGGAGCGATGAGTCCCTTTAATGCATTTATGTTCATTCAAGGGCTGGAAACACTTCACCTTAGAATGAGAGCTCACTGCGAGAATGCACAGAAGGTTGCCAACTTCTTGTCTTCAAACAAGAAAGTAAGCAAAGTCATCTATCCTGGATTAATGACCGGCGAGCCCCGTGAGAGAGCTGATACATATATGACCCGAGGCTATGGAGGTATGGTTGGAGTTGAGCTTAAAGGTGGCGTTGAGGCTGGTAAAAAATTCATCGATAACTTGAAGCTTTTATATCATGTGGCGAACATCGGTGATGCAAGATCTCTTGCGATCCACCCGGCGAGTACAACTCACAGCCAACTCTCGGCAGAGGAGCGTTTGCAGACCGGCGTTACAGATGGTTACGTTCGGCTGTGCATTGGCATTGAACACTTTGAAGATATAATTTCAGATATCAAACAAGCTCTAGCCGCAGCTTAGGGAATATTTGGCGCAGAGCGAGGAATAGCTTTGCGCCATTTTCTCCTTGATCTGGGTCGAGGCTCCACTTAAACCGACGACGTTCAAGCAATTGCACGTGTGAGCGGGAGAGCTGGGCTTTACGCCCGCGCCGACGGGGTAAATTAACTCGACAATCTCTCAGGCAAAAGGACCGTTTGCGCGATTGAACCTCTGGAAAGTGGCGCTTCTGCGTCCGCCCACGGGGACAAGTGAGCACGCTAACAATAGCTTGCCGCGAAACTCTCAGGCCAAATACAGAGCGGGTTGGTCGCGAAAATTATTTTTCGCGAGCGACTGCTTTGTAACTGATCTTGAGGACTAAAATGTCTGATAATAAAATAAAGAAGACGTATCTTCACGATTGGCACTTAAATTCTGGCGCTAGATTAGTGGACTTTGCAGGATACGCGCTCCCTGTTTCATACAAGCTGGGCCTGAGAGCAGAACACGAGGCCTGCAGACATTCAGCTGCGCTTTTTGATGTTTCTCATATGGGACAGGTTAGCATTTCAGGTGCTGATGCGCTTAAATATTTAAAGAAACTGATACCGCTCGATAGCGAGAGCCTTCCTGTTGGCGCACAGGGTTATAGTTTTCTACTTAACAAGCACGGAGGCATCTTAGACGACCTCATGTGTGCGCGACTAGCAGACAATCATTTCGAATTCGTCGTTAACGGCGCATGCAAGGAAATTGACATTGTTCACATGAGAGAAGTCGCGCAGAACTTTGAGGTTAATATTCAGGTTAAGGATAAAAGTTTAATCGCCCTTCAGGGACCAAGAGCATCGGAAGCATTAGCCAAAACAAAACTAAAAGATGCGTGTAATCTAAAATTCATGCAAGTGCGCAATCTACCGAGAGATATCAGCATATCTCGCTCCGGATATACGGGCGAGGACGGCTTTGAAATCTCAATTCCAAATGATCAAGTTGTTGAACTTGCAAGCGAGTTAGTGTCGATGAGTTTTGTTGAACCTGCGGGCTTAGGTGCACGCGACACTTTGCGAATGGAGGCGGGATTACCGCTCTATGGTCAAGATCTAAACCCCCAAATCACCCCACTTGATGCTTCGCTATCTTGGGCAATTCCAAAAAATCGAGAAAACTATATCGGAAGCCAAGCTTTGTTGAGACAACGCCAAAAGGGTCCTGCCAAAGCGCGAATTGCACTTCTCCCCGAAGGAAGAGCGCCACTGCGCACAGGTGTACAACTTTTTGATGACAACGGAAATGTGGTAGGGCATGTCACGTCAGGAACAATAAGCCCCACTATGGGCGTGCCTATTTCCCTTGCGATAGTAGATCAAGCCGCATCGAAAAACCAATCTTTCACAGGAGAAATAAGAGGAAAGCGTGTCGCTTGCATACGCACCAAGCTACCCTTTGTTCCAAAATCTTACGCTAAATAAGGAGGAAACCCAATGGCAACACGATACTTCACCGAAGACCACGAATGGCTTGAAGTTGATGGCGATACCGCAACAGTAGGCATTACAGAGCACGCCTGCGAGCAACTAGGCGACCTAGCTTTTGTAGAGTTACCAGAAGTAGGAACTGCTGGAGTTAAGGGTGATGATGTCGCTGTTGTTGAATCTATAAAGGCAGCCTCAGATATCTACATGCCAGTGTCGGGGGAAATCACAGAGATTAACACGCCAATGGGTGATGACTGCACAGTTTTATCTGATGGACCAGAAAGTTCAGGGTGGATCTGGAAGATGAAACTTTCCAACCCCTCTGAGCTAGACAGCCTCATGGATGCTGAAGCATACCAAACCCTAATATCATAAATAAAGTAGCAAGGTTTCAAATGACTCTTTCTCCCTTTGTGCATCGCCATATTGGACCTAATGCTGAAGAGCAGCAAGAAATGCTCAACGCGCTATCATGTGTCAGCCTAGACTCACTCATCAACCAAGCGGTCCCTGAAGATCTGCGGGTAAAGAGCCCTCTAAATTTACCAGAAGGTAAAGATGAACATGAGGCACTTTCTGAACTAGAGGAACTTCTCTCAGAGAACGTGTTACTAACAAGCCTAATTGGCCAGGGCTACTACGACTGCATCACGCCCCCAGTAATTCAACGTAACATGTTTGAAAATCCAGGTTGGTACACATCATATACACCATACCAACCTGAGATTAGTCAGGGTCGATTGGAAATGCTCTTCAATTTCCAAACCTTGATTACGGAACTGACAGGTCTCCCTATCGCTGGCGCATCCCTTCTAGATGAAGCAACCGCGGTAGCAGAATCTGCGACGCTTGCAGTTCGATCATTTAAGGGGAAGCGACGAAAGATCCTTGTTGCTAGCGAGCTCTTCCCTCAGACAATGTCTACTTTAAAAACGCGCCTGAAACCTTTAGGGCTGCCAATTGAAACAGGTGCGTCTTGCGACAATGAAACTGCAGGCGTCATAGTACAATGGCCAGATGCTAGAGGCCTCGCAAATGATTTCAGATCAATTGTAAATAGTGCGAAAGCAGCCGGTGCATTGGTGATCCTGGCAGCAGATCCATTAGCCCTTACAAAACTAGAATGCCCAGGAAACCTTGGGGTGGATATAGCCGTTGGATCAATGAA
>Ga0213865_10001541_pt1 | contig 14965 bp, 12 predicted proteins | sample PICome_6_FD_160100 | JGI IMG/M metagenome (GOLD analysis project Ga0213865, IMG submission 160100) | Coastal seawater microbial communities near Pivers Island, North Carolina, United States - PICO282 | ecosystem: Environmental > Aquatic > Marine > Coastal | place: USA: North Carolina...
CTGCTTGTTATACATCCAGCCTTTCTAATGGCGCTATCCACATTCAAATTCCAATATCGCTCAGTGCGCTCTTTCCCTTTACTTGGCTTGTCCCTAGAAGTGCACTATGACTGAGAAACCGGATAGTCTTATCCCATATGATAGCATGGTTATGAACGCGTTGCGTGCAGTGGTGCGTGAAGCTGTTCAAAGCGCGTCGGATGAAGGGTTGCCCGGCGACCATCACTTCTATCTTACGTATCGGACCGATCACCCTCTAGCAGAGATGCCAGACGCAATTGCCGCCAAGTATCCCACGGAGATACGTATTGTTCTGCAAAATCAGTTTTCTAATTTGTTCGTTGATGATTTTGGCTTTCATGTAACTTTGTATTTTGGAGGAATGCCAACACCTCTATACGTTCCTTTCGATGCTATCACATCTTTTCTTGATCCACACGTGCAGTTTTCGATGCGGTTTGAGCCCATCGGATTAGACTCAAATGTTTCAGACGAAGACGTTGCCGGCGACACCACTGATCGCAATAGTTCCGAAGAAGCTGATATCAGCGGCGATAACGTCGTAAAACTCTCAGCGTTCAGAAAAAGTTAGTCTGTTAAAGTCGCTAAACTAATTTGCGGTTGAAAATAATTATTGAGGCCAACCTAGTAACCAACCCTCTTCGTCGACAACACTCAAATTGTCCCTGAATCTAGTCCGATCCAACCAGTTTGATAAGCTGTTACGCTTCATAACTTGGACCACGGCTTGGACTTGCTTAGCGTCCTTAATGCGATGCGGGATATGTTCGAATTTAAACATTGATGGATAAACCTCAGCAAATACTATTGGAGAAGTTGGCTCCTCAAATGGCCAAATAGCAAGCTTCTCAGCAAATTTCTCACGGTGCCTTTGAAGGTTTGCAATCCCCATTAAGGCCTGTGAGCCAACCGACCCCGCGTAAGCAAGCTTCCAGCTGGGTTGCATTCTCGAGATCAATGATCCTTTCTCACGACCTAACGCCTCAAACTGTCGCCACTCTTTAATTCCATTGTCATAACATATGTTCTTTTTAGTAGGCAGAAATGGAAGGTTTAATTGGTGAGGCCGACCCCAAAAAACAGCTTTATCACCAAGTTGTTTGTTTATTGCGTTGGCAACTTCAAAACGATTATTTTCATTATTTGGCCTATCTATCAAAGTCCGCTCGAGATACTTCCAGGTAGACTTCCAGGGCGTGCCAGTTAGGCCTAAAGCGGCGGCAAATCCAGTCGGATAACCAAATGCAAAATCAAAACCGATAAGAACTCTTTTACCTAATGACACATGCTCTACCATTGCAGTATTGAGCCACTCATGAGCTGATGCACGAGTCGAGTGGTTCATCAGTACCTTTGAGCCTAGAAGATAGCCAGCAAGCCAAATTGAATCCTGACCTGATGTAGGTTTTGCTGCGGCAGAGTAATCCACGCAAATAAGACTATCAAACTGGTCCATTCTTGATAAATAGAACTTTGGAGGAAAATCAGTATGCTTGAAGATATTTTTGTTAGAAATCTAGCTGGCTATCAGTCTTATCATCTAAACCACCACAACCAGTTAACTCACTTTTTTGGAATTCCAATGATCGTAGTATCAGTTATTTGGATCTCGACTTGGCTGCCGATGAACTTAGCATATGTCGTTTTCTTTGGCTTCTTGGCGCTTTGGGTATCCATGGACCTAATTATTGGCCTAATTCTTACAATTGTATTTCTTCCATTCTTCGCCATTGGTTTTGCTTGGTTCGCAGAACTCGAAACAATGACAGGTGGGTTAATTGCCCTCGCTTTATTTGTTATTGGATGGACATTTCAAATAGTAGGTCACGTATTTGAAGGTCGAAAACCAGCTCTTTTAGATAATCTTTTTCAAGGTTTATTGGGTCCTATGTTTTTAGTTTACGAAGTGTTTGTGATTACAAAAATGCGTAAGCCTCTTCTTCGTAAAGTAGAGCGCGAGTTAGCGAAGATCGTAAATTAGAATATCAGTCATCTGCCTTATTGGGGGCAACTGATTGCTGGTTGCCACGTTTGCAACGCTCGCTGCAGTATTTGACCTCAGCCCAATCACGAACCCATTTTTTTCGCCATGAAAACGGTAAACCGCATGTCACACAAACTTTGGAAGGTAAGTTCTTTTTTGATACACCTTTAGGCATGCGTTGCAGATAGGTTTAAATTTGAGTCTCTCCAAGTCCTAGCAACCCTTTGAATTCACGGAGAGCGTTACTAAATGAGTGACATGCAAACATACCCCGTCTTACCTCTTCGTGATATTGTAGTTTTCCCCCACATGGTCGTACCTTTATTTGTCGGTCGTGATAAGTCTGTCCGCGCATTAGAAGCCGTCATGGGTGATGAGAAAGAAATCGTCCTAGTAACCCAAAGAGATGCCGGGGATGACGATCCAAATAGTGACAGTCTCTTTGAGATAGGCACGCTTTGCTCAGTTCTTCAGCTGTTAAAGCTCCCTGATGGTACAGTTAAAGTATTAGCGGAGGGCCGTGGCCGTGTGAAGCTAAGTAATGTTAGTGATGAAGACGGGTATTTCACAGCGGACGCAGCTCCATTGGATGAGATTGTCAGTGATTCCGAGGACTCCGACGCGCTTATGCAAACAGTACGTGGTCAGTTTGAGCAGTATGCCCGGCTTGCGAAAAAGCAAGGTGGAGAAATAGTTGGTCCAATCAAAGAAATAACTGACCCATCCAAGCTTGCAGACACCATTTCTGCGAACCTCAACGTGACAATAGAAGTAAAGCAAGGATTGCTGGAGGACCTCGATATTGCTGCTCGTCTTGAGTCGGTTTACGGACATATGGAGGGCGAAATTGGCGTGATGAAAGTCGAGAAACGCATTCGTGGTAAAGTCAAAAACCAAATGGAGAAAACCCAGCGTGAGTATTACCTCAATGAGCAGATGAAGGCGATACAAGCAGAACTCGATGGTCCGGAGTCAAAGGAAGAAAAAGACGAGCTTGAAGAAAAAATTGCTAATGCCAAACTAACGAAGGAGGCAAAGGAAAAAGCAGAATCTGAGCTCAAGAAGCTTCGAAATATGTCCCCGATGTCTGCAGAGGCGACAGTCGTTCGTTCATACCTAGATTGGCTAACAGCAATTCCCTGGCGTAAAAGGTCGAAAATCAAGAAAGATTTGAGTTCGGCCGAGAGCGTTCTCAATGCTGACCACTATGGTTTAGAAAAGGTCAAAGAGCGTATTTTAGAATATTTAGCGGTTCAAAACCGAATGCGGAAAACAAAAGGGCCTATTCTTTGTCTCGTCGGACCACCAGGTGTCGGCAAAACTTCCCTTGGCAAGTCTATCGCGAAGGCCACTGGCCGAAACTTTGTTCGAATGTCCTTAGGCGGCGTTCGAGATGAGAGTGAAATACGCGGTCATCGACGAACTTACATTGGATCAATGCCTGGAAAAGTCATTCAATCCATGAAGAAAGCCAAAACTACTAACCCTCTCTTCATGTTGGATGAAATTGACAAACTGGGGAATGACTGGCGTGGTGATCCATCTTCGGCACTTCTGGAAGTTCTTGATCCTGCGCAGAATAACACGTTCGCGGACCACTACCTTGAGGTCGACTACGATCTTTCCGACGTCATGTTCATCGCTACAGCTAACTCATACAACATGCCTGGACCACTAATGGATCGAATGGAGATCATCGAAATCGGTGGTTACACTGAGGAAGAAAAGATTGAGATAGCCAAACAGCACCTTATCCCGAGACAGATGAAGGATAACGGGGTGAAAAAGGGTGAATTAGAGATTGAAGAAACAGCAATTCGGGATCTTATTCGCTACTACACTCGTGAGGCCGGAGTTAGAAATTTGGAGCGCCAGCTGGGCAACTTGGCTCGCAAGGCAATCAAGAAAATTGACTTAGAAAAATCAGGTAATCTTGTTATCTCGGACCAAAACCTGAAGGATTTTGCTGGTATTCGAAAGCATCGATTTGGGCTCGTTGATGAACAAGACAAAGTAGGCATCGTGACTGGCCTCGCATACACAACGGTTGGTGGGGACATTCTGCATATTGAAGCTGTGACAACGCCAGGCAAAGGCCGTGTCATTACTACCGGTAAGCTTGGAGATGTCATGAAAGAATCAATCCAAGCCGCGGAAAGCTTTGTGAAATCAAGAGCTGCAGACTATGGTATTAAACCTGATTTGTTCCAAAAACGCGACATACATGTCCACGTTCCCGAGGGTGCAACACCTAAAGACGGACCATCGGCCGGTCTTGCAATGGTTACATCCATAGTTTCGGTTCTTACTGGAATCCCCGTGCGAAGAGATATCGCAATGACCGGCGAAGTCACATTGCAGGGTCGTGCTTTGCCTATCGGAGGTTTAAAGGAAAAATTACTTGCCGCGCTCCGTGCAGGATCAAAACTGGTGCTTATTCCTGAAGAGAACGAGAAAGATTTGGAGGAAGTTCCAGAATCTGTGAAGACGGGCTTAACTATTGAGTCAGTCAAACATGTCGATCAGGTTTTAGAGCATGCTCTGGTGCACCAGTTAACCCCTTTAACGGAAGAGGAAAGGTTAGCTGCAGAAGCTGCATTGGCTTCAAATAAAAAGTCAGATGAGGCTATTGTTGCTCACTAAATAATCCGCTAGCGCTTCAATATAATGGCGATAAGCTTGAGCTCTAACGAGGTAGTGCTTTCTACCAATCAGGGGCATGTTTACGGCACTTTAAATTGCCCCCCCGACCCCAAGTTTGCTGTTCTATTTATTGGTGGGTCTGGGCCCCATGACAGAGATGGGGTTACTGATAATTTTAGCGCTGGATACAAGGAGTGGTGCTCTATTTGGGCTGATCAGGGAATCGCAACGCTTCGCCTCGACAAACCAGGCTCTGGAAATAGCCCAATGCCGACGGATAGACCAGTGAGGTACGACCATGATCTAGAGCGCAATCAGCGGGCGCTTAACTATCTTGGAGAAGAATTTCCTAGTTTACGGCTGGCATTAATAGGCCACTCTCTGGGTGCTTTAACTATGTTGGAAATAACGCACGAACGATTAGTGGGCTTAGCTCAAATTGCCGGAATGGGCCGCACTATTGATCGAGTTATCGCACACCAGGTGTTGGAGGCATTGGAAAAGACTGAAGCTCCAGCTAGCAAGATCCAAGAGCACATGGCAGAACGATTAAATCTAGTAGAGACATTTAAGCATGGTGGCGTTGTGAAGAATATGCCACCTTGGGCCGGGGAAGACCCCGAGCCATGGATACATTTAAGTGATATCGCAAAACGTGATCCTGTTGCGCTTTTATCGGGGCTTCAACTGCCTCTTTGCCTAATTAAAGGAACTCGTGATGATAGAGTTTATCAAGAAGATTGGAAAATGTGCCGGGCTGCAGCACCAAACGCTAAAGCGCTGCTAGTTGAAGATATGGATCACTTCCTTTGTATGCCTGACAATTCATTAAATCGTAAAGCGATTGAATGGGTTGGAGAATTCCTGCGAAGCTTACAGCTATAAAAAATACAATAGCTGAAATAAGAAAGTTGCGCGATCTTTCCATAGCGTTTCCATAGCAATGTTGACACACTGACATCCCCAGGGTTTCATAGGAGGATGAAACGCTCTGAAATTAACCGCCTTTTGTTAGAAGGGGATTCCTTCATCAAGTCTTTTGGTTTCCACCTTCCACCATTCGCGTACTATTCTCCCGAGATCATGCGAACTAAAACAGACACAGAGATCTACAGCCGCCGGTTAGGCTGGGACATTACAGACTATGGCGCAGGTAATTTTGATGAGATGGGTCTTTTCTTATTCACTACTAGGAACGGTGCAGTGACCGACTTGGTAGCTGGTCAAGGAATGCTATATGCCGAAAAAATCATGATCACTCGACAGAATCAGCTATCTCCAATGCACCGGCATAATGTAAAAGCAGAAGATATAATTAACCGAGGTGGTGGCGATCTAGTAATTAAGCTTTTTGCTCCAAACCAAGACTTGACTATCGACCATGAGTCAAAGGTCAGCGTCCCAGTCGATGGCGAAATCCAAACTGTTGATGCCGGTGGTCATATTCGACTTAAGGTCGGTCAATCTATCACCCTTATGCCAGGAGTCTGGCATGCTTTCTGGGCTGAAAACAATGATTGTCTTGTAGGTGAGGTCTCAACGGTGAACGACGATCTTACGGACAATGTATTTGAGGAACCCATTGGTCGTTTTGCTGATATCGCAGAAGATGAACCGCCAGTGCACCTACTAGTCTCTGACTACTAGGTTAAGTTTCGCCGCAACGCTCGAAAGTACAAAAGAGTCCGCAATCCTGCTCTATTTTACAATAATCTAGGGTGCGTAAGCTTTTGAATTCTAACTGTTTTTCTGGTTTTTTTGCTCACGAAACCGATTTCGGTTGACTCCGAAACCGATTTAGATCAAATTGATACGATGGAGAGAGAAGCCATTGCCTCTCGGGCAACGTCAAAGAAAACAGCTCTGACCAGACGAGCAACGCTGGCTGAATTGGCGAAGCATACCGGACTCTCAAAGCCGACGTTATCTCGAGCATTAAATGATTATCCAGATATAGCCGAAACGACCAAAAACCGCGTTAGAGAAGCCGCTAAATTGATTGGGTATGAGCCTTCAAGTCGTGCGAGGCAGTTGTCAGTTGGAAGAGCTGAAGCGATTGGTCTTATCACGCCGATGAACTCAAAAGGTCTAAGATCTGCGTATCAATCAGAGTTCATGAACTCGCTTGCAGTGTCACTGGCAGCTCTAGGACATGATTTACTGCTTCACGCAGTCGATGAGCCAGAGAAGGAGGTGGAGGCGTATGCCCGACTAGCTAAAGCAGGAAAAGTCGATGGGTTCGTGGTTATGCGCACTCGTGAAATTGATCCAAGAATCAATTTTTTGCGAGAAAATAATATCCCTTTCGTAACCCAAGGGCGTTTTTCAGCAGGTGCTGACCAGGCCTGGCTAGATATCGATGCAGAGCAAGGATTCTATGAGGTAACTAGCCATTTAATTGAGCTAGGTCATAAAAAGATTTCATACTTAGCTGGTGACCCGGGTATGTATTCTAGTCGGTACAGGCAGAGCGGCATAGAAAGGGCCATGAAAGATGCGGGGCTGAGACTTCACAGCACTTACAATGGAGATTTTACCGCTGAATCTGGCCGACTGGCCGTTAGAAGTTCAGTCACCAAAGGTTTAGATTTCACTGCCTTAATATGTGCCAATGATGCCATGGCTATGGGAGCAATTTCGGCAGCCAGTGAACTGGGCATCCATGTGCCAGGTGATTTATCAATTACGGGTTATGATGGTGTCAGACTGGCCGAAATCTTCAATCCACCAATAACCACTATTTCACATTCTGCCGCGGATTGCGGAGCATCCGTAGCGTCAATGATTGTTAGTCTCGTAAGAAAAGAGGATTCTAGAGACTTACAAAGGTTGGTGAAGCCAACCCTGATCCTACGTGGATCAACCCTTCCCCCTAAAGGACTTTCATAAATTGAGGAGTTTATCATGAAAAAAGCCTTATTATCAGCAACAGTCGCCCTTGGAGCGGTTAATGTTGCATCAGCCCAGGCGATAACGTTCTGGACAACCGAAGAACAACCAGATCGCATGGCGAAGCAAGTTGCCTTAGCTGCGGATTTCTCGGAAGAAACGGGTATAATCGTGCAGGTAGTACCCGTGAGTGAATCTGAAATGGGCACCCGCGCTGCTGCAGCCTTCGCTGCAGGCAAATTACCTGACGTAATTTATTACCCACTTCAGTATGCTCTGCCGTGGGCAGAAGCTGGCTTGTTTAACATAGATGCAACCACTGATGCAGTCGAAAGCCTGGGTGCAGATACATTCCGGTCAGGCGCCCTTAGGATGGCTTCGTTTGATGGCGACTATGCAGGTGTCCCAGTTGATGGCTGGACACAATTAGTTGTCTATCGTGCTGATTTGTTTGCAGAGATGGGCCTTGAAGCACCTGACTCATATGCTGACATTGAAGCAGCAATCGCCGCGCTTCACAATCCTCCAGAAATGTATGGCTTTGTTGCCCCTACAAAGGTTGACGAAGGCTTTATGTCACAGGTTTTAGAACATGTTTTCTTGGCAAACGGCGTTTCGCCGGTTGATGAAAACGGCTTAATCGAACTTGATCCGGGTGCAACAGCTGAAGTGCTTGATTTTTATAAAACGATTGTAGATGCTTCACCTGACGGCGAGCTCTACTGGAAACAGTCCCGTGAGATGTATTTTGCGGGTGAAGCCGCCATGATCATATGGTCGCCTTTCATCCTTGATGAGCTTGCCGGACTCCGTGATTCTGCAGCACCTTCTATCAACGATGACCCGACCACACGAGAACTGGCCGCAGTTACGGGCATCATCTCTTCATTAGCAGGACCATCGAATGAATCAGGCGCGGGTTGGGCTGATGTTCGTTTCATGTCGGTATCAGCTGACTCAGAAGAACCAGATGCCGCCGCGGCATTCATAGAGTATTCTATGTCTGATGGCTACGCTAACACTCTCTCTATAGCACCCGAAGGAAAGTTTCCTGTCCGGATGGGGCCTACAGCTGGTTCAACCGAGTATGTTGATTTATGGTCCACACTGCCTGTAGGGGTTGATCGCAAAGCACCGTTAGCCGACCTATATCCAGCAGACGTTATAGCATCGATTGCCTCTGGCCTGGAGACACCCAGCCGCTGGGGCGTTGCGGAAGGACAGCTGAGCCTTGCGTCAAAGATCAATAACTCACGGGTCTTAAACACGCTTGTAAGAGAGTTTGTTGATGGTGCGCGGGATGCGTCTGCAACTATTGCACTTATGAATGCAGAACTCGCTAAAATCGACTAACCTTCTTGGTCCTAAAACATATTGGAAGGCCTTTCTCTTGAGGCCTTCCAAGCTTTGTGAGATCGAAAACTATGCAAGAAGCTTCTGAAGAAGCCTTTCGTCACGTACCCGGGCGCATGTCGCGCCGCACCAGTCGGCTTGCATTAGCGCTGACTTTGCCTGGTATACTAGTCGTTTTGGCGGTAGTCTTATTACCCCTAATCGCAACATTTTGGATCTCGCTAAAAAACATTGAGCTTAGAGATTTAAGCCCACCACGAGCCCAAGTATCCGATCGGTTGCGGGGAGAGCTTAATGTTAGTGGAGATCAGGCCACCTATAGAATCACTGTGCGTATCCCAGCCAATGAAGGTTTGGTGTATTCGAATTTTGGTTTTATCTCACAGTGGCCTCAAGATCTTAATATTCTCAAACTTGATAATCGCTGCTCACTAATTGAAAATCGCCTCCACTGTGAATTTGGTGATATCAACCTTGGGGAGCGCTATTCCGAGCGACTAGAGCTTTTGGTTACCGCGCGCGATGATTTTGATGCAAATCGATTAGCGGAGCATAAGCCAGAAGTTCGAATACTTGGGACCGTCCCAAATCCGATGATCATAAAGCCTTTTACAGGAGAGAACTTTTCGCGAGCCGCGAATACGCGCAACATTTGGCAAATATTAACAACGACCTTTGCGTACACATTCTTCTCAACTGCGGGTGCTATCATCATTGGGCTGTTTGCAGCTCTCCTATTAAACCAACCATTCAGAGGGCGCAGTTTATTTCGGGGTTTCTTGCTGTTTCCCTATGTTGCGCCAGTTGTAGCAGTTGCAATAACTTGGGTTGCGCTTCTGAACCCAACGAGCGGTTCGTTGAACGAACTATTAGTTCAGATGGGTGCGCTTGAACGACCATATAATTTTCTTGGCAAATCGACCCAAGATTTTGAATTAATGGGCCTTAAGATGACATTCCCAGTGGCCCTAACGTCAGTAATTGTTTTCGAGGCCTGGAGATATTTCCCCTTAGCATTTATTTTTATTCTAGCCCGAATGCAATCTGTCCCAGAGGACATGTATGAAGCAGCGACAATGGATGGCGCCTCGCCCTTTCAGCAATTCTTTGCTCTTTCAATGCCAATGCTGATTGGAATTATGTCAGTTCTATTCCTTCTTCGATTTATTTGGACATTTAACAAGTTTGAAGATATTTTTCTGCTCACCGGTGGAGGATCTGGAACACAAACTCTGACCATAGAAGTTTATCGCTGGTTCTCTCTAGAAAATTTTGGTGCCTCTTCCGCAGTTGCAGTTATAATCTTTGCAATTTTATGTATTTTTGCCATTATTTTCTTCCGGCTAGCACCTCGGCAGGAGGGATTATGATCTTGCAAAGAGCTACCCTTTCCGGGTTAATAACAGGGCTTTTGGCGCTTATATTTGCGCTTGCCGTTGGCCTTATTGCTTCCATAGTTACCGAAGAAGGATACAGACCCTTTTATCTATCATGGCTATTAGCCGGCATTCTCTCCGGGCTTGGCATATGCTTTGCACCGGGCCGAGGGATTTTCAATACCGGGCTTTTTGTAGGGTTAATTACCTTCTTCGCTGTCATATTGACATTTGCTCAGCCGTTTGGTGAGTCAATCAGCAACAGGCCAATTCAGTCAACAGCAGCCCTACTCATAACTAGCTTTCTAGCCGCAGCATCCGCGAACTATGCACTGGCGCCAACCAAAAACTCATCTCCGAACCGGTATGCGGTTGAGCACAGCATAATCCGCACTTTACGGATCGTGGGCATGCTATTTTTTGGTATTATTGTCGCAGTCCCTTTAATGCTTATGATTTCGGGAAGCCTTTACACCACTCCGTCAAGTGTAGGACATGATTTTACTAACTTGACTGGAGGTATTAGGACGGTCATTGATCCTTTCAGAGCATATTACAACCTTTTCGCAAATGACCCGACGTCCTTGGCATCAAATTTTTTTGGTCGCTATTTCTTCAATTCTGTTTGGGTTAGCCTCTTAACGGTGTTGATTACCCTAGCGCTCGCAATACCTGGGGGGTATTCAATCTCAAGACTTGCCTTTCCAGGTCAACAATTACTTTCAAGATCAATTCTTGCCATATACTTAATCCCATTTATTGTGTTAGTAATTCCACTGTTCGTGATGCTAACAGCCCTTGGATTAAGAAGCTCCTGGGGACTTCTTCTTGTTTATCCCGCGACAACTCTTCCCGTAGCATTGTACATGTTGCAAGGTTACTTTCGAGGACTTCCTGCAGAGCTCGAAGAGGCAGGACTCATGGATGGATGTTCACGGCTCAGGGTAATATGGGCTATTACAATCCCTCTTTCTCTGCCTGCAATAGCGTCAGTGGCTCTCTATGTATTTATGATTGCGTGGAATGAGTTCTTGATTGCTTTCATGCTGCTATCTGACCAATCCAGCTTCACATTACCAATTGGTATTAATTCAATGAACTCCTCTGAAGTAGCGGAACAAGACCTTATGGCGGCGGCGGTGGTAGCTACCCTCCCAATCGTTGTGCTATTCCTATGGGCAGAGAGATATATGATAAAGGGTCTCACATCAGGTGGGGTAAAAGGATAGAATATCAGCATGTCATGGTTTAGAAGTCATACTGCCCGTGCGAACGACATTTTAACTTACAATGACCGCGGAACATATTCAGTTCCTACTCACGGTCTATATCCAGTTCAATTCAACTGGGACTCTTGCTTTGCTGCGCTGGGCTATCGACATCGGAATCCGGAGCGAGCCCTGTCTGAAATTATCCTTCTCTTATCTGCCCAATGGTCGGATGGCATGGTCCCTCATATCGTGTTTCGCGGGGACTATGATGGATATTTCCCGGGACCTGACGTTTGGTCAACGGGTCAAAAAATTCCGACTAGTGGCATTACCCAGCCACCGGTTGCAGCTAGCGTTTTATGGCGACTTTGGGATGATAGCGCCAAAGTTGATAGGGCACGTATGCGGCAGGCAGCAAAGCGCTTGGAGCGATGGCACAGGTGGTTTGCAAATTCGCGTCAGGATGACCAGGGTGCAATCTTTATTGTTCATCCTTGGGAGTCTGGGCGAGATAATCTGACAGACTGGGATGTTGGCATGAACCGAGTCCAGCCTGATACCGGACTTGGAGAATATATTCGCAGAGACCTCGAACATGTCAATGCAGTCCAACGTCCAACAAAAGAGGAATACGATAGGTATCTTACGATAGTGCACCACGGCCGAAAAATCGGTTGGGATCAAAAGGAAATGGGGCGCTCCAGCCCTTTTCGGATGGTTTGTGCTGGAATGACAGCCATTTTGCTTGCGGCGGAGAGAGATCTATTACTGATCATGAGCGAACTAGAGATGCCAACCGCCAATACCAAGCGACGAATATCGCGCTTGGAAGATGGATGGCGGTCACTGTGGAATCCAAAAGTAAAATCCTACGTAAACCGAGATCTAGAAACATCTTGGACTTCAAATGCAGTTACTGCCTCAGCTTTCTTGGGGGCATATGCTGGAATGACAGACAATTTAGGGTCGATGATGGACCATTTTGATCGTATTAGTGGGAAAGTTCGCTTCATGCTTCCCAGTTTCGATCCCGATTGTGAAGGTTTTGACCCTGAACGTTATTGGCGGGGCCCGGTCTGGTTCATCATAAACAATATGGTAGGTAAAGGCTTTGAAAAGATTGGTGAAAGCAGCAGGGCAGCGCGCATTAAGATCGATACCGCAAAACTTGCTGAATCTTCCGGATTTTATGAATATTTCAATCCAATTACCGGCAGAGGGCTTGGCGGAAAATCATTCACATGGACAGCATCTGTTTATCTTGATTGGGCGGGGAGGAATTGAGAAATGTCAAGCATAGCTATTTCTAATATTAAGAAAGCCTTCGGAAATGTGCCCGTTATCAAGGGTGTTGATCTAACGATAAAAGATAAAGAGTTCGTTGTATTTGTAGGGCCATCAGGATGCGGGAAATCTACAATGCTTCGACTAATAGCTGGACTAGAGGAGGCAACCTCTGGATCAATTCTGCTGGACGACAAGGAAGTCACTGACCTGAGCGCGTCTGAAAGAGGACTTGCGATGGTATTTCAATCCTACGCTCTCTACCCACATAAATCGGTTCGGGAAAATATGGCCTTCCCGCTTCGAGTTTCTGGTATGAGTAAGTCATTAGCCAACATCGAAGTTGATAAAGCAGCGGATATCTTACAGTTGAGCTCACTCCTGGATAGAAAGCCCAAAGAACTGAGTGGTGGTCAGCGCCAGAGGGTTGCTATTGGTAGATGTATCGTTCGGAATCCCAAAGCATTCTTATTTGACGAACCTCTATCAAATTTGGACGCAGCTCTGCGAGTAGATATGAGAGTTCAAATTGCAAAGCTTCATCGCCACCTCAACGCAACTATGATTTACGTGACCCATGACCAAGTAGAAGCAATGACGCTTGCCAACCGTATTGTTGTTTTCTCAGACGGAAAGATAGAACAAATTGGGACACCACTTGAGCTTTATACAAACCCTGGCAACCTGTTTGTTGCAACTTTCATTGGCTCGCCAAAAATGAACATAGTCTCAATGACCACAGCTGGCGGCGGCACGAGGCGACTAATGAAAAACGGCTCCCCGGAAAAGCTTGGAATCAGACCAGAGCATACAAGCATCAAAAAGAATGGAAGCGGCTTGTCTGGTAAAATTTCCGTCACTGAACACCTGGGCGCTGACAGCTTCTATCACGTAGAGACAGAGCTAGGTCAAACCGTTGTCGCTCGGGGAGACATAAGTGACGGACTGTCTGAGGGTGATGATGTCAAACTGAATTTCGATCCACAACACATCCACTTGTTTGATAAGGAAGGTATGTGTTTAACAAGGCTGACGTAAAGTCTCGGGCTATAGAGCTATACCAAACCGGTATTGAGGCTGCAAATCCTGCTACATTAGTTCGACGCTGTTTTAACAGAGTACAACCAACACGTTCATCAACGCACATACTTTCGGTAGGTAAAGCAGCATGCTCTATGATGGATGCTGCACTCGAGAACGTGGCTGCTAGCTCAGCGATTGTTATTACCTCATATGAAAATCTCAGGCCTGTTAAGGGCGCACAAGTTTATGGTGCGGGCCACCCTCAGCCGGATGAAAATGGGTTAAAAGCAGCGTTCCGAGTAAAAGCCCTAGCTGAGCGGTTAACTCAAGACGATTTGCTAATACTGTTACTCTCTGGCGGCGCATCAGCTATGTTGCCATGCCCTATTCCGAACCTCCCCTTCGAAGACAAGCAAACTCTCAATACTCTCATGCTTCAATCTGGCATGACCATTGAACAAATAAATCTCGTTAGGCAAAATCTCTCGCAGTTAAAAGGTGGCCGTCTGAGACAACTCGCTGAACCTGCTGCTGTAGAAAGCTTAATTCTGTCTGATGTTATTGGCGACGACATGAAGGTGATTGGTGGTGGCCTTACCGCTTCCCCGTTAGGAAACCCATCTAACGCAATTTCAACTCTTACGGACGCAGGCCTATGGCCACATTTGCCATCATCTGTGAGACGCGCCTTAACCACCTTGGCACCGGCAAAGATCTCAAATTTTCCTACCAATAATGTACTTATCGGTTCAAATATTCAAAGCTTACACACAATGGCGGCCGCATCCGGTGGCAAAATAATGAATGTGAAGCTGACTGGCAGTGTAGCCGATGCAGCTGATGAGATTTCGACAAATATTTTATCAGATTCTTCGAGTATACTGATTTGGGGAGGAGAAACGACAGTCCAAGTAACGGGAAAAGGCAAAGGTGGGCGAAATCAAGAGCTAGCGCTGCGAGTTCTCCAAAAATTACATAATTTAGATGGAGCTTGGGCGTTCCTAAGTGCTGGTAGCGATGGGATAGACGGCCCTACAGATGCTGCAGGCGGCCTTGTGGATCACACCAAACGATTCAGCACAAATACTCAGGCGTTATTAGAAGATAACGATTCATATCATGCCTTAGAGCAAATGGACGCTTTATTTCGGACTGGAGCAACTGGGACAAACGTAGCTGAT
>Ga0213865_10001542_pt1 | contig 14960 bp, 9 predicted proteins | sample PICome_6_FD_160100 | JGI IMG/M metagenome (GOLD analysis project Ga0213865, IMG submission 160100) | Coastal seawater microbial communities near Pivers Island, North Carolina, United States - PICO282 | ecosystem: Environmental > Aquatic > Marine > Coastal | place: USA: North Carolina | collected...
AGCTTCCTGATTGATTTTGCCATCCGGCGAAATCAAATCAGCAGATTCGAGATTTTTTGGACGCTCAGGACTGATTACCAGAACTTGTGATTTGGTATCGAGCTTTGTTTGCTGCCCCTCTTGATCAGTGGTTAGATGTCGAAGGATCTCATCACGTGTGTCATAGGCCCGTAAAACAGGTTCAACAGATTCTCTCAGTGTTGAGATGAACTGGCCATAGTCCACATCGGACAACGCAGCAACACGAAGGCTGATTCTCCAAAGCTCGTTGTCGAGAGCCCCTGCTGATTTCTCAAGTCGCAGATAGTCGTTGTCCTGTAAGTCACTTCGACCGGCAAGGATTTCGCGATTGAATTTTGCCCGCACCGGACTGTAGCTGTTGCTGGGGTCTGGCAACGGAGGAAGAACAGTATCAGCGCTCATGACCTGGCCAACCACTCCACGGCCAGTTTCACCGAGAGTGCGATTGACTACGGTGCGGATCCGCGAAATGGCTTCTACCCGTTCGAGCATTGTCAGTGCCTGGATCGAACTTTTATTTTCCCGGGGGTTCGCATCCTGATCGATGTTATTTTCGGCCTCTGTTACATACTCTGCCTGCATCTCAGGTGGCACGCGGACAATGAGTTCCATCGGAACCAGTTTTCCGAAGTTATCTTCAAGCCAGCCATAGTCGTGGATGATCCGTGACTGTGGGTCGAATAGTTCTAGTAATTGAACAGAGGTTCGAATGTTAAGAAGCCCAAGAGAGCTGACAGCGAGCACCAGCAGGCAGGCAGTGCTGACCAACGCGTGGTGGCCGGTGATCCAGCGGCCGACCGCAGCCCACCAATCCGAAAGTCGGCTTTCGGGAATTGGTTGATGACTGGTTGCATCGTCTTCAGATGCTGAAATTTTGGGCGCGAATACCTGCAAGGCAGCTGGCAGGTATGAGAACAGAATAGCGAGCGTCATGAGCACGCCGATCGCTGAATAGAAGCCAAAATTGCTGATCGGTGCCAGATTGCTCGTGAACAGTGATGCGAGACCAATGGCAGTGGTCAGCGATGCCAGAGAACAAGGCAAAATGGCGTGCCGCAGAGCGCGTCCGGGTGCACCCGTTTTTCCACGAATCCGCACCTCGTCGCGGTAATAATTGACGACATGGATTGCCCCTGAGATGCCCAGCACATAAACGAGCGATGGCATGCTCAGCAGAATTGCATCGACCTTGCCGGAGGTCCACCAGACCATCGCCATGCTGAGCATGGCTGAGCAGCCTCCGACGATGAACACCATCACGGTGATTTTGATGCTGCCAAAGCAAATGTAGGACAGCACAATTCCCAGTACGATGCTGTAGCCGACCAGCCTCGCCAGGGTGATGGTCCCCTCTTCATCAATTGCCGTATTGTCAACCGGTGGACCACCAATGCGCAGCGGCGGTAAGCCGTCGACTGACTCGGCTGATGCGCGATTGAATGGTGGTGGTGCCATCGATGGTGGTGCAGCGGGTTGTACGCCCGATTCAGCAGCCAAAGTCAGCAGGCGTCCCCGGGGTTGGCCCATGATTCCCCGACCCAAGGCATAGGCAAGATTATCTTTTGCCAAGTCAGTCAAAGTAATGAGCACACAAGTCAGCCTTGGTGGTGGCTCGACTTCCATCGCGTCGTAAATCGCATACCACGCATCGGTTCGTTCGTTCAGAGATGCCTGCTTCAGTTTATCAAGCGAAGCGTCATACTCGTCCGCCAGAATCTCGTTGAGGTGAAACTGTACTTGAGCATCGAAGTCTTCCGGTAACTCGTCACGTTGGTCTTCCGGAAGAGCATCGCGAAATTCTGCAGCTGTCCAACTAAAGTCTTCCCCGATTGCAGGGGCAAAGAGTGTCCCCGTGAGTCGTTCCATTGCACGACGTCGGGCCACTGTGGGCCGGCGGGCCTCATCAGTCAGGTCAATCGGCCAAAGTGGCCCACCTTCCTGAGCCAACTCTTTCAGGATTGTGTCTCCGGTCTGAACCGAATGAAAGAGATTCGCGCAGATGATTGAAGGATCGTTGTAGAACGGGTTCTGAAATTGTGGTGTGCCGGTCGATTCACCGAAACCCGTGACAAATGTTCCCTTCAGCTTGTATGTGCCCAGTGACTTTTTGATTTGACGGACCAGAGCGGCAGGACCATTGCTGGGTTCATCCCAGCGAAAAAGGTAACCCTTGGGCGTTATGTAATACCACTGACCATCAGGTGTGCTAAGCCATTTCTCCTGTTCGCCTCCCCAGTTGTAAAAGTCGCTGCCGGCCAACAACAATTGCAGGTCATTCCCTACTTTCTTGGCACGCTGGTAGCTCTGCGCAAGTTCCAGAGGAAAGTCTGCCGAGGGATCAAAGGTTTCGCTTTCGTGAAGCAGTTTCTTCTCAAGCAAACTCAAACGCTGGTCACCACTGACACAGCCAGGCCATGTTGCCAGTACGAAGCTTTCACCAGCAAAGTGATCTGCAAACCACTCCAACTCAGCTGTCTCAGGAAAGTCACTGGGAAGCCAGTCTTTGACGTCGTTCTCTTTCTGATTCAGGCTCAGCCTGGCCGCTCGAAAGCCAGAAGGCAGCAAAAAGAAAAAGGCAACTAGAATCAACAGCGCATAACTGATTCCCAATGGGCTACGTCGCTCAAGCAGTGGACGTTGATTCATAGAGGAGCGCTAAGTTGCATGAGCCGACGGATAAGGCTCGGTTTCGATGTGGGGTTTGTTGGTTGGTAAGTTACCGCTGATGTCTCAAGTGGTCTACTTCAAACGGGCTTACCGCATCGCACAACGGCCTTCAATTTGTCGGATATTCGGGTCACGTTCAGTTTACAGGTATGTCAGAGTTGTTGGCAACGGAAAAAGGTACTCGATACGAGGCTGTGAAGCCGACTTAGCCGCTGTATCTTGCCTGAATTGGCACTTTGCCAGCCCGAAATCTTACCATCAGATGGCTGTTGAGACGCCGGCAGGTGTGGCAACCGTGGAACGAAACGAGCAATTGTGCCCATTCCAACCGCTCGGCAGGCTCACGAATTGTACCTCGGCATGGTTTTGCCAGCATTTTATTGGCAGACTCTCTCGGCTGAAGTAAGTGGGCCTGGCTGGCTGGATCGATGCCAATGAGGCTCAGCCTGCTGGTTGCACGCGATTGCGGTAGAACCGATTTCCCAGAATTTGTTCCAGCAGAAAGATTGCCAGTGCAAGCAGAATGGCCGGCGAGTGTAAGGAGACTCGTTGGGTTGCTTTGTTTTCAGCAAATTCAATCCCTTCGCGGTCTGCCACCAGATTGTATCGTTCCGGTCCGAATATTTGATCGAGTTGATCCTCGCCTATTCGTTGCAGGGAAAGAGCGCTGGCGGGCACATTAGTTGAAAAACCGGCACCCGGTTCCAGCCCACGGATCCAGTAGATGCCAGAGCGAGATGTGTCTGTGAAGGTAATCCGTTGGTTCGCTGGTGTGACGTTGAATGGGACAGGAGGTTGATTTGCAGGTGGAAAAATCTGGATTTTCTGCGTCCGGCTTGCATCATCCGTAATCCCGTTGGGGTCATCGATCTGGTTGGCTGAGATTACTTTGGGTTGACCGACAAGCAACATTGATTCATTACTTCCACGCTGCGTGAGGTATTCGATACTTTGTCTTGTCAGTAACCAAGCCGGCCATGGATCCGTACCGAACAGTGCATTCCAATTTCGGGTTTGACTCGACAGTCCTGGCAGTGGTGTGCTGAGAACAAGGATTCGGCCTGGTGTGTTGCCTGACTCGCTGGAAACAAGTCGAGAAGTCATGGCAGCGTGTTTTGTACCGGCGTATTGAATCAGAACGTTATCCTGCTCCGTTGTTTTCAGTTGCCAGTATTGCTGCACACGAAAATCGCTCCACGGCGTGTTGTTGGTGAGTACCGTAGTAACCGGGTTGTTGCCGGCTTTGATCTGAAAAAAAGTGCCGGGATCAGGAACGCGCCAGCGCCGTACCAGAGTAGGAGTGAATTTCGAATCAACATTCGACCCGTTGACTGCGGGTCCCAATGCCACAAACACGCCGCCGCCGGCACTCGCGTAGTCAGAGACATTTGTGTCCTCAAGCACGTCCCTGGGAGGATCGAGAAGCAGGATGGCTTCGAAGTCCGTCAGGCGTACAGCGGGGAGATCTGTAAATCCGATACGTTCTACACGAAATTCTGCATCTTCTTCGTCCGACAGGCCGGCAGATGCAGTCATGATTTGACTGATAATCAGAGATTCATCGGGATCATCGCAGACGAGTAGTACCTTGGATGGTGGCAAGACCTCAAGGGTGAAGTAACGACGATCATCGATGGAGATTCCATCGTCACCTATCAATATTATTTGTCCGTGATGCGTGCCAGTTTCGAGTGCAGGTATTGTCAGCAGCAGTTCGCTTGATCCCCCGTTGGCAACCTGGACACTGGTGCGATCGACACTTTCTGGCTTTGGCAGGACGACGTTCCCATTGCGTATCACCGGCAAGGCGGCATCAGCTTGGAAGAGTTGCAATTCGGCCGTGACCGAGTCGGTTTCAAGATCACTGAAGGACTCGAACGTCAACATTGTCGAGACTGAAACGGGCGAGCCACGTGGTGGCGTTCGATCGGATAGTTTTGGAATGGAAAGCGAGCGGTTAAATCCTTCAAAGTCTCCTGTGTCAAATATGGTCAAAGAGATAGTCGGGGTGGCATCCAGCAGGTTCAGCATGCTGCTGTCATCAATGGCATCGTTCCATGTAGCCTGTGATAAGTCGCTTAACAGCAGGATTTGGCGATTCGGTATCTCACTTTCACGCACTAGACTTGCTGCGGCATCTAGCCGTGAGGCGATGGACTGGGTTGTTTCCACAGGTGTTAACTGTTCGATTTTGGAAATCGCATTCGCAGTGTCCATGGAGAAGGACGCCACTTGCGAAGAGCGATCGAGAATGGCAATTCGACTGGTACGCGGTAAACGCGTTACCATCCAGGTCGCGACATCCTTCATCCTTGTGATACGGTTGTCATCAGGAGTTTTCCATGACGATGAAGGTGAGTTGTCGAGGATGATTGCGATCGCAACCGGTTCGATTGAATCGATTGCCGGTGCTGGGCCCGAGGCATAGGTGTAGCCTCCCCAAATCAAGGCAATGAACAACAGCACGACTCCAGCACCGCCAAGGCTATACGTTGTGGTCCTGGCCTGCCTGCGCGAAAGAGCGATCGTTGCCATCAACAATAAGGCAAGGCTTACAAGCGAACAGATACCGATCGTTAGCCAGGTGATTGACAGTGACTGGTGAATCGCAGGTCTTGCCAAGGCAATCGCAAGCATGGCGACAGCGAGTATACGAAGTGCCAGAAGCCACCAGCGTCGAACACGCAATCGGCTGCGATTGGAGTCAACGCGTTTGGTCAGAAAACGTATGGATGGAAAAACAACTTTTCTTGGTTCTCGACGCGCGATCAAATGCAGCACGACCGGGACGGTTATCGTCGCCAGTCCGAACAGTAGGGTTGCATTCAGAAACGTCACGGTGCGTTGCAGTTACAGGCGGTATGAGGAGGTGAATTTGAAGGGTTAAATGTGTTGTTGCCAGGACCTGACCATCACGGACACAGGACGAATCGATTCGACGGTGGTGCATCTGGTCGCCCGTGGCGACGGTATTCGTGGCCTGTTAAAAACGACTTTGCCGCTGGATCAGGTATTCCGTAAGCGCTTTGTCGAAGGGCATGCTAGTGTCCAGAGGAACATAATCGACTCGGAGATTGTTGCAGCCTTCGCGATATGCATCTCGAAAAATCTCGATCTGCTGCAGGTAGTCATCCCGAAATCCCGTTGCGTCCACAGAAACGGTTTCGCCACTTTCTGAGTCTTCAAACTGTACGGGACCCTCATACGGAAAATTGACTTCGGCTTCGTCCATAACGTGAAACACAATCACATCATGTCCGCCATGCTTCAACCTGGCCAAAGCGGAGATGATCTCTTCTGGGGCACCCTCGTCGTCGGTTGTAGGTAACAGGTCTGAGAAGAGAATGACAAGTGAGTGTTGCTTCAGCATCGCTGCCAATTGAATTATGCAGGCAGCCAGATCGGTTTTTCCTGTTGGTTTCAGTTTGGATAACTGCCCCATGACATCTCCGATGTGACCTCGGCGACTGCGGGCGGGTAGTCGAGCCTGCATCTTTTCATCAAAAGTGATCAAACCGACAGGGTCTTGCTGCATCGTCATCAGGTAAGTGAGTGATGCCGCGAGACATGTACAGTACTCGAACTTGTTCATCGTCTGCTGTTCGGTGAATCCCATCGACTTGGATAAGTCGATCACCAAATACGCGGTCAGGTTGGTTTCTGCCTCAAAACGTTTGATGAAGTACTTGTCGGTTTTTGCGTAAGCCAGCCAGTCGATCAATTTCGGATCATCACCGCGGTTGTATCGCCGATGTTCGCTGAACTGGACTGAAAATCCGTGGAATGGGCTGGAGTGCAGACCCTGTAAGAACCCTTTCACCACCATGCGTGCGCGCAGATCCAGACGCTTGATCTGTTGTAGCGATTCGGGTGAAAGCAACGCTGTCATATGTGTTTTGGCTCTGGCAAACGCCTTTATTTTGTCGGCGCGAGTTTTTCCGGTTCAGGTGGGACGATGTCTTCCAGTAGTCGCATCACAATCGCATCGGTATCCATTCCTTCGGCTTGGGCTTGAAAGTTGGTAGCCACACGATGTCGCAAAACTGGTAGAGCGATTCGTTTGATGTCATCAGGATCGATGCTGAAACGGCCATCCATTGCGGCGATGGCCTTCGCGCCCGCAATCAGATTTTGTCCAGCGCGGGGACCTGCACCCCAGTCAACCAGTTCCTGGACATATTCGGGAGCCGTGGGATCCTTTGGGCGGGTTGCACGCACCAACTTCGCGGCATACCTGATCACGTAAGGATTGACTGCGATACTGGAAACCAGTTTTTGAATGTTGAGGATCGCCCGTGAAGAAAGCACTTTGTTGACTTTCACAGACTCACCGCGTGTCGTAGCCGTCAGGATCTGTTCTTCTTCATCTGCAGTGGGATAACCGACCTTGATGTTGAACATGAAACGGTCGAGTTGTGCTTCAGGAAGAGGGTAAGTGCCTTCCTGTTCGATCGGGTTTTGGGTTGCGATTGTGAAGAAGGGTGCGGGTAGTTTGTAGGTGTCGCGTCCGACTGTTACTTGCCGTTCCTGCATGGCTTCCAGAAGGGCGGCCTGCGTCTTGGGAGGCGTTCGGTTGATCTCGTCCGCAAGCAGAATATTGGTGAAGATCGGACCTTCCACGAACCGGAAGCTTCTCTTCCCCTGTTCATCTTCTTCCAAAACTTGCGTTCCGGTGATATCCGATGGCATCAGGTCAGGTGTAAACTGGACACGCTTGAAAGAAACGTCGAGAATGTCGGCGAGGGTGCTGACCATCAGTGTTTTTGCAAGTCCTGGAACTCCCTCGAGCAGGCAGTGACCGCGAGTGAAGATCGCAGCGAGCAGTTGTTCGATGGTGTCGCCTTGGCCGACAATGACCTTGGCTAACTCTGATCGCATGGTTTGTTGGTGATCAGAGAATTCTCGCAACACATCCCCAAGATTCCGCGACCCTGATGGGCCTGCGGAAGTTGGTTTGGGGGAAGGTTGATTTGGTGGAGGTGGTGGAGGAGAGCCGCTCATGATGGAAAAGAAACAATCCTTTGCGGAAACACGACCAATGCTTTTCAGGGTTGCACTGAGGTCGCTGGGTATTGCAATGACAGACATCTGCGTCGCTGACAGCTACCGCTATCTTAGACCGCTGGGGCAGATTGCGGGAAAGGGGGGCCAGTTCTGGATTATTCTGGTTTGTCTCGGAATGGTGCTGATTCCTCGACAGCAAGCCTCGGCAGACATCGATACCAAGGCAGTTCAGCGATCGATTACCCGTGGAATTGCCTATCTTCGCAAGTCACAAAATGCTCGAGGTGGGTGGGAAGAATATGGAGGCCAGTCCTGTGGCCTCTCAGCCTTATGCACCTTGGCGATGTTGAATGCGGCGGTTTCCCGGGAAGATCCCGATATTGTGCGGGCAATGAGGTATCTCCGGACATTCGAGCCCAATGAAACCTATTCGGTGGCGCTGCAAACGCTGGTATTTTGTCAGCTTGGTGCTGCTGGGGATCTGCCCCGCATTCGCCGAAACGTTGACTGGCTTGTCAAAGGGCAAAAGTCTGCCGGACCCGAAAATCGGATTGGAAGCTGGGATTATGGAAGTCAGCGCGGCGCCGGGGATCCATCCAATTCGCAGTTTGCCTTGTTGGCGCTGGGTGCAGCTCAGGACCGTGGTATCAAGATCGATCCCGTGGCTTTTCAAAAAGCTCATCGCTACTGGACCAATCGCCAGCAAGCCAATGGTGGATGGGCGTATGGCAGTGGCAGGCGGACTTCGGGAAGTATGACTTGTGCGGGAATTGCATCGGTGATCATCGCAGGCAGTCGTCTGGATTCTGATGCTGGTAGGAACCGAATCCAGTGTTGTGGAGGCAGCACTACGGACGAACAGGCGATCGAAAACGGAATCCAATGGCTCGGCAGAAATTTCACCCTGCAAGTTAATCCCGGCGGGGACTCCATGACAAAGTTTTACTATCTGTACGCGCTTGAGCGTGTTGGGCGTTTGTCCGGACGCCGCTTCATTGGTGACCATGACTGGTATCGTGAGGGCGCGGAATACCTGATCGGTATCCAGGATGAGTTTCAGGGATACTGGTCCAATGTGGGATCAATGGAAAGCACTGTCGTCGCCACTTCTTTCGCGTTGCTATTTCTCAGCAAAGGGAAGCGACAAGTGGTCGCGGGCCGGCTTCAGTATGGAAATCCGGAACTCCAAGCTCAGTGGAACCAGCATCCTGATGGCTTGCGACAGCTGGTTCGGCATGTCGAACGTGATTGGGGGCGAGATCTTACCTGGCAGACTATCGATGCGAACAATGCGAGCCTGGAAGATCTGCTGCAGGCTCCTGTCCTCGTTGTGAGCGGAACAGAAGCATTACCAGTGACCGACAACTTATCTGAGCGACTCAAGCAGTATGTGGATCAGGGTGGCTGTATCCTCTTTGAAGCTGAAGGCGGTGACGGGTGCGGAGATGCCAGTGGTTTTGAACGTAGCGTGAATCAGTTGTGTCAGAGCTGGTTTGAGGGAGCGGGCTTGGAACGTTTGCCGCCTGGGCATCCTATCTGGTCTGCTCAGCATAAAGTCGATCCGACGGTGATTGGTCCAGACTTTTGGGTATATGGCGTTCAAGCCTGTTGCCGTACCGCTGTTTTTTATGTGCCCCAAAGTTTGTCATGTCGCTGGGAATATGGTGATCTGCTGTTCCACCGAGATCGTGGTGGAGAGCAACTGCGAGAACAGGTTCAGTCCGGAATTCAGATCGGAGAAAATCTGATCGCTTATGCCACCGGCCGTGAATTGAAAGACAAGCTCGAGCAACGTACGATTCTTCCAGCGGGACCTGTCGGTGATGCACCGCGAGACGTGGTGGAGGTGGCAATGCTATCGCTTGATGCCGGTGGGCAAGAAGCTCGCCGTGCGCTTCCGAATGCGATGGCTTTGATCGCTGCCCGTATACCGATTTCGTTGGCCTCCCCTGCCAAGCCTGTCAGCTTGGATTCTCAGCAGTTAAACGATGTCCCGTTTCTCTGGATTCATGGGCGTACAGATTTCAGCTGGGATGAGACAGAACGCAAACTGCTTCGCGATTATGTGCAGCGTGGCGGGATCATTCTTGGTTCAGCGGTTTGTGGCAGTCAGGCTTTTAGCGACGCATTTCGACGAGAAATGGCGAAAACGCTACCTGATTCACCTTTGCAGGCAATGCCGGCAGATCATCCCGCGATCCGGGCAACTGGTGGGTTTGATCTTCGCCAGGTGACGATTCGGACCCCAGCTGGCGGGGGCAATCAAGGAACGCGTCGAAAGGGGCAGCCCGATCTCGAATTCGCCGTGGTGGACGATCTGGCAGCAGTATTTTTTTCCCCCTTGGACTTGAGTTGTGCCTTGGAAAGCCCGAATTCAATCCAATGTCCCGGCTACAACACCGAGGATGCGGCCAAAATCGTCGCAAATCTTGTGCTTTTTGCTCTACAGCAGTAGCTGGGAGGTGGTGAGGATCGGTTTTTCGAAGCTCTTCCGTGATCTGAGACGGCTGATCCTGCGGTTTTTCAGCAAAGCTGAACCAAGAAACGTTGCTAACGTCGTCATTTCTACTTGCCGAAATGGCCTCTCTACTGCAATAATCGCCACTCGAAATTTCCATATTGCCCAAATTAGCCGATAACCCGAGCCCTCCCGATGGCCAGAAGTAAGAAGAAAGCTGAAACGATTTTTCTCGTGTGTGAAGAGTGCGGCGACTACAACTATTCCGTCAGGAGAAAGCCCGGCGGAGAGAAACTTCGCGTCAAAAAGTATTGCCCGCGTTTGCGGAAGCACACTTTCCATGGCGAGAAGAAGAAATAAAGCGATCAATGTATGGCCGGTCGGACTTCTCCTTGTGAACAGTCCACGCGGTATCTGAACGCGGTATCTGAACCCAGTCCCGCAAGGAGTGTGGCACGCCTTGTGTCGTTCGTCGAACCGGCCTTTGAATCTGTGGGTCGTTCGCTTTGATACACCCTCCGGGCAATATCGGCAGTTTCGCGAAATGATCGGGTTCTTGCATGTCAGCGCTGCCATTTGATGGTAGCCGAACGGGCAGCGACAGAGTTTCGAGTCCAAGCGGTTCACATCCACAGGATTCAGGGATGAAACGACAGTGGAAAATCATCCCACACGATGCTGATCGTGTGGAGAATTTGATGAATTCGGCAAAGCTGCCGGCTGTGGTCGCACAGCTTTTGGTGAGTCGGGGTATCTACACCGCTGAGGATGCTTCACGTTTTCTTGATACCAAGCTGATGGGTTTGAGAGATCCTCAGGAATTGCCTGGAATTCCAGAGGCGACTTCGATTTTAGTGGAAGCGATCGAAAACAAAACTCCCATCGTGATCTACGGTGACTACGACTGTGATGGAATGACAGGGACAGCCATTCTGGTGAATGGTCTTAGGCTATTTAATGCCGATGTGAGCTACCATGTTCCCAATCGTCTGGAAGACGGTTATGGCCTCAATGAAGAAGCGATTCGCAAACTGGCTGACCGAGGCAAGAAAATTATCGTTTCGGTCGATTGCGGAATCACCAGTGTTGCCCATGCTGAGTTGTGTAAGGAATTGGGTGTGAAGTTGGTGATCACGGATCACCACACCATTGGCGAGCAATTACCTGATGCAGATGCCATTGTGCACCCGCGTTTGCCCGGGACTGCTTATCCGTTTGGCGAACTTTGCGGTGCGGGCGTAGCGTTCAAACTTGCTTGGTCGTTGTGTCAGGCAATTTGTGGAGCAAAGAAAGTAACGGAACGAATGCGCCGGTATCTGATGCAATCGTTGTCCTTAACTGCCATAGGAACGGTCGCTGACGTTGTGCCATTGTTGGATGAAAACCGTATTTTGGTTGAGCATGGCATTCGCATGCTGAGGGCAGAGCCGTTGCCCGGTCTGACGGAGTTGATGAAGGTTACCAAACTTGACCAGGTTGAGAGCCTTAATACCGAGAGCATTGGTTTCAATATTGCTCCGAGGTTGAACGCTGCTGGGAGACTTGGGCAAGCTCAGTTGGCAGTTGAATTGATGACCATTTCAGCTGGTGAGCGGGCGACGCAGTTAGCTGAGTACATCCATCAACTCAATACGACGCGGGACAGTCTGCAACGTAGTGTTTATCTGGCGGCAGACAAACTCGCCAAGTCCGAGTTCCAGCCAGAGAGTGATCCTGCGTTAGTCCTCGCTGGGGTTGGCTGGCATCAGGGCGTCATCGGTGTTGTTGCGGGACGCTTGGCCGATAAATACGCCAAACCGGTTTTTGTGATTTCCTTGGACGGAGCTGGCAAAGTGGAGGCCGTTGGTTCAGGTCGTGTGGGTGGAACGAACATCAATCTTTATGACGCGCTCTGCGAATGTGACCATCGCTTGGTTCGATTTGGTGGACACAAGGCCGCTGCCGGTTTGACAATCAGTGAACGTGAGATCGATGCTTTTCGCGGTGACTTCAACGAAGCGGTCGCCAAGCAATGGAACGACAAGGAAATTGTGCCTGAAATCGTGATTGATGCTGAAGCAACACTGGGTCAATTGAATCTTGAGGTGCTCAAGCAGATGGATATGCTAGCCCCATTTGGAGCTGCCAACCCAAGACCCGTGCTCTATTGCAGAAATGTGGAGCTCGATGAACCTGCACGGAAAATGGGTGGAGGCGATCGGCACCTTACGGTCAATCTCCGCCAGGGTAAGAAAGTGATCCGCGGTGTTGCTTTTGGTGCCGGTGATTGGTGCGATGAGCTCAATGCGACTGAAGGACCGATTGAAATTGCCTACCGCCCCGTTGTGAATGATTTTCGTGGATTCAGAAAAGTCGAATTGCATCTTGTCGACTGGCGGCCAGCGACAACACTGGCTGCAGTTTGAATCTCGATGCTTGCACTCGGCGAGAATTTGTTGACCGAGTGCCAGCTTTTTGACGATGAACCGGCGCACCTGTTAGTCTGAAAGCGAAGAGTTGTTGTTCAACAGCTTGCAGCGACATCGCAGGAGATTAGCCAATGACGCAGTCGATCTTCCGGTTTGGCGTTCCATTTTTGGTTGTCCTGTTTGCTCTTTGGATGTTCACTGCGGTACCCAAGGAATCACCTGCCACACCTTCACCCGGGACGCTTGACCAAACTGGCGACAGTGCAGAGACGCCCGCAGGTACGTACCAATTGGCTACCTTTGCGGGAGGATGTTTCTGGTGCATGGAACCGGCGTTTGATAAGGTTGAAGGTGTGCTTGAGACCACTGCCGGATATACGGGAGGCCGTACAAAAAATCCGACTTATGAGCAGGTAAAGACAGGGCGCACAGGGCACATCGAATCGATGCAGATCCGTTTTGATCCCGATCGCGTGTCATACGAGTCGCTGGTATCTCTGTTTTGGCACAACGTGGATCCCACACAGGCGAACGGTCAGTTCTGCGACAAGGGTAATCAGTATCGCACGGCGATCTTTACTCACGATGAAACGCAGGAAAAAGTTGCACAAGCTACTCGCACTCGTGTTGGGGAGGAACTTGGCAAACAGATTGAGACTCAAATCATCAAAGCAGAAAAGTTTTACCCCGCAGAAGAATACCACCAGAATTACTACAAAAAGAATCCAACCAAGTACAAGTTTTATCGTTGGAAGTGCGGTAGGGATGCACGCTTGGATGCCGTATGGGGCAAGATGGCAAGACAATTGTAAGAAGATTCTGGTTGAGGGTTGCGGAGTCAGGTTGACTCGCATCAGATATCAGTACGTTAAGTCCAAAGCGTCTCTTGTAGCATCGTTCTGGTTTGTTAATAACTACAGATCCTCTGCTCCCCGTTTTCCTTTTAGAGAATGATAAATGCCTGAAGCGCTCCGCACCCGAATGGCCTCACTTGATTGCATCGTTGTTGATGGTGGTGCTGAACCAAGCATTGGTGTTGTGATTTGCCACGGATATGGGGCTTCGTACGATGACTTGGCCGGTCTTTCGAATGAATGGATCAGTTTATTGGGTGATCACGGCGGAAAGTTCCGGTTCGTATTTCCGGATGCACCGAACTCACTGGCAGAATTGGGAATGCCTCAGGGACGCGCATGGTGGCCCATCAATATGGCTCGCCTGGCCGAGGCCGTGCAGGCAGCAGACTTTGAGGAATTGCATGAGCATGAACCGCCCGGAGTCACAGAGGCTCGATCAGCGCTGTGCGAGACCATCGCCGAGGTAAAAAGCCAATTAGTAGGAGATAAGACCCCGTTGGTGCTGGGGGGGTTTTCTCAAGGAGCAATGCTGGCCATGGATACCGCGCTGCGGGGTAGCATCGCAGCTCCGCAATTGCTCATGCAATTCTCAGGTACTGTGATCTGTCGTCATCAATGGCAGCAAGCAATGGAGCGTTTGAATGGGACTGCAGTCTTTCAGTCACATGGAACCATCGATCCGATTTTACCTTATGCAAGCGCGGAAGTTCTCAATCAGATGATGCTGGACGCGGGTGTCGAAAATCACTTTCATTCATTTCAGGGGCCACACACGATCGACATGGAATCAGTGACGTTGACTGCGGAATTGTTACGAAATCTGGCAGGTTAATGACTGTGTTCCGTTCTTTGCATTTCATTCGTCAATGTCAAAGATCGTAAACTCATCTTCACGCCTGCGGTTTCTCAGAAATGAAGAACGTTTGACACTTTGGTAGGCGAGTGCCGACGTGTTGTAGATGGAAGTGTGGTCCACAACTTGTGCGTTGGCTCTATCCAGTCCCTCTATACAACTGGTCACCAAGTAGGCTTGGCTGAGGTCTTCCTCGGCGGTGATGCTGTTGACTAGTTTGCGGGTCGCGTCGAGCAGTTCGCGTTCTCGACACGCAAACTGACGAATTTTGTCAGCAGACGGTTTGCGTGGATCAATGATCGCAAGCGAGTCCTCTGCGGTTTGGCTGATTTCTCTCAGTCTCTGTCGTTCAAACTTTGGGTCAAATGACTTCGGAATGGAGTCCGCCAGATGGGTGACAATGACATGTCGATTCGTTAGCTGCCGCTTCAGTTCCCCGAATTCGGCAGTGCTGCGTTTCGAGAGCTCCTTCAGCCGCTGGGCTCGGTGATACCTGATGCCCAACTGCCAAACGGCAATGACTGCAAAGAAAATGCACAGATACGCCATGGTTTCACCGTGACCGGAACTGGGTAAAGCAATTGCCCAGTCGACGGACCTTCCAGGTCACTGCGACTGAGACACATTGCCAAGGATTACCTTCCCTCGCCTATTTTTCGATTATTACAGCAAGGCAAGCCCTCCGACGCGAT
>Ga0213865_10001546_pt1 | contig 14939 bp, 15 predicted proteins | sample PICome_6_FD_160100 | JGI IMG/M metagenome (GOLD analysis project Ga0213865, IMG submission 160100) | Coastal seawater microbial communities near Pivers Island, North Carolina, United States - PICO282 | ecosystem: Environmental > Aquatic > Marine > Coastal | place: USA: North Carolina...
AGCGTGTAAATGGCGTGCCGGTTGAAAGCGTCAGAGCCGATGTGATTGAGGGTGTATATGCTGATGCAATGGTTCGCGAAATACAGGAATGGCTGGCTACGCAAAAATTCCCGTCAGGACTAGAAATTGATTTTAGAGGAGCCAATGAAGAGCAAGCGGATTCGATGGCGTTTGTGCAGGTCGCATTTTTAATCTCGTTGTTACTCATGTTCGTGTTGCTGGTCACGCAGTTCAATAGTTTTTATCAAAGCGCACTCATCTTACTGGCAGTAATTATGTCGACTGCGGGCGTGCTGCTGGGCCTCATCATCACAGGTAATCCTTTTAGCGCCATTCTCTCTGGTGTAGGGGTTGTAGCGTTGGCCGGTATTGTCGTTAACAACAATATTGTTCTAATCGATACGTTTAATCATGTACGTGACGACCACCCCGAGTTGCATGTACGTGACGTTATTGTGCGAGCTGCGTCGCAGCGGTTGCGCCCCGTAATGTTAACAACAGTGACAACTGTGTTTGGTTTATTACCTTTGGCCTGTGGTTTATCGGTTGATTTAATTAACCGAAGCTACAGCGTGGCTGGTCAAATGAGTGTTTTTTGGGGGCCATTGTCACAAGCTATTGTGTTTGGTTTGTCTTTTGCCACGATTCTCACGCTCATTGCTACCCCCGCAATGCTCGCTTTTCCTGTTGCCCTGCGCGAGAGGTATGCGGTGATTAAAACAGCCGTTATTAAAGCAAAACCGACCTCTTTGTAGGCTGCGTGCTGTGTGGCCTTGAGATCGGGCGCTTGGGTCAGATTTGGCTACTAGGTTTGCCTACTGGGTTTGCCTATAGGATGTCGGCAGGGCTGCCTGTGCACAACGCCAACCTAATCGACCCGCTCACTAGCAAGTGAAACAGGTATAATGCTAGCACCACAGCACAGCTAGCCTACTGGGCGGTTAGTTTATCCTGCTTATTCTCTGATCGTCACAAGCCTCATACAAAAAGCCTCCTATGAAAGTAAACTTTGAAACTGCGCTGGGTTCGTACCGAATTCAACGATTTCCGCTGCGAGCACAGCAGCCCCTGCAGGCTTGGGATGCTGCCGATGAGCTGTTACTAAATACGCTCGTCGCTGAATATTCTGAGCGTCTGAAGTCCACTGAGAGTCGCGTGCTGCTTGTCAACGATCAGTTTGGCGCGCTGGCTACAGCGCTACGTGCACAGCGACCCGATTGTTGGAGTGATTCAACGATGAGTCATGCAGCCACGGAGTTTAATTTGCATGAAAACGTTGATTCGGTAGATGCCGGTAAGTATGGTTTTACTGCCATTAGTAGCGTGAGCGATTTAAACGGATACTACGACCTTGTGCTAATCAAAGTGCCAAAGACACTGGCGTTACTTGAGCAACAACTCACAATGCTTAGCGGGCATATTACCGAGAGTACATTGGTTATCGCTGGTGGTATGACCAAGCATATTCATAACTCAACCGTTGGTCTGTTCGAAACACTGGTCGGGCCCACTCGCACCTCACGGGCGACTAAAAAAGCGCGCTTGATTTTTTCTGAGCCAAAGTTAAATGACGCAGATTCGCCCGCTCCGCACTTGATCGAGTCGAGGTATCAGTGCGAGCCGTTGCACGCAGAGCTGATTAGTTATGCCAATGGGTTCTCGCGTGAACGACTTGATATTGGGGCTCGAGCTATGTTGCAAGCCCTGGACAAGTACCCCATACCAATGGGCAATAATATTGCCGATTTTGGCTGTGGGAATGGCGTATTGGGTTTGTATGCATTGCAAAAAAGATTGAGTCAGCCAGCTGCTCGTGTAGCTTCAGCATCGGCAGCCGTGTCCATTAGCTTTATTGACGAATCGTACATGGCGATAGCGGCAGCACAAAAGAATTTTGAACGTCTGCATGGCGGTCTGTCAGTTGAGAGTGAAATATTACAACCAGACAGCAGCCAACAAGCGGCGAATGACGAGTTTGATTCAGTAGCGGAGATTGATGACGGCGCAAAGCTTGAGTATGAAGCAAAGGCTGAGCATAGTGGTGATCAATACATTAACGTGGCTTTCGTGGCGCAAGAGGGCATTGCCGCGAAGAAACACAAGCGTTACGACTGGATCCTGTGTAATCCACCATTTCACATTGGTAACACCACCGATACCTCAGTGGCTAAGCGCATGTTTCAGCAAAGCTTTCAAGCGTTGCAGCGCAATGGGCAGTTATGGGTGGTAGCGAACCGGCACTTAGATTATCCCGATACGATTCAAAGTTTGTTTAAGAATCACCAGATTATTTTTAGTAATACCAAGTTTGTTGTGATTCTCGCGGTTAAAAAATAAAAGCCAGCTCCGCGTAGGCCATCTACATTGGGTTTGTGGCCGGCCAATTCAGCTGCATTTAACGTTTGCTTAACATGCGCGCAGGGCTTGGTGAGACAGTAGCAAACGAAATGCACTTGGTCAGTCGATGCCATGTTCCTTGCGTTTATCTGCGCTTGTCTGTGCCTCAAAAGCAGGTAACGTTGGTTCTAAGTCTATAGGCGTTCGTGCTGTCAACCAATCGCTATCTGATGCGTTATTTATAGTATTCCACTATGCTATTTTAAGTGGAGAAGCTTTTTTATAGGCGTAGCTAATACGGCACTAGCGCTGTCAGAATGATCAGAAAATAAGGCTTAGGCACTTAGTGACGGTGAATGTGTAACGATTATTGCGCAGCCTATTGGAGACAGAAGTCTTTTGCATACTAAAGTCCGTTTAAACGAATTTTTAAAGCAGGTAGAACGCAAAGCTTTTCGTATTGCGAGTATTGCCGTGGGCAATCCTGATGACGCGATGGATATTGTGCAAGAAACGATGCTTAGCCTGGTGAAAAGCTACGGCAATAAACCCGAGGATGATTGGCCCAAGCTCTTCTTTCGCATTTTGTACAACAGGATTAATGATCATTTTAGGCGCCAGTCTGTCCGCCAGAAAGTGATGAAGGTTAGGTCTTGGTTTGCCAGTGATGACGAGGTCGAGGATACCATTGAGCAGGCACCGGCACATTCTTCGGCAGAGCCCTGTACGCAACTGCATAGTGACAATATTAGTGCATCCGTAGAAGATTCATTGAAGCAGCTTTCACCGAAGCAATCAGAGGCGTTTTTGATGCGCAGTTGGCAGGGGTTGAGCGTTAAAGACACGGCTCAGGTCATGGGCTGCTCAGAAGGAAGCGTAAAAACACATCATGCGAGAGCAGTGCGGCGACTGCAAGAATTGTTAGCGCAATTTAACTGATGCAAGAGAAGGCTATGAATATTTTTCAAATCAAAAAAAGTCAGCAAAGTGGAGACCTTGATGAGTGACGATACGATAGAGAAGCTCAGTAAAGACCAGGACAAGGCGGCCATTGATAAGGTGCTTAAGGTCTTAAATGAAAGTGTCGATAGTGTCGATATGCAATCTCGCGAGCGGTTAAATCAGGCGCGACAGCAAGCCTTGGATTCATTGCAGGCGCCATGGTACGCGCCATTTATGCTGCCAGTGGGATCAGCAGTGATCGCTGCTAGTTTATTGTTTGCGATTGTCTTCGCCCCCAATACCGATATGAATAGACAGTTGGCTCCGCCAGCCGCGTTGGCTGCTAATGCAGTTATCGATGCTGATCAAATTGCGTTACTTGCAGAAGATATCGACCTGCTTACCGATTTGGAAATGTTGCAATGGTTCGGTGATATGGCCGAGATTTATGAAGAAGCAGGTTGAAAGAGTGTTATGCCTGTCTGCCATAAAATGGCTGGTGGTAGTCAGCTGCTTGAGCAGTGGCGTCGCTTTGGGGAAAAGTGCAGAGGAGGCAGATTCAGAGGGAACACGTTATGAACCGTCTGCAGCAATGCTTGAATTTATTGCGATGTTTGATGAGCAGGCAAGCACTGCAAGTGAAGAATGGATTGATCCATTGGTCATTAGTGACGCATTAGATGCGAGTGACGCTGCGTTGGTAGAGTTTGAAAAAGGTGAGCTGATCAATCAAGACAGGTGAGTGAGGTTATGAAAGCAAAAAGTCAATTTATTAGCGGGATCGTGTTGTGTATTGGTTTAATTATCAGCGCGGCTTGTAACGCTGATAATTTAGTTTGGAGTGAGCTTAGTACCGAGCAAAGGTCTATGCTTGCTGATCATCAAGACGAGTGGGATGGTTACTCGGTCAAGCGGCAAAAGCGACTGGCGAGCGGTGCGGACCGCTGGCTGACGATGACAGATGCGCAGCGTAGCCAAGTACTCAAGAGTTTTGAGCGTTGGGGAGGCCTCTCCCAAGAGCAGCAGTCGCGGGTACACAAAAATTTTAAAAAGTTCCAGACGTTGAGTAAGGCCGAGAAGGCTAAGCTTAGGCAGTTGCGTGAACGCTTTAAGGCCATGCCCGATCAGCAACGGTCTGCGGTGAGAAAGCTGTGGAAGCAAATGGAGCGCGCGGACAAGCAGCGCTTGAAGGTCTCTATGCTTGCAATGACAGACGATGAGAGGGAAAGATTTGTTTCATCGTTAAAGTCTCTCCCCATGGAGGAACGCTACGAGCGGATACAACAGTTAATTAATGAGTTGCCTGAAAAGTAAGTTGTTACGAGAATAAAACACCGGTGACTGTCAACCGATTTGGGGCCTGTACGTTTGTTGAAGTGTGAGCTAGTAATATTCGCTCAACATCAATAAAATCAGGAGATTCAAATGAAAACTATTTTTCAATGCGCAGTAATGGTTGGCCTTTTTAGTAGTGCTTGTGCTATGGCAGGCAGTATCAATGAACGGCAAAGTAATCAGCAAGATCGTATTCAGCAAGGAGTCTATAGTGGCGAACTAACGCAAAAAGAAGCTAACATGTTAGGTCGGCAGCAGGTCAAAACTCACCGAAAAGAGGCCCGTTTTAAGTCTGATGGCAACTTTACTGTCAAAGAACGAGCCAGAATACAGCGTGATTTAGACAAAAATAGTCGAAAAATTCATAGCCAAAAGCACGATGAGCAGCAGCGTCCATAAGGTACTGGGTTGATATTCTAATGTTCTCTTGGCACTTGGCACATTGACTATAAACTCTGTGAGAGACCTCTCAGTGTCCGTTCATCTAGTACTGAATATCGTTTTGGTTTTACCGGCGGCCTCACTGGCCGCCTTAATTTAAATAGCTAGGCATTGTTGACGGTGTCGGCCACTTCATCTGCAATGGCCTTAGCTGCTGTTAGACGGTATTACTCGCATTGCGGTTTACACGGCCATCGTTAAGCTGCGCAAACTTCACATTGCTCCAGCTGACCAATATTTGATCAGGTGGCGTGTCTTGCTCTAATTGCACGGCTAAAGCCGGGCAGCTACTCCCATCAATATATTAATTCTTTGATTAGATTATGAATGCCGCTTGTACTGAATGCGCGTGGCGTTTATTCTGCGCTCGCTAAAAATTGAGCGAAACTCTAACGACACATGCGCGCGTCGACCAAGCATTGATTAAGCAAAGGACATTTAATGAAAGAGCAATCAGATATCGGCCTTGTGGGACTTGCAGTAATGGGAGAAAACCTGATTTTAAATATGGAGTCTAAAGGGTTTACTGTTACTGCCTATAATCGGAGCCACGAAAAAGTTGATCGGTTTGTTAATGGTCGAGCTAGCGGCAAGAATATTAGGGGCGCTGTAAGCATCCAAGATTTAGTGGATTCGTTAGTAAGGCCGCGTAAAATTATGCTTATGGTTAAGGCTGGTCAGCCTGTTGATGACTTTATTGAGCAGCTCATTCCTTTTTTAGAAAATGGCGACATTATTATAGATGGAGGTAACACGCATTTCCCTGACTCCAATCGCCGCACAGCATACCTAGAGAGCAAGGGGCTCTTGTACGTTGGTACGGGGGTTTCAGGTGGTGAAGAGGGCGCCTTGAAGGGGCCTTCGATTATGCCCGGCGGATCTAAAGACGCCTGGCCTGCAGTTAGACCTATTTTTCAAGCCATCGCGGCTAAAGTTGCCGATGACAATGGTGATGTGGTGGTGCCCTGCTGTGATTGGGTGGGGGACGCAGGAGCTGGCCACTTTGTAAAAATGGTACATAACGGCATTGAATATGGCGATATGCAGTTAATTTGTGAAGCGTATCAGTTGATGAAAACTGTTTTGCATTTAACAAGTGACGAAATTCAGCAGGTTTTTGCCCAGTGGAATGACACGGAACTCAATAGCTACTTAATTGAGATTACCCGCGATATTTTTGCTTTCCGCGATGAGGAGGGTGAGCCCTTAGTTGAGAAAATCCTCGATACCGCTGGTCAGAAAGGCACCGGTAAATGGACCGGTGTTGCAGCGCTCGATTTAGGCGTGCCGTTAACGCTAATCGCTGAGGCAGTATTTGCTCGGTGTATTTCGGCGCAAAAAGAGCAGCGCGTTGAAGCGGCACAACATATTAGTGGGCCAGAATTAGAGTTTACTGGCGATAAAACGGCCTTTATTGAAGATTTGCGGCAGGCACTTCTTGCTTCCAAAATTGTTTCGTATGCGCAAGGTTATGTGCTGATGCAAGAAGCTGCCAAAGAATATGACTGGGAGTTAAATTACGGTGGTATTGCTTTGATGTGGCGCGGCGGTTGCATTATTCGCTCTGCTTTTTTGGGCAAGATTAAAGAAGCTTATGATGATAATGCTGAGCTATCTAATTTACTGGGAGCGCCATACTTTCGCGATACGGTAGTGGGCGCGCAAAGCGGTTGGCGCCGAGTAATGGGCGCAGCTATCAATCACGGCATTCCGGTACCCTGTTTAAGCGCAGCATTAAATTATTTTGATGGCTTTCGTACAGCGCGCCTTCCGGCCAACTTATTGCAGGCGCAGCGAGATTATTTTGGCGCACACACTTATGAGCGTTTAGATCAACCTAGAGGCGAATTTTTTCATACCAATTGGACGGGTAGAGGCGGTGATACTGCTTCAACGACTTACGATGTATAGCTAAGCATCGGGCATTCTTCAACTTAGTGCATGCTTGCAAAGGCTTACTGAAGAGGAGTTGTTGCAATTGGGTCAAATCGACTTGGAATAGAGATTTCGACGGATGATTTTTGGCTTAGTCAGCCTTAATTTGGTGTCGAGCGGATTTACAAATTACTTGCACAGCGGGTTGACTGTAGTCTCTAAGTGACTGTATTTATTATATTTTTTGCGTGTGGTGCAATTCTTGCTGATATTCCTTTGGTAAAGTGAAAGTAGATGGCTTTCACTAGCCAATAAGCTGAACTAAGCTTGTCCGGTGGCATGAAATATCAAACACAGAGGAAGCTAATCATGAGAAATACAATTAAATCACAGTTATTGATAGCGGGTATTACGACTGTTGGCATAGTTCAATCAGTTGCGGCAGGCGATGTTGCGGGACCAGGGCCCGGTCCTGGCGATCCGATCGTATCAGTGCCTGAGCCCGGTATGCTCTCGCTCATAGGTGTTGGCGTAGTTATTATGCTGGTCGCCAAATACAAAAACCGCAATAAGTAGTAAGAATCTAGTGGTCTCAAAAGGGCGGTTTTACTGCCCTTTTTTTGTAATAAAAAAGTCGTGATGCAATGTTGGTTGCCTGAACGCAGGCCAAGTTTGAAGCCTAATTAGCATTGCCCAACTACATGATGATTGCTTTAGTATTTGATCTAAGACTCATGGTCTTTTTAGTAGGGAGGTCTTTTGTGCTATGTTAACGCTTGCCTACCTACCAGTTGTCGCATTTGTTATCGTTGTTGCGTTTGAGCTTTTCTGGCCGCGCCGTACTGATGCCCGCGGTGATGTGCATCGTTGGCTGAGTAACATAGCACTCTATATCATCAATAAGCTCGGCTCGCGCGGCATTTACTTGTTATTGATAGCAGGTGGAATGGAGATTAACGAGGCTCAGTCGGCTACTGATGATGGGTTGCTGAAGGCAACGAGCATCACGTTAGCAGTATTAGTGTTATTTGACATCTTAGACTACGCCAAGCACGTATTGCTTCATCGAGTACCTTTTTTGTGGCGCTTCCATCAGGTTCACCACAGCGACAGCAAATTAGATTTTACCAGTCAATTTCGGTTCCACCCCTTTGAAATGCTACTTGCAATGACGCTCGATGTAAGCTTTATTTTGCTACTCGATATACCAGTGTATGCGATCACAGCTGTTGCCCTAATCGGCTCAACGTGGGGTATGTTTCAGCATGCGAATACGCATGCACTCAAGGGCCTTGACCGGTATGCGAGATTGCTCCTAGTAACACCTAATCTACACCATATACATCACTATACGGACGCTGCCGCAGCGAACAAAAATTTTGGTGTCATGTTTTCGGTCTGGGATCGACTCTTTGATAGCTATCTATCGCCGAAGAGTTTGATCGGAGATACACCGCAATACGGAGTTGTTGGGTTAAACGAAAGAGGTAATCTAAACCCTTTTGCTCTATTGACCTTGCCATTTCAAGCTTCAAATACAGTGACCCAAGTGGGACTGGATCAAGATCAGACGCCAATAAAAAGTTTAAAGGAAGAAAGTTAGTTTTAACTTTTTGGAGCTGGAGCTGGAGCTGGAGCTGGAGCTGGAGCTGGAGCCTGTCCATTCAGTACGTGAGAGCAATGAAAGTCTTGGCTTTATCCCCTAGTACCTTGACACTTAGTTTGCGACTTCACGTTCAGACACTTGATCGCGCTGCTTACCAAAGAATTTCTTATCAATAAAACGTACTAAGTCTTCAGCTGAAGCATAATCGTTGCGATTGTAATCAATGCAGCCAACAAAATCAGGGAACAATGCTCCGCAACCTTCTGATTCTAGCGCAACACCGGGGCTGGCATAAAGTTGATTGAGACGGTTGCTTTGACGGAAAGGGTTTTTCGATTCCAATAAAGCGGCGAAGTGGTTGCCACCTAAATGAGCCACTAATTTTGTCTCAGGAAAAAGACTTCGAAGTTGCTTAGCAAAGTTTTCACACCATCGGTTACGCATTTTCCCAGTAGTAAGAACGTTAAACATTTCATTGGTATCAAAAAGAGCCAGTGAGAGCTTGAGTTCCGAATCTTGTTCATTCTTGTAATGCTTGCAGGTTTCAATTAATGCGTTTCGATTCTCAAGGCCAGTTGAGAGATCAATAAAACGAACCATGTCTTCGACAATCATATCCGCTAAGTTTTTTAGCAATATAGTTTCTTCTATATTAAGGCTGCGAGGCCTCCGGTCGATGATGCATAGAGTTCCAAGATTATGACCGTTAGGGGCTTTGAGAGGTGCTCCTGCATAAAAGCGAATGTTTGGTCTGCCGGTTACCAAAGGGTTGTCTCGAAAACGCGAGTCTTTGGTTGCATCGGGTATTTCAAAGACATCTCCGGCAAGTATGGCGTGGCCACAAAAAGAAATGTTTCGAGGTGTTTCTTTAGCGTCAAGCCCACAAACCGATTTAAACCATTGGCGATAACGATCTACTAGGCTGATAACGGCTATCGGTGTGCCGAAGAGTTGGTTGCAAATGCGCGTGTATCGATCGTACCGATCAGTCTCGGGAGTGTCGAGGATCTTAAGCTTTAATAAGGTTTCAATTCTTTGATCTTCATTATGCGGGGTTCTTGGCTCTAGCATACTTACCTCGGGCTCTTATTGCGATTAGAAAATTTAGTATAGGCATTGACCGACAGAGCGTTGAAATAATACGCCCTTTTTTTTACATCCAAAAGGCTGAGTTTTATAGTTAGGTGGCTGGAATAAATTTTTTAGGTAAAATCACTATAGTATTTTTGCAGTAGTAATTTCTTTTAGGCACCGTTTTTTTATGATGATGTTCGAAGATGAACCTTCGATAAATAACTTGAGTCGGTATCGCTAAACCCATGTAATTGCGTGAAGAAGAGCGTAGTTATTTTGATAATAGGTTTTTTTGGGTGGCGTTGCGTTTAAATTTTTCTTGCTTTTAAAATACATGGGAAGCTTGCGGCGTTGAGCTTTAAAAGCCTAAGAATATTTTGCTATAGTATTTTTCTTTTTGATAACCGCACCGCAAAAATACGGTTTTCGGTTAGGTTAGATCTGCTCTATGAACGTTTCTCCATGCACATAAATCGCTGGCGAGTTAGACTTGCGACTTAACCGTAATCAGTTGAAGGGTATAGGCATGATTCGTCAAAACATTTTAATTACAGGAGCAAGCTCCGGTCTTGGGCGAGGTATGGCCATTGAGTTTGCTCGTATGGGGCGAAATCTTGCTCTGTGCGCGCGACGCACAGACCGCCTTGAAGCACTTAGGGACGAGCTGCTGGTGATCAATCCGAACATATCGGTTTTTTTGCGAGCACTGGATGTTGATGATCACGACCAAGTATTTGAAGTTTTTAGGGCTTTTAAGGCAGATATGAAGCAGATTGATCGGATTATAGTGAATGCGGGTATGGGCAAGGGAGCCTCGATGGGTACGGGTTACTTTTATGCCAATAAGCAAACCGCAATCACTAATTTTGTTTCTGCTATCGCCCAATGTGAGGCATCAATGGAGATTTTTCGGGAGCAAAACGCAGGTCATTTGGTCACGATTTCATCTATTAGTGCTTTGCGTGGAGCGCGTCGGGCATTGAACGTCTATGCCGCTACTAAGGCGGGGTTGTCATCGCTGAGTGAAGGGTTACGGATTGAGCTGTTAGATACGCCAATTACGGTTTCGACGGTGCACCCAGGGTTTATTCGCAGTGAGATTAACGAGAAAGTCAAAAAGGTGCCCTTTATTGTAGACACCAACGTGGGTTGCCAAGCAATGGTGAAGGCCATAGAGAAGGAAGGCGCTAATAGCTTTGTACCTATATGGCCTTGGGCGTTTTTGCGATTCGTCTTTCGTATTTTGCCGCTTCGATGGTTGGAAAAACTCAGCTAGCAGGCCAATTTTCTATGGGATTTAATGGGTGCTTAGGAAGCTTATAGAGTATTGAAATTGACGAGCATCAATATTTGGATGCATAGCAAGTGTTAAGTTAATCTCCGCTGGTTTTATAACATCTAACTAAATGTCAGCCTGTTCGCAGCACATATCCTTGGAGGCCTTATGCTCAGACGAAAATATAGCTTCATGCATGAACTTCTTCGATACCAGGCTGCACAGAGGGCAAGCGAGTTGCAGGTCCTTGAGCGCAAGGTGCTTTCCCGGCTCTATCGGTTAGATGGGCTCTATGATCGAGCGCAAGAGCTCATGCAGGGGTTGGGGGCCGATCATGCGGCTCGGTGTGAGTTGAATGAATATGATCAGCAGCGTAACTATCTAAAGCAGCAGATAATTGGTGTTGAGGCTATGGACCTGCAAGAGTGGCGCGAGCAAATGATTCCTAATGGCGGGCCTTTGGCAATATGGGACATTCTGGCTGAAGCGCTGGAAGACTTTATTGAGCGTTATGAGTAACGCGTGGTTTTGTATACTGCTGCGGCATACTGCCGGAGACGATAGTGGGCTTTAAAGCGGCTATAAATAATTATGTCTGAGCATTGGGTATTCGTTGCGAGAAATCCCGATTTCCACTTTTGAGAGAAGCAGAGCCGACACAATCAAGTATAATCTCGTCTGACTTTCGCGTTGGACATTTTTATGCTGCAGCCAGGAAAAATAAACCGCTTACCCATTGTTGAAATAGTCCCTGAGGGCTGTTTTCTAGAGGCAGTCATTGCCGCTGGTACTAATAGTTCGGTTTGGGGTAGGGCCGAACCTCAAAGGCTTTTCTTGCCCCGCAGCCAAATGCCGGCAGCTAATTCGACGGCAGGGCCCGAGGATTTTAGTGGTTCGCATTCGGATCAGTGCGTATCGTTGAGCGTAGGCGATGAGCTGGATGTGTTTGTGTACACTAATGCCGACGAGCAATTTGTTGTCACCACCAGCAAGCCTAAAGCGGTGGTGGGCGAGTGTGCCTATTTAACCGTGATTTCTGTTAATGATTATGGCGCTTTTTTAGATTGGGGACTGCCTAAAGACTTGTTGCTCCCTTTTGGCGAGCAAGCCTACCCTGTTGTTGAGGGTAAACGCTATGTGGTTTATGTCTATCTCGATGAGGAGTCGAATCGCGTGGCATGCAGCACTAAACTGCACCATTATTTATCAGAGACCTACATGCCTTCGTCAGCGAACGCGGTGGCAAGCGCGCAGCTCAAGCCTTATCAGGCGGTAGACTTATTGATTGCTGCGAAGTCCGATCTTGGTTATAAAGCGGTTGTTAACGGCGAGTATTTAGGACTGGTTTTCCATCAGGATCTGGGCCAACCACTGCGTTTTGGCGAGCATATGAAGGGCTGGGTAAAAGCCATTCGGCCTGATGGAAAAATTGATTTGAGTGTCAATGCGTTAGATGCTCAGTCGCGCGGAGAGTTGGCGGAAAAAATCTTAGACTACTTAAAAGAGTCTGGGGGTCGTGCAAATCTTTCGGATAAAAGTCCGCCACAAGAGATTTTTCGGATTTTTAGGGTAAGCAAAAAGAACTTTAAGCGAGCGCTAAGTTCTTTATACAAAGAGCGTTTAATTCGGATTGAGGCTAGCTTTATTGAGTTAGTGTAAATTGAATATTTTGCCCTAAGAAAAAATGTAGTGCCGTTGCAAGCGGCTCTGTTTGGTCTTGGTTGTGGTAGCAGTGTCCGGCTAAAGTAAAGAGCCGCATTCGGATAGCCCCAGTAAAAGTGACAAGTGTCATGCACCTATCGAGTTTGTTAGCGGCGCAACAGATCGGTAGTTCTCTTGTTACCTGCAGATGCCTTGCGCTAGAAGGCGGTGTCGACCAAATGCAATGCTGAAAGGTAGGCCCCTTCAATTCGGCCGCCATGGCTCCAATCGCCAATGGCGGCGAGGTGATTGGTCTTATCTATAAGTGTTGGGGGTTGCTGCGCATTTTTTGCCATTCGTGCAAAGCGCCAATAGTGCTGGCAGTGATTAACGAGCTTCAAAGGTTTTTGTTGATTTTGGTTGGGCAAGGTATCTATTGCATGTTGCAACCATTCCAGCCCGGTCGGCACAATATCCTCAGCAGCAATAGGATCATAGTCGGCCGACCATTGACTTGAGAAATGCAGCAGCCACAAATCGTCATAAGCAGCATCTTTTGTCCGCTGTGGCTTAGCCGATAACCGGGACACCCAGCCTACAGTGCTGTCACCAAAGATGCCTTGTACGGCTTTAGGTACTGGTCCTGTAGTGGCGATAACCAGCGCTAAGCAGGGCTCAAGTAGCTCGCTGCTGATTTGCTCGGCAATTGGGGTGTGGCCGTTCAGTAAAACCCGGCTTTGTTCAGCAGGCGCGCTAACTATTACCCAGTCGTAATCAGTGAATTGATCGCCGCTATCGCTTACTAGCTTCCAGCGACCTTTATTACGAACTAACTGGCTAATGCATTGATTGCGGTGAACGGTCAAATTGTCGGCTAAGGCATGCGCCAGATTATTCATGCCGGGAACACCAACGTATCGTAGGGTTTGGTCGGGTGAGGGTAGTAATGCACCGTCAGCGCTAATACTGTAGGGAGTGAATGGCCATGGCTCAACCACCCCGGCTTGTTGCCAGTTTTTTACCGTTTGCACGAATCGAGGGTCGCGCGCGGTAAAGTATTGAGCGCCGGTGTCCATATGCGCCCAGTCTAGGCGCTTAGTGGCTAGTCGACCGCCGAGCCCTCGAGACTTTTCAAACACTTCTACCTTGAAGCCACGAGTGGTAAGGTGTTGTGCTGCTGTCAAGCCACTCACGCCGGCCCCAATAATTGCTACTTTCATGGTGTGTCCTACAAATTTTACAAATGGGTGTGCCTGTGGTTTTTGATCCGACAGGATTAAATTACGTATAAGTCAACAATTGCTATCACTCAATGGCTGCTCGATTAACTAAAGAGGCCCAGTATGTTTTCACTATTCAAGTCCGACCCTATTAAGAAACTCCGCAAAGCCTATGATATTAAGCTTGAGCAGGCAATGCTGCTGCAGCGCAATGGTGACATAAGAAATTATTCCACTAAGACCGCTGAGGCTGAGGCTATTTGGGCACAAATTGAAGCGCTTGAGGCACTTGATAAAAACGCAAAGGAACTGTAACACGGAGCAAGTGCCATAAATATCTGGCGGTTTAACGTGTTAATTTTAGTGAGTACTTATTAAGGCGGTATGATTGCTTGGAGTCTGCAGTCAATAGCGGGTTTTTGTAGGGCTAAGGCATGATGTCCGCTCGTCAAGAACCTCCGTCCCCTCAGGCAATATTAGGGGGGGTTAATCCTTCCTATACTCTCCTCTCAGTAAAACAAATAGATAATTACTTCTTAGGCTTAATGCCGGCCAAGCCAACTAGCCCTGAGCCGAACAACCAAGCTGCTGCGGGAACAGGGATACTTGCCATAACTATTAAACGGCCAAACTGAGTACTAGTAGTGGAAGTCATAGTATCGTTTCCCTCAGGCCACAGCGTCTCGAGGCATAACTGCGGTGCTGGAAAAGAGGCTTTTTACATCGGCCTTGATATTAGCTTTACCCTGACTTAATAATTAATCCGCTTTACTGCTCGTAGCGTATCTTTATGCATTACTCAATCTTAAAACGAGATAACTACTATGACTAAATTATCCAACACTCTATCAGCAATCAGCATTTCATTGATCGCGGGGTTCGCTCATGCCGCAGACTACGAGGTTCAGATGCTAAATAGCGGCAGCGAAGGGTTTATGGTATTCGAGCCAGCAGTATTGTCTGTTGAGATAGGCGATACCGTTACCTTTGTCGCAACAGATATGGCCCATAACTCAGCATCAATTGCCGGTATGATTCCGGCGGGTGCTGCGGCATGGAGCGGGGGCCTTAGTAAAGACATCGCTGTTACCTTTGAAAAACCCGGTGTTTATGCATACGAGTGTACCCCGCATGCAATGATGGCGATGGTGGGTGTTATTAATGTTGGGCAAGGCGCAGCGAATTTAGCGGC
>Ga0213865_10001547_pt1 | contig 14932 bp, 11 predicted proteins | sample PICome_6_FD_160100 | JGI IMG/M metagenome (GOLD analysis project Ga0213865, IMG submission 160100) | Coastal seawater microbial communities near Pivers Island, North Carolina, United States - PICO282 | ecosystem: Environmental > Aquatic > Marine > Coastal | place: USA: North Carolina...
AGCGGATCTACAATAGAATTTACGCTTGAGCCCCTCCAGTGGAAAATGGTCCCGCCTTAGATAAGCTCTATGCGTTTGTATCCATGCATTGCTGGGTTTCAGGGTTCCAAACCTGCCCTACAGCGCAAGACATGGTTACGTCTTTGCCGTGGTTTCCGCATCCGTCAGCTAGGACGACTGGGGTGCTTAGAATTAAAGCGAAAATCGAAGTTGTGATAAATTTCATGTCTAATCTCCTTTTTGACTGATACAAAGATAAGTCGATTAATAAGCTTAACAACGCACAAGTTGTCGCATTCCCTCAACAGGACAAGCCTTGAGGTCGGCATTAGGTAATATCAGACATCAATTGTTTCTGGCGATGATGGAGAATGAACCTCTAACCATTCAACCTCTGCTGAATAATCAAGCAGGTCGTGTGCTGCAGCAGGTGGATGATAAACAAAATCGTCTTTTTCTAAAAGAAACTCACCTTCGTCTTCATACCAGAATTTAACCCATCCATTTAAAACATATATCATTTGGAAGGTCATTTCGTGAGAGGGCTTTCAAGTAGAATGCCCCAACTCTTTTGCCCTAGTAACTTGTGCACCAAAAGCGCCATTTGTGACAGCAGCTAAACCTAAATCTTGAGCAGATAGCCAAGTTTTGAAAGGGTCATTCTCAAAAATAGCGTTCTTAGCTCTGGAGATGCAGAATTTTTCACTCTGTTACTTAAAATTTGTTCCTACAAATTGCTTAACTATATTAGTGGTCCATTATGATTAGTGATCCATTATGGTACTTTGGTCGTTTCGGCCAATTAATTATAGTGAGAGTGAAAAAATACACTCACTGACCGCTGAGGTTACAAAGATGGCAGTTGATCATAATCAGGCTCAAGAAAAGACGTTTGTGTTTGTTAATGAGGATGCGAACCTAAATGGTTATAAATCAAATGAAGCAAGGTAGGGGGCATTAGATGTCCGTCTGGGCCACGTTCACTTAACCTGAGCCATTCTTTTGGATTTAGGCTGACAGCCTTCATGAAACCCTCACACCAAGTACTGCAACAGATGTCCTGCTTTGGCTTGCCAGAATATTGGCTCGACAACCATCATCGGATCATGACCAAGAGCTTGAGCGATCTCCATATAGAGATCAGTGAGGGTACTTACGAGCCAATCAGGTAACTCTTTTGGCTCAACGCCAAGCCCTGCTGCCATTCACACATCAGATGAGATCGAAGAGGGAGAACAAATCACACCGTGAAGCAGACCATCAAGATCAGAAAGCATCATAGAATCCTCTGGGCTTTTGTCAGAAGACAAATACTGGTCTAGTTCGTTTGGGTTTACGCTTTCCGTCATAAGGCAAGTCTAATATTGATTTGTGATGCAGAGCCAAGCTTTATTAAGGTAAGAGAAAATAGGCGTGTAGCTCATGGAGGAAAGTGATGAAATTCGTCCAGTTAAGTGATGTCCATCTTGTTCCAGGTGGTGGCGAGTTAAATGGTTGCGTGCCTTCGCAGAGACTTCGTTCTTGCCTTGATGATATTTTGCAATGGCACAGCGATGCTGAGTTTTGCGTTATTTCTGGCGATCTAACAGAGTTTGCAGAGCCCGGGGCATACCAATTGTTAAAAGATATGCTAGGCGCATTTCCACTGCCTTACTTTTTGATGATGGGAAACCACGATGACCGTGATGTTTTCCTGAGAATATTTGATAATTATCACCAAGACCCAATGGGCTTTATACAGTTCAAATATCAGTGCCCTGCTGGAACTTTTATTTTTTTGGATACAAGTAAAGAGGGGTCTGATGAACACGAAGGCCAACTTTGTGATGCTCGCTTAGAATGGTTGAAAGAGCAGTTGATTGCCGCAGAGGACGAGCCGGTATTTATCTTTATGCATCATCCACCCTTTGAGATTGGTGTTAGTTATGTTGATGAGATTAGTCTAATAGACAGTGAAAAGTTTGCGCTTGTTCTAAAATATGCGAAAAACTTGAGGCATGTTTTTTTTGGCCACGTCCATCGAATGACGTCTGTCAATTGGAAGGGTATCCCTTTTACTAGCCCACCGAGTTTGAATCATCAAATTCCGATGATTCCAGAGAGCGTAGATGGTGAGTTCTGCGATGAACCTCCTGCTTATAGCGTGGTAAACGTGACGACAGACCAATTAGTTGTGCATTTTAACACCTTCCTACAGCGTAATCCGCTACATCAAACGTTGCTATGAATTCATACGGTTTAGCATGCGTACTTTTGGCGGCTGCTATACATCCGTTCCGGGATATTTTTCTTAAAGGCTCAAGGCATCCTATTTCGGCCTATGCCAGTATATGCTCAATTTGGATTTTTATCTCTATTGTTCATGTTTTAATATTTAATGAGGATTTGAGATTACCAGTATCTTATTGGCCTTATGTTGTGGCTTCTTCACTTGGCTTAATCATCTATTACTATGGAACTTTAAAAGCATTAGAGCGGGGGAGCCTCTCGGTTTATTATCCAATTATCCGTTCATCGCCGTTGGCTATCGTGTTTGTAAACTGGCTAGCCTTTGATCAGTCTTATGAGCTTAAAGTTCTCCTGGGGATTGGCTTGGTATTAATTGGAGTAATTATGCTTCAAAAATCTGCGAGGGGAGTGACTGGCGACAAGAAAAGCTTGTGCTTAGCGCTCTTGGCTATGCTGGGCTCAGCAGCCTATACAGTGGCCGATGCTAACGCTATGTCGGTAATATCACCCTCGGTATTTTTGTTTTACGTCTATATTATTGTCGCTTTGGGATTGTTCGGATTGGGCCTTTCTGAAAGCCGAAATATGGCGAACTCAATATCTTTACTCAAAACCAATTTTGCTCATGCACCACGGCGAATTATTTTAGCAGGTGTGTCGTCTTACGTTTCTTATTATTTGATACTCTGGGCCTTTAAGGTGGGGTCAGAGGCAGCAGCTGTGAGTGCTATTAGACAGGTTTCAATTCCTCTAGCTGTGGTGGTTGCCACGATTGTTCTGAAAGAAAAGAAGTTTTTCTATAATCTTTGGTGGGCCAGCTTTGTTGGGATCGGTGTTATTATTATTTCAATTGAATGATGGCCAGTATTCTGAGCCTAAGCCCTTCGAATGTCTGGCACCAGATTATTGAGTAGTCTTGTCATCATAGCGGCACCATCACTTTCGTCACGTAGTTCAGCTCAAAGGTGCTATTTCGAACAAGCAGGGATATTAGGCATTAGTGCGATGGGCTAAAGCATCACTTAAATTCAAGATCAGTTATTGAATGCTTCGGCCCAACACATATCTGCTTATAATGCTAACGAAACAAAGGCTCTGTTATGATTAAGACTGCAATGCTTATGGCTGCCATGACTGCCCTATTCGGCTTCGCAGGTACGATGCTTGGGGGCTTTGAAGGTCTCCTCATAGCTTTCATATTGGCCATAGCAGTTAATCTTTTCGCTTGGTACAATTCAGATAAGATGGTTCTTCGAATGTATGGGGCTAAAGAGGTTCCTCGCGGTCATCCCCTCTATGAAATGGTAGCTGATCTATCACTAAATGCCCAGCTGCCAGTGCCAAAGGTTTACGAAATACAAAGCGATCAACCCAATGCGTTTGCAACTGGTCGTAATCCTGAAAACGCTGCGGTTGCTGCTACTACAGGGCTTTTGGAAAGGTTAAATCAGAATGAGATAGCAGCGGTAATGGCACATGAACTGGCCCATATTAAGAACAGAGATACAACGATCATGGTAGTCGCAGCTACTTTTGCCGGAGCCATTTCTATGTTGGCCAATTTTGCAATGTTTTTTGGTGGGCGAAGAAACAACAATATGGGCTTTATTGGGTTAATAGCGATGATGATCCTAGCACCTCTGGCTGCATCACTCATACAAATGGCAATTAGTCGCAGTCGAGAATACATCGCCGACAGAGTTGGTGCTGAAATTTGCGGCAACCCCTTATGGTTGGCCGCCGCCTTAAAATCCATTCAAGGCTTTGCTTCCAAAATCGACAATCATGGAGCAGAAAGAAATCCTTCTACAGCCCATATGTTTATCATAAATCCTCTCCATGCTCATGCGCACGACAAGCTATTCTCAACTCATCCAAGCACAGCAAACCGAATTACTGCTTTAGAAGCTATGGTTGGCAAGGTGAAACCGATCCAATCCAACCATCGATCTTCTATTCCAAAGACTGGCCGTAGGACCCGCACAGAGAACCCATGGGCTCATAGATAGGTTAAATTTTGGTGTTGATTATGTCAGAAACCTAATTTTTTATTCTAGCTGATCAGGCATAAACCGCCTAAGAGCACTGCGTTTCGTGTTTCTCCAAAGGAGAATTGAAGAGCATGATTTCAGCACGATACTCTTTCTGGGTTAGATAGATCACTTATTTGGCACACACACGGCTATTAAACTGGTGCAGAAATTGGAAAAAGCAGCGACTTAAAAAATTATTATTTATAATTTAATTAAAAGTGATGATGCACCCGCAGAGGGGGTGGTTCCTAAATAAGGCCCGAAGTAGACCCCCGTCTCTAACGATATCAAGCGCTTAGCCACAAATGACTTGGTTTGTCTAGGGCACATTTGGTGGCCTCTTTGGTGGCTTTGCGTCCGTCCCATATGCGACACATCTGATCCTCTGCACCGCTTACTAAAAGGTCAGTGCAGGGCACCATTGTCACTTTGATTGCAAGCAAGTTTTTCTAATCAGAGGCCGAAATCTTCAAAACCGCGATTTCGACCAGATCTGCCAGTTCGGTGATGTTGCTATCTTCCATAATAAAGGGGGGGGCAAGCAAAAGGTGATCGCCAAATTCGCCGTCTCTAGTACCGCGCATCGGATAACAAATCAGGCCATTTTGAAACGCAACTGTCTTCAGCTGCGCCGCAATGTTGCGCTTCGGATTAAAGGGCTTTTTCAGGCCTCTATCTTCGACGATTTCAAGGCCAATAAACAATCCGCGCCCTCTGATATCGCCAATAAAAGGGTGCTGCGCGAAACGTGCGCGCAAGTCTGAAAATAAAAGCTCAGAGCTTCGTTGCACATTGACCAGAAGGTCGCGGTCTAAAATCGCGTTCAGCACGGCCAGGCCCGCTGCGCAGGCCATAGGATGCGCGTTATACGTATGTCCGTGTTGAAACAATTTTGAACCCTGTTCCAGCACCGCATAGATGTTCTTGTGGCACAACATTGCCCCGATTGGCTGATAACCGGCCCCAAGGCCCTTCGCGATGCATAATATATCCGGGGTAACCCCATCCGCTTCGCAGGCAAATAGGTGACCCGTGCGCCCCATTCCACACATTACCTCGTCAAAAATCAGCAAAACACCATAGCGATCACAGATTTCGCGTATGAGTTTAAAATACCCTTCAACGGCTGGTACCGCGCCCATGGTTGCCCCCACAACCGGCTCGGCTATGAAGGCCATTACTGTGTCAGGGCCTAGGCGTAGGATCTCATCTTCCAATTCCTGTGCGGTGCGCTGGGCATATTGTGTAGGCGTTTCAGAGGGCCGCTTTTCAGCATATTCGTAACAGGGAGCAATATGCGAGGCGGGCGCTAAGATTGGTTCGAATTGCGCGCGCCGCCATTGATTGCCCCCAGCGGCCAATGCACCTAAGGTATTGCCGTGATAACTTTGCCGTCTGGCTATTAAGTGCCGCCGCTGCGGCTGCCCATGTTCAACATGAAATTGCCGCGCCAGTTTGATCGCGGCTTCCACTGCTTCAGAGCCGCCCGAGACGAAATAGACTTTCTCAAGGCCGGCTGGAGCATGCGCGCTAAGCAGGCTCGCAAGTTGTTCTGCGGCTGCGCTGGTGAAAAACCCCGTATGCGCAAAGGCCAATGTGTCCGCTTGTGTTTTCAGCGCGTTAATAATTTCGGGATCACCATGCCCAAGGCAGGATACCGCCGCCCCGCCGGATCCATCAAAATATTTTTTTCCATGTTCATCATATAAATAACAGCCCTGCCCAGCAACAGCGATGGGGGGCGGACTGGCGATATTTCGTGGAAAGACATTACTCATATTGGCTCCAGGCGCGCAGATGGGGTGAGATAAGCGTGTCATGCGGCGCTCTTTCTCAAACGGATGCAATTTAATTGAGGTCAGAAAAGGCCAGAATAACATAGGAGGTCAAGACTTATATAAGTTAACAAAAGTTATTTATTAAAGGGGCTAAAGATTTAGTTTATATCCATCAATTTATCTCCGCTTAGATATAATGGATGGGCAGATAAGGCATCGCATCGCTTCGCGCTTTGAAGAGCAATTTTTTCATAATCGGCGCGTCCGAGCCGGTTGCGGGTCGGACATAGACCATTTCCATTTTCTTATGTTATGAAAAAGATCTGAACGGTTAACTGCCGAGCGGTGGATTGCCGGGCACCTTGCATGTCGGCCTATAAGGCAGCGCGTTTGGCAGTATTTAGACAATCACCATAGACGTGTACAACTTTGGACGGGTAAGTTAGAGACTGCTTTTTCATAGATGAAAGCGACAAGATAGAACCTGCAGGACAAAAGCTTGGCCTATCTGTTTAAACAATTCTTTTTCAATGATAACTTTTATTGGAGCGGGAGATGAGATTCGAACTCACGACATTTACCTTGGCAAGGTAACGCTCTACCCCTGAGCTACGCCCGCATCCGATGGGTAGGCGGGTGATATAAACAACTTGACCCGCCCGCAAGGGGTAAAATGCACTCTGTCGTGATTTTTTCTTCCAGATACGGGGCAAGCCGAGATGTCCCGCCGCCACGTGCAAACTGGACGTTTTCATCCCTGGCCCCCTAAGCAGCCTCATCTGATTGAAATTCTATCAGCAAATCCTTGGCATCAATTTGACCGCCAGCTTGCACATGCACTGCGCTGATCACTGCATCACGTTCGGCGTGTATGCCTGTTTCCATTTTCATCGCTTCCAAAGTCAAAAGCAGATCACCGGTTTTAACGTGTTGCCCTGCGCTGACCGCCAGCGAAGCTACGACGCCCGGCATAGGCGCTCCAATATGGTTTACGTTGCCTTGCTCTGCTTTTGGGCGAGACATCGCTTGTGATGTGATCAAGCGGTTGGGAACACGGATCACCCGCGGCTGGCCATTCAGTTCAAAGAAAACCTTTACTTCGCCTTTATCATCGGTTTCTCCGATGGCTTGTAATCGAATTTCTAGAATCTTTCCGGGATCAATTTCCGCTGTTATTTCCTCGCCAGGTTGCATGCCATAGAAGAATGTATTGGTGGGCAAAGCGCGCACGGGGCCGTAGGTTTTATGCCGAGCCATATAATCAAGGAACACTTTTGGGTACATCAAATACCCATTTAAATCTTCGTTATCAACCTCGCGCCCGTCCAGCGCCGCGCTCAGTGCAAGGCGTTCTGCGGCCAGATCCACGGGGGGCAAAACGGCCCCGGGGCGCGTGGTCATCGGGGCCTCGCCTTTTAGGACTTTGTTAACAAGCGCTTCGGGGAAGCCGCCCGGAGGCTGGCCTAAATTGCCGCGTAGCATGTCGACAACGCTGTCTGGAAAGGCGAGATCAAGATTGGGATCTTCCACGTTGCTGCGCGTTAAACCTTGGCTGACCATCATCAAGGCCATATCGCCTACGACTTTAGAGGACGGGGTGACTTTAACAATATCTCCGAACATTTGGTTTACATCGGCATATGTATTAGCCACCGCGGGCCATTTTTCTTCAAGTCCGAGCGAGCGTGCCTGCGCTTTCAAATTGGTAAATTGCCCCCCGGGCATTTCATGCAAATACACCTCGGAAGCAGGCGCTGCCAGCCCGCTTTCAAACGCTGCATATTGGGCACGTACATGATCCCAATAATCACTTAACGAGCGGATCGCAGCGATATCTAAATGAGTGTCCCGTTCGGTATGGCGCAGCGCTTCGACGATTGATCCAAGGCAGGGTTGCGAAGTGCCCCCAGAAAACGCATCCATCGCGGCGTCAACCGCGTCAACACCGGCTTCCGCTGCCGCTAATAAAGTGGCGCCTGCCAAACCTGATGTATCATGCGTGTGGAAATGAATGGGCAAGCCAACTTCCGCTTTGAGAGCGGTGATCAGCTGGCGTGCAGCCGCCGGTTTGAGCAACCCGGCCATATCTTTCAGGCCCAGTATATGAGCGCCGGCATCGCGCAGCTCTTTGCCCATGGAAACGTAATATTTTATGTCATACTTTGCTCTGTTCGGGTTCAAAATATCACCCGTATAACAAATGCTTGCTTCGCATATTTTTCCAGAGTCTATTACGCCATCCATCGCAACGCGCATATTTTCAACCCAGTTCAGACTGTCAAAAATACGAAAAACATCAATGCCTTTGGCGGCTTCTTGAATAAAGCTTTGCACCACATTATCGGGATAATTCGTATAGCCCACACCGTTGCTGGCCCGCAGCAACATTTGGGTCAATAGGTTTGGCATCGCGGCCCGAAGGTCGCGCAACCTTTGCCAAGGGCATTCTTGTAAAAACCGATAAGCAACATCGAATGTGGCGCCTCCCCAGCATTCGACGCTGAACAAATTTGGCAGCGTGCTAGCATAGGCCGGCGCGGCTTTGATCATATCGATCGAACGCATTCTGGTCGCCAGAAGCGATTGATGCCCATCGCGCATCGTTGTGTCAGTAAGCAGCAAAGCCTTTTGATCCAACAACCAATCCGCAACGGCTTTTGGGCCTTTTTCTTCCAGCAGGTTGCGCGTACCGGGCTGCACTGTTTCTGCAGTTTTTGGGGGCTTTGGCGGTTTAATATGGGCTGCAGGGCGCGGCCTATCGGTTGTTTCAGGATGTCCGTTGACGCTGATATCGGCGATATAAGTGAGTACGCGCGTGCCTCTGTCGCGGCGGCTTTTGAAATCGAACAAGTCTGTCGTTTCATCGATGAATTTTGTGGTATATTCATTGCTCAAAAATGTTGGGTGTTTGAGCAGGTTTTCGACAAAGGCAATATTGGTGCTCACACCACGAATTCTAAATTCGCGCAGCGCTCTATCCATACGCGCGATTGCCTTTTGGGGTGTGGGGGCCCAGGCTGTGACCTTCACCAAGAGCGAGTCATAATAGCGCGTGATGACGCCGCCCGCATAGGCAGTGCCGCCGTCAAGGCGAATGCCCATGCCGGTGGCGCTGCGAAAGGCGGTTAAACGCCCATAATCGGGAATAAAATTATTTTGCGGGTCTTCAGTGGTGATCCGCGTCTGAAGCGCGTGCCCGTTCAATCTAATCTCAGCTTGCGATGGCTTTCCAGTCGCTTCGGTCAGCGTTTTGCCCTCGGCAATCAAAATTTGTGCTTGGACGATATCAATACCGGTGACCTCTTCGGTCACAGTATGCTCAACCTGTACGCGGGGATTTACCTCGATAAAGTAAAACTTACCGCTATCCATATCCATCAAAAATTCAACTGTACCTGCGCATTCATAATTCACATGCGCACAAATACGCCGCCCCAATTCACAGAGCTCTGCGCGCTGCGCCTCGTTTAGATAGGGGGCCGGTGCCCGTTCAACGACTTTTTGGTTGCGTCGCTGGACAGAGCAATCGCGCTCCCATAGGTGATAGATCGTACCTTGCTTATCGCCCAGAATTTGTACCTCAACATGCCGGGCGCGAAGAATCATCTTCTCTAAATAGCCCTCACCATTGCCAAAGGCGGCTTCTGCTTCGCGGCGCCCCTCCAACACTTTTTCTTCTAGCTCGTCTGGATGGGTGATCGGGCGCATGCCACGCCCGCCGCCACCCCAAGAGGCTTTTAACATCAATGGATAGCCAACATCTTCCGCTTGCCGCGCAATATCGGCAATATCATCCCCAAGCACCTCGGTTGCGGGAATAACCGGAACACCGGCTTCAACCGCCACGCGGCGCGCCGATGCTTTATCGCCAAGCGCGCGCATGGTGTCCGCGCGAGGCCCGATAAACGTAATACCATTCTTCACGCAAGCATCAACGAAATCGGGGTTTTCAGACAATAACCCATATCCTGGATGGATGGCATCTGCGCCTGATGCCAGCGCAACCCGGATTATTTCATCGATTGACAGATAGGCTGCAACCGGGCCTAACCCCTCGCCAATGCGGTAGGCTTCATCGGCCTTGAAGCGGTGCAGGCCCAGTTTATCCTCTTCGGCAAAAACGGCGACGGTTTTCTTTCCCATTTCATTCGCAGCTCGCATGATGCGGATGGCTATTTCGCCGCGGTTTGCAATAAGAATTTTCTTGAAATCAGTCATTTGATCGTCCTTGGTTGAAGTCTACGCGTGAAAATCTAAAACGATGAAGGTATCCTACGTCATGCTGCGCTGCAGAATTACTACTGTCGGCTTTCATTGTCAAAATTTATGTAAAGCGTGGTTTATATCGGTGTTTCGCCACCGTTTAAAGCGCGCGCTGCGCGAAAGCTTAACCCGGCTGTTATACGATTATTTTGCCTGCGCAGTCTTTGAGATTTTCGAGCCCCAATTGGCCCATATTGGCGATTAAATCCTTGCGTAAAATATCTGTTAAATGTGCCGGACCCAGCGGCCCTAATGCCCCCAAAGCGTAATGCCATGCTTTGCCAAGCATCACAAAATCTGCACCCAGCGCAAGCGCGCGCAGGATATCCAAACCGCTTTCAATACCGCTGTCAAAGACCAGAGGAAGTGTTGTGGCGCGGCGAATGCTGGGTAGCATGCTGATACTTTCAGGAGCGCCGTCAAATTGTCGGCCTGCATGGTTTGATACCCATAACGCATCCACCCCAATGCGTTCCAACCGCTTTGTATCCTCGGGGTTCAAAATACCTTTGACGATCAACGAGCCCTGCCAATTCTCTCGAAGCCAGCTCAGATAGGCCTCATCGGGCGAGGCGCGCAGCAAATAGCCGATATGGGCGGTGGGGGGCATGCCGGGTTTAACTTTTGCATATTTGTTCAAAAACGGCATGGCGGGCCGTCCAAAGGCGGCCGTTGCCAGCGCCCAATGCGGTTTTTGAGCGATTTGGGCCAGAAGGCGCGGAGTAAGCCTTGGGGGCTGGGTGATGCCGCTTCGTGTTTGACGCTCTCGTCGGCTGGCTACGGGCAGATCAACCGTTAACACCAAGGTATCAAAGCCAGCATTTTTCACGCGGCTTAGCATATCTGTGCGGATCTTAGGGTCGCGCGGTGGGTAAAGCTGAAACCAGCCGTTGCCGTTTGCGACAGGACCAATGGTTTCAGGGGTTTGGCACGCAACCGTTGACAGGGTGTAGGGTAGATTGTTGTCCTTAGCATTGCGCGCCAGCAGCGTTTCGGCATTGGGCCAGATCAGTCCCGACAGTCCCACCGGTGCAACGCCAAAGGGCAGATTGAAGGTTTTTCCCAAAAAATTACAATTAAGATCAACCGCGAGGGGCCCATGCAAAACTGAGGGCATCATGCGCAACCGGTCAAAGGCGGTGCGATTGTTAACAAGAACGCTTTCTGTTCCGGTGGCGCTGTCAAGATACTCCCAAACAAAATACGGTAATTTGCGCTTTGCGGCCCGTTTCAGGTCTAACAGGCCGGGATATCGTGTGTCTAAATCCATATTTCTATATGGCGAAACCAAGATGTTCTTGTCTAGAGCCGTGGCGGCAATTGGATAAATAAAACTTTGTGTTTTTTAGCTTTTTGATCTTTTTGCACAGACAACTGATCGAAAGAAAATAATAGAACATTTGCTGAACATTCTCTTTTCAATCGGTTTTATTGGCGCTATTTTGGCGCCATGAGCAGCTATGATGATACCCACAAACCCGCAGAGCTTTCTCTTTCTGCGCAAGCGATCGCGGCGCGGCCAAGCCCTTATCTTGAGGAGCTGAACCCAGCTCAGCGCGCTGCCGTTGAAGCGCTTGACGGGCCAGTTTTAATGTTAGCGGGGGCAGGGACGGGAAAAACCAAAGCCTTAACCTGCCGGATTGCGCATTTATTAACGACAGGGCGGGCGCGTCCTCATGAGATATTGTCGGTAACATTTACCAATAAAGCCGCCCGCGAGATGAAAGGCCGCGTTGCAGAATTGCTAGGGCAATCCGTTGAAGGGATGCCTTGGATGGGCACGTTTCATTCGATTTGCGTGAAGCTTTTGCGGCGGCATGCAGAATTGGTTGGGCTGAAAAGCAGTTTTACGATTTTAGATACCGATGATCAGCTCCGGCTGCTGAAGCAATTGCTCGTGGCCTCTGATGTGGATGATAAGCGGTGGCCGGCACGGCAATTGGCGGGTATTATCGATCAGTGGAAAAACCGAGCTTGGGGGCCTGAAAATGTACCCGCGGCTGAAGCGGGTGCTTTCAATAACCGCGCCACTGAATTCTATGCGGCCTATCAAGAGCGCCTTAAGGCGTTAAATGCGGTGGATTTTGGCGATCTGCTACTGCATGTCGTTAAAATTTTTCAGACGCAGCCGGATGTTCTGCAGCAATATCAGCGATGGTTTAAATATATTCTGGTAGACGAATATCAAGATACAAATGTTGCGCAGTATTTGTGGCTTAGATTATTGGCTGGCGGTCACAAAAACATTTGCTGCGTTGGCGATGATGATCAGTCAATCTATGGCTGGCGGGGCGCCGAAGTGGGCAATATTTTGAAATTTGAAAAGGATTTTGTCGGAGCGAAAATCGTAAGGCTGGAGCAAAATTACAGATCAACGCCACATATTCTTGCCGCCGCAAGCGCCGTTATTTCAGGCAATACAGGGCGGTTGGGCAAAGAGCTTTGGACTGATCTTGACGAAGGTGAAAAGCTGCGTTTGATCGGGCATTGGGATGCTGAAGAAGAGGCCCGTTGGATTGGCGATGAGATCGAAGCACTTCAACAAGGCAGCCGTGGTCTTGATAAATTTAGCCCGGATCAAATGGCGATTTTGGTTCGGGCCAGCCATCAAATGCGCGCCTTTGAAGATCGGTTTTTGACCATTGGTTTACCCTATCGCGTGATTGGTGGCCCACGGTTTTACGAGCGAATGGAAATTCGCGATGCGATGGCTTATTTTCGACTGGTTTGTAGCCCCAGTGATGATTTGGCCTTTGAACGGATCGTGAATACGCCCAAACGCGGGCTGGGAGATAAAGCGCAGCAGAAAATTCAATCTATGGCGCGTCAAGAAGGCGTTGCCTTAACGGAAGCGGCCAGGCTGCTTTTGGCTGCCAAAGGCCTGTCGGGCAAAGGGGGGCTTGAGCTGGGACGTTTGGTCGATGGGTTGGGGCGTTGGCGTAAAGCGATGCAAGATCAATCAATTTCCCATCAAGCATTGGCCGAAGTGATATTGGATGAATCGGGCTATACTGAGATGTGGCAGAATGACAAAACGCCCGAAGCGGCGGGGCGGCTGGAAAACTTGAAGGAATTGGTAAAAGCACTCGATCAATTTGAGAATTTACAAGGGTTTTTAGAGCATGTGTCGCTGGTGATGGATAATGAGCGCGATGAGGCGGGTGAGAAAGTCAGCATTATGACTTTGCATGCTGCCAAAGGGCTCGAGTTTCCAGCTATATTCCTTCCAGGGTGGGAAGATGGCTTATTCCCCTCGCAGCGCAGTATGGATGAAACTGGTCAGCGTGGTTTGGAAGAAGAGCGCCGTCTTGCCTATGTGGGGATTACGCGCGCAGAGCGTCTGTGTACGATTTGTTTTGCAGGCAACCGGCGCATTTTTGGACAATGGCAATCTTCAATGCCTTCTCGCTTCATTGATGAGCTGCCTGCTGAGCACGTCGATGTGCTGACCCCTCCGGGGCTTTATGGGGGGGCCTATGGAATGCAGACTGAGGCGTCAAATTTGGCTGTTGATATGGAAAATATCGGCGGCGGCTATGCCTCACCGGGGTGGAAGCGCTTGCAATCCCAAAGCGCTGAGCGCCCGATAAGCCAACCGCGCGAAAGCACGCATATGACAATTGATGCGGTTGCGGTTTCAAGCTTTACGACCGGTGTGCGCGTGTTTCATCAAAAGTTTGGCTATGGTTCCGTATCTGAGACCGAGGGCGATAAATTAACAATCGCCTTTGAAAAGGCGGGGGTTAAAAAAGTGGTCTCGCGTTTTGTAATATTGGCGGATGATGTGCCGTTTTAATGTGATATATCTAGCGGCGGCGTTTTAAAAAGGTTTTTGGGATGAATAGCTATGATTTAAATGGCCGTTTGGCGGTGATCACTGGCGGCGCGCAGGGTATAGGCTTTGCTGTTGCGCAACGCTTTATCGCCAGCGGCGCCCGAGTGATGATTTGGGATCAAGATGATGCGCAGGGTCAGGCCGCCGCCGCGCGATTGGGGCAGGGTGCGGCCGCGATGGCTGTGGATGTGGCCGATACGAATGCGGTGAAAGACGCAGCGGAAAAAACCAAAGCTGACGATGGTTTTATTTCAATTTTGATCACTTGCGCTGGAGTTGCGGGATCAAACGCAAAGCTTGTGTCATATGATCCTGATGAGTGGAAATCGATTATTGACATCAATCTCAACGGTACCTTCAATTGTTGCCGCGCGGTGCTGCCATCCATGATAGAACAGGGCTATGGGCGCATTGTGACCGTTGCCTCCGTGGCTGGTAAAGAAGGAAACCCGAATGCCGCGGCCTATTCTGCCTCAAAAGCTGGGGTGATCGCTTTAACCAAATCTTTGGGCAAAGAACATGCTGATATGGATATTGCTGTGAATTGCGTGACCCCCGCCGCGGCGAAAACCCGAATTTTCGATCAAATGAGCCAGAAACATATCGACTATATGTTGTCTAAGATTCCGCGTGGTCGTTTTTTGCAGGTTGAAGAAGCGGCCCAAATGATCACTTGGCTGAGCACCTCGGAAAATTCATTCAGCACGGGATCTACCTTTGACCTAAGCGGCGGCCGCGCAACCTATTAGATTGGTCATGTAAAGAGGCGTCGATAGCCTTTTTCCAGCGGATTT
>Ga0213865_10001549_pt1 | contig 14907 bp, 11 predicted proteins | sample PICome_6_FD_160100 | JGI IMG/M metagenome (GOLD analysis project Ga0213865, IMG submission 160100) | Coastal seawater microbial communities near Pivers Island, North Carolina, United States - PICO282 | ecosystem: Environmental > Aquatic > Marine > Coastal | place: USA: North Carolina...
TAGCATGATCGTTCATGTACTCACCTAGCCGATGCCAGTGGTGTTCCCTTTTGATGATTGTTTAATCACAACCGGAGTCTACGAAGGGACATCTTTGCTTGTTCATTTCCTACAGCAGGTCGATGTCTTGTTCGTAAAGGGGCTCTTGATTGCCTCTTTACCTTCCGAACCTTTCTCGTTTTGATGGGTATCTTTTGAGCCCTTTTGCCGACATGTCTGAGAGGATTGTGCTCACCTTTCTTCGGTGTAATATCAACACCTATGTTGTTTAATACACTATTTGCCACAGTGAGATGGGTTTGAGTAGTCCGAGCATCATTGACGATTCTCTTGGCTAGAGTTTCAAATGTGGAATGTGATTGGTGAGTTCGATTCAGTTCACGTTGGATCTGATTATCATCTTGTTGTTCATCCATTAGTGCTCTCAACATTGATTCATTGATTGCATCTTGCTTGCGCTCACTCATATGCATCCCATCCACTTGCAAAATTGGACTCTTTACATATCAATATTAGGGATGGAAAAGGGCTACACAAGACGATTTCTCTACTCTTCTTCCGAGAGCCGAGCATCTAATACAGCTTTGTAGGATTCCTCATCATCAAATTCGAGGATGATCGCCGAAATGTTTTCGCAGTCTTGACATTGGTACTGTTGTCCAGTCATGAATCCCATGTAAGGATAAATTCGTATGCTCATACAATACGGACATGCACGGAATGCCATGCTGGATGCTGGTCAAGTCAACTTAATACTCCTTGCATATTTTCATTGATGGATAGCATTAAACTCTGCTATGAACGAGTAGCTCCATGGGTGAGGAGGAGACAACGGCCAAAGGTCGCATAGTCGCTATGTTCTTTCGTTTTCTCGCTCTTTTATTGATTGCAGGAGCATTGTACCTTTCGACTGAAGCAATTTTTATCATCATATTCCTTTTTGTTATTGTTGTTCCATTTGAAAAACTCTTTCCTCGACACAAGGGGCAAAAAATACGACGACCTAAATTGGACACAGATATTGGTTACGCTTTGGCTGCACCTTTACTTGGATTAGCCACTGGACTTGTTGCCATTGTGATTGCAATTCTTAGTTTAGCATGGATTCCAGGTCTCTTAATTCGGCCGTATGTTGAACAAATTCCAGAACAGTACATGCCCATCATTGGCCTTCTTCTATTCGACTCACTAGTCTATTGGACCCATCGATTTTATCATGAAATTCCAGTCTTATGGAAGTTTCATGCGATTCATCACTCAACTGAACATTTAGATTGGGCCAGTGGATTTCGAAGTCATCCTTTGGATGGAACCATCTTAGCACCTGCCTTCATATTCCTTCTCACCGCTGGATTCAGTCTAGAAATTACAGGAGCTCTTGCTGCAGCACAAGTAATCTTGGGATTGTTTTTACACGCCAACGTTCGATGGAAGCTTCGTTGGTTGCACCGTTTGATCATCACTCCTGAGTTTCATCACTGGCATCATACGAACGAGAAGGATGCCATATGGACGAACTATTCCACATTCTTGCCCATTTGGGATCTGCTGTTCGGCACCTATTTCATGCCGAAGAATCGCCGTCCTATGTCCTATGGAGTCAACGAGGAAATCCCTGATGGTATTATTCGCCAATTACGCTACCCTCTTCGTGAATGGAGAAACCCTCTCTGGTATCTTTTGCATCCATTTCAAAGCATCAAAAAGTCGTTCAAATTTGCTTTGCTCATTGTCAAATCAATGTGGAAATCTGCGTTTCGTAAACGCGGAACAAAGCCATGGGATGTGTATCCTAAATCAGAGTTGAACGAACTTCATTAATTGTTTAATTAAGGTATGTTGCTCTGTAATTTTGAAACAAGTAAGGTATTGAAACAACCTGCAATATTCTTCACAAGTTCAACAACTGGATGATATTGAAATAGCCTCTGTAGGGAATAACTCTTTATTTCACGCAAAATTGTTTCACACGATGAGCATGAGCGATAGACTAGAATCAAACTATGATAAAGTGACCATTGCTATAGGCATATCTGGTCTTCTTTTGTTGTCTGCCCTGGGTGTTGGTATTTACCTCTTAATGGATGATACAGTTGAACTTAATACCGATTGGGATGATGATGGCATACGAAATGAAGTCGACTCCTGTTCGGAAGGAGAAATCGGTTGGACATCTTCTATTGAAACTGATTATGATCAAGATGGTTGCAATGATGCTCTAGAAGATCCTGATGATGATAATGATGGTGTTCATGATAATCTGGACAATTGCCCTACAGGTATCATGGACTGGCCCGCTCTTTCGATTGATATTGACCAAGATGGTTGTATAGATATTAATGAGGATCTTGATGACGATAATGATGGTGTAAATGATTCTGAAGATTTGTATCCCCTCGATCCAAATGAGTGGGCTGATTCAGATTCGGATTCCTATCCAGACAATTCAGATGCATTCCCTTACGACCCAAGCGAATGGTCTGATTACGACGGCGATGGAACTGGTGACAATAGTGACGTCTTCCCATTTGATGGTACAGAATGGGCTGACCATGATGGCGATGGGATTGGAGATAATCTAGATTCAGATGATGATAATGACGGAGTCATTGATGACTACGATGTTGATGATTTCCGGGATGCTGCAATAATTCTGAGTCTGGATTCAATCATTATTTTTCAGGATATGGATTTTGAAGATATCACCGAAATGTATCTTTGTATTTACTTAAATGGGGAATCAATAGATTGTACCTATTCGCAATCTGCCTTTTTCGTGAACAGTTACTATGACATCCAAACAAATGTACTCACTGAACTTCCGTTTGAGTATACTCTCGACTTGGATGAAACTCAGCGATTTCATACAATTTTAATCGAAGCCTATGATGATGACGCACTCTTTGATGATGAAATTGACATCAATCCCGATCCAGATGAAGACGCCCTTGAGTACATTTTTGATTCGGTAACGATGTTTGATGATGTATCGATTTATTCGGATGGTCGTGAAGACTCGAATGGAGATGATGGGGCATTGAACATCAGCATTGAACCCTTTGATATGGCTACACAGTCGGTGTTCGATTATTATTGGACTTTTGATTCAAATCAATATCATTTGGAAAAGACTCTCAATTATACAACGTATTCCTATTATCGAAGTTTAGATCATTCAATTGATTGGTCAAATGCAGAATCGTATGATGACGTCATTCCACAATACGCACGGTTCTCTACACCTGATGCTCCTTATGTTCTGGAACTTGCACTTGAACTGAAGAATATGTCCATCCAAAGTGGATATACGACCGATGTTGAAATTGCAGAATTCATTTACAGTTTTGTTGGAACCATTCCTTACCAATACGATTTAGATTCAGCTGGGAATACGACTGAAAAGCCAAAGTATCCAATCGAAATGTTGTATGAAAATGGAGGAGATTGTGAAGATGCTTCTGCACTCTACATCAGTTTGGTGGAATCACTTGGTTACGATGCAGCATTGATGGTTGGGCAAGTGAAGACGAGTGAAGATGACGAATGGGGTGGGCATGCTTGGGCTGTGATCAATATGCCTGCTGCAACCGGAGAAGGATTCTATGGTGAAGGTGAGAAATTCGATGTGTACTTTTACTTTGTAGAGACAACTGGTTATTACGATGGAAATTCTGGAATCGGACAAAACCCATGGTATGAAATGGCCAATACCTCATTTTATGATATTGGTGTGTGAGACTTAGGTCGAGCGAATCCTTAATTGAAACCCGATCCAGCATCGAATAATGAAGCAACCTCTCGCAGTTCTGCTCGTGTTTGTGTTTTTGTCAACACCACTCGCTGGATGTTTTGCAGAAGACGCTGAAACAACAATAGAAGCTGTAGAATCGGTGTGGAACTTCGAGAAGAATGAGTTGACATGGTATCACTATGCAGATGCAGTGGATGCGTGGGGAAATGATAGCGTTGCTCTTGAAGGACGAAACCTCCCATATCCTGCTGAGGGGACGTACTATGGTATTGGAATGTCAACATTCGAGCCAACCATGGGCATCACTCAAACAGACATGATGGTCATGAGTTCTTACGGAAACGGGCCTGCAGGTTCCACTGCCATTATTTCCTGTGATCTCATTGGTATGTACGAAGTCTTGGATTACAGTTGTGAGAACGTCTATGATCCATTCCTTCCTATCGCAAATTCAAATGATCCCTACATCTATGTTGACCCTTGGACAAGCCGTATCATGAAATTCGATATGCATGCACTGCTTGGAATGACCGTTGAATGGTCTGATGACGAAGGTGCAAGTTGGCAAGGGCCGAGTATCGCCACACAGGTGTATTCTGTTCAAGATCACCAAACAATTGCAAGCAGCAATATGCCTGCAGCATTGTATGAAACCACATGGATGTTCTGCATCAATGGAAACGCTCCTCATCCCCTCTGTTCATCAAGCCAAGATGGTGGAGCGACATGGGGTCCAGAAACCTCTGGTGCTCCTGTCACATGTTCTTCAGGTGGCCTTAGTGCCCATCTCGTTGGAAGCATTGATGGGAATTTCTACCGTGGAAATAAAGGCTGTACAGGTGAAGGTTATTCCATCTTCAGGACAACCAATGCAGGAATCTCTTGGACTGAGCATGTCTTGCCGACATCCGTAACTGGAACTGCTGATACATGGAATGCAGAAGAAGCACAAGTCGAAGTCGATAGTGAAGGAAACGTACACGCAATGTGGATGGGTCTTGATAATATGCCATACTGGTCCTACTCCATCGATCAAGGGGACACATGGTCAAATGCAACCATGATTGCCCCTCCGATTAATCTCTCAGGAACTGGATTCCCTGTTGTTGTTGCTGGAGATCCAGGTACAGTTGCATTCGGATATGTAGGTGAAACTGAAGGCGATGAAGAGACATGGAATGCATATCTCACATATGCAACAGATGCCTTCAATGAAACACCTCTGTTCACAACGGTTCAACTCAATAAGGTTGGAGACCCAATTGATGAGGAACCTGATTGCGGATACAATCGGTGTGGTGGATTAGGTGATTTCCTTGATATCCGAGTCGATCAATATGGAAGGACATGGTTCTCTCTATCGCATAATCTAGCAGATATCGGCATCTTTGGAACGATCAATTTGGGGCCAAGTCTTCGTGGCGATACCATCACAATGATGAATACAATGCCTGCTGGTGGAATGAGCACACTTTGATGTTCCTCATCAAAATAATTGAGTTTGATAACCAGCTTTTTTAGGTTGAGAAGTTGAATTTAAACTCCACAAGAGTTCTGCAACAGCCCACTTAGCCGATTCTACAGCTGCTTCAATGGTTCCAACAGGTTCACTCCAAGCATCACCAGCGAAAGTGATGAGTTCTATTTCTGCTTGTTTAGGTGTGTTCTTTGGACGAGCATATCTCCATCGATGCGCATGAATGGATGAACCTACAAACCAATTTTTCGATTCGGTGTCAAGTTGTGGCATGATTTCTTCTAAGACTCGTTTCGTGATTGAATCACGCGTTTCCTCAAGATATTTATCTGACCATGTTGAGGACATTTGTAGAATGATGTGATTGGATAAATGATCATCAATACCGCGTCGAATTATTTCTATAGAAGAGTCTCTAAAAAGAACTAAAGAATCAGGTGCAGGTTCCGAATTTGTCAAAATCAGTGTCCATGATGAATGGTATGGGTGTCGACTCCATTCATCAGGTAACTTATCAGGAATAAGTTCGTAACATTGAGGAATCGGGCAGGTTACGATTAATGCATCTGCTTTCCAGACTGTTCCCCTTTCATCTTCAACATGAACATGATGTTCTTGATGGACAATTCGTGTAGCTTTTGTATCACATAGAACCTCTATTCCATCGAGCCATTCCTGTATTTGTTGATCTGCGTTCTTCGTTCTTTCACATTCTTCTTGTTCAAAGGAATTCCAAATTTCTCCATTCCCGTGATTGTAGATTCCTTCAGGGCGTGTTTTGGTTGAGGACCTTCCCCCTGGAATTGTTCCTTTGTCAATAACAAGCACATCGTATCCATATGACTTGAGTAAGAAGGCGGCAAACGCTCCGGTGAAACCTGCTCCTATGATGATGAATGGGTGTGTTTGATCGCTTGGTTTTCGAGTAACATGTTGTTTGTATCTTCCTAAATCAAGACGTGATTTGTGTGTTTCAAGATCTCTTTTACGAACAATTCCCATGACAGGCATTGGAGGATAAAATGCTCTATCGAACAGCCCGTGACACCATTGTATTCCAGCTATTGAAGAAGGATCACGACCATCAAGTGCAAATTTATCATTAAGATGTTGCCCAATCGTAAGAGACTGATGAAGGTCCTTCGTCCAGAGTGGGGTGGCTTTGCCCCAAGTCATTCTCAGATTGTTATGAAGTTCTCCATGTCGATACAACGATGTTTGACATAAATTCCATAATGAACTTGGGCTTTGACTGTGTTCAAATTGTTTCGTAGTCAGGACTACGGTCCGAACATCGCTTTCAGTATCTCTCCATGAGTCCCTAGCCCATTGAGGTAGATTATGGGTTCCATAAGGTTCAGGAGAGGAAAAACAATGATGCCATGCATGTTCTCTAAAAATTAAGAGCTCATCTAGGAATTTATCAGCTGATTTGGTTCCGAATGCTGCCGCTTCTCTTGCCATTTTCATCACTGAAATTGTCCCATAGTGAATCGCTGATGATAAGCGAGATACACCGTCTGCATCTTCAGCTTTGTTTCTTCTCCGAGCATATCCTGAAATTCCAGTCTTCTTGAATTCATCCCATCGACTCAATGCAGCATATTGGCCACCCTTTTCTCTCCAAACAGGCAATACCGAGGCATCTATGTTGCATTTCTTAAGGAGATTAAACCGCTGTTTTATCGGTCGAATTTCCGAATCAATATCTACTGGTTCAAATGGAAGTATCCCTGTCCATGATTGATTTTTCATTTCTAACTTAGGCCAAAGGCGATTGATTCTTGCTTTGCGTAATCGTTTCGTAGCATCTCTGTACTTGAATGGGCGATCAACTGATTTTCCAAAAACTGGCATAGGAACTACGCAGTGGCAATCGATTTCAAGAACTGCACATGCTGCATTTTGAGCAACATGTTTGACCCAATCTTTCCATGGAGGTAGAGGAAAAAGATCGGTAACAATGAGGCTGGCTTGTCTTGATAATTCCTTCATAACACTTTGACGATTTCCTTTCCTTGCCACATGTAGGTAGTAGTCTACTCCAATTTTATTAGATCCATCATGGATGTCGACAGAAGCATCCAGTAGCATATTATGATGGCGAAGTGAAGCGTGTGGATATCTCTCGTCAATTCCCTGATAAATGAAGATTGGAAGATTCATATCATGTGCAATAATTCGAGCAGCATCAATGGCAGGGTTTTCTTCTGTTCGCAGTGATGATTTGAGCCAGACGACGACAGGACCAGATGTACCAATATCCTGAGCGTTGACACGTCTGCAACGTTCGGAAAGATACTCTGGCAAGCCGAACATGGATTTTGATTCCAGACTTTACTCATATACTCCTGTTTGAATTCTAATTTGGAAAAGTATCAATACTTTCATTGTTAGGCGTCGTTATGGAACAAAAAACATTTCTCGTAACTGGTGCTTCGAAAGGTATTGGGTTGCAATTATCACTCAGTTTGGCTGAATCTGGATTTAGTGTTATTTTACTTGCTCGAGACACCAATCTACTGGAAGAATCGACAGAACAAGTGAGATCAATTTCTCCAGCGTCTTCTTCAATTATTTGTGATTTATCTGATAACAATTCGATTGATGATGCAATTTTATTGTTGAAAAGGGATCATAAGAAACTCGACGGCATTATACACAACGCAGGAATGATTTCACCAATAATGCCAATGAGCAAGGCGCCAAGTGATGCATGGGCCGAAAACATACAGGTGAATCTCATAGGTGTTCAACGACTCACTCAAGGAGTTTATTCATTGATGAAAGCCTCTACTCGATGCAGAGTTACTACCATCTCTAGTGGTGCTTCATTACGTCCGATTGAATCATGGTCATCGTATTGTGTTGCTAAAGCAGGTCAGGATATGTGGGCAAGATGTTTAGCGGAGGAAGGAAAAAGACACGGTATTAGCGCCATTTCAATTGCCCCAGGAATTGTTGATACTGATATGCAGAAAGAGATCCGTTCTGCAGATTCACAGAATTTCCCGTCGCTTTCTTCCTTTGTTGGATACTTCGAAAATGGGGATTTGAGTAGCCCATCAGATGTTGCAAAGAAATTGCTTCCATTGATTACAACTCATACATTTGAGCAATCCGGACAACGGTTTGATGTTCGAGAACTCTAAAATTCAAGAATTGAAAACCCAACTGTCTTAAGCCACCACCTATGCGGATTATTCATGCCAGGAACTGACAGAGTCGAAATTCGAACCCTAAAAGTAGGACGTTTTTGTGTCGTTGATGAAGAAGCCTACAAAATCTTGAGTATCTCAAAATCCAAGCCAGGAAAACACGGATCTGCTAAAGCACGTCTCTCTCTTGAAAGTATATTCACTGGTAAGAAAATTTCACACGTTGGAACTGTAACCGATTCCATCAATGTACCAATGATCGAAAAGGGAACTGCAATGGTCACCCACATAGACAATGGGGAAGTTCATGCAATGAATATGCGTGACCACTCAATGATGATTCTTCCACTTCCAGGGGAAGGAATGAACATTGAAGCTGGAAAAGAAATCATGTGGCAAGAAGCCCTTGGTCGTTACATCATCATTCGTGATCATTGATTTCTCAGAGATTCTGCAGCAGATATCACCATCTCTTCATGAGATTTTGAAACCCATCCAGTTTTGTCCTTTGTGTTTGAACAGTCGTAGTAACTCGTGGTTCCTAGTCCACTTGTTATGAGACGGGCTTCCTTGATGAAGAGAGCCATAAATCGAACAATGAAATTTGGTAGTGTTCTTGTCGTGACCTTCCAACCTTCTGCTTTGAGAATACGAGCGATTTGAGGCATAGTGATCGGTGTGGATGACATCATCAATCGTTCCCCTACAAGATGTTCGTTCTCTAACGCTTCGGCATGCATCCAAGCAACATCTCTCACATCGACTGGTGCAAAACTAATCTTTGGGAAACCTGGGTATGAACTGCTGATAATGGATTCAATAATTCTCAAAGAAGTTCCTGAAGAACCACTGTGTAATGGTCCAAAAATGACATTCGGGTTGACAGTTGTTAGTTGAGCATCTGTGTGTTCTTCTATAAATTTCCAAGCGGCTTTTTCTGCAAGTGTCTTACTTTTGGTATAGGCAGAAACATTCTGTTCGATATCTGTCCAATCTTCGTGGGTATAGGTCTGATTCTTTTTTGTTGGGGTTGCGCCTGAGATGGCTGCAGTAGAGGATGTAATAACGAATTTGCGTATTCCAGAATTGTAAGCATGGGTTAGGACTCTCACGGTACCTTCTCTTGCTGGTCTAATGAGCACTTGTTCATCTTTGGGCTCTTGAGCAGAAAATGGTGATGCTGTGTGTATAACAGCATCGATTCCTTGCATTGCGTCCTGCCAACCCTCGTCTGAAAGAAGGTCAGTAGTGCATAATTCAAAACGGTCGCCTGCATCAAAATCCTTTTTGATCGTTTCAAATTTTTCTTGTTTTGAACGTGTTGTCCCACGAACAAAGTACCCTCTTGTTAGGAACTCGCTTGTTACTTGACGTCCAAGAAACCCAGTGCATCCAGTAACAAGAACTCGTTGAATTGATTCGCTCATGAACAGCCCAGTTGTTATCTTTGGTTTGAAATTTTGTAACTTACTGTAATTGAGCAGTTTGAGCCAATATGTAGGGTGGCTTTTGATAAACCCATTCACATTAGGTATATTTGGGGATACCATGAGTGAAGTAATCGACTCTGTAAAAATAAATTCAACTATCGATGTCTCAAAAGGATCTGATGCAGATGAAGAAAAGGCATTGAAAGGATGGTATTTCTTTGATTGGGCAAATCAAGCATATGCTCTTACTGTAATGACTGTCATAGCTCCAGCCTTGATGGCAAATCTGTACAACAAGGCAACAGGTACCCAGTCTGGTGACACTTTCTATGCTACTGTACTGACACTATCCATGCTCTTTGTTGTTGCAACTGCACCCGCATTGGGTGTGATTGCGGATAAAATGCCGATCAAGAAGAAATTACTCAAGTGGTACACTGTAGCCGGTATTGCCTTTACCGCCCTTATGGGTGCTGCACCATATTTTGGTTCAGATGGTTATATCGTCCTTGCGGTAATGTTTACGATTGGTACAATTGGATTTACTGGTGGTAACGTCATCTATTATTCCTTCATGCCTTATCTCGGGAAGAGAGAAGATCAGGATAAGGTCTCTACATGGGGCTACATGTATGGTTTCATGGGAGGCTCTATGCTTCTCATTTTCCATCTTATTGTTCTTCTTGGGCTCACCTGGGACACTGATTTCAAACTCGCTGTTATCTTTGTAACCTCATCCCTTTGGTGGTGGGGCTTTGGTGCACTCATCTTCCAGTGGACTCCTGAACCAGAAATTGCAGAGCATGTCGAATGGAAGAGCTTTGGTAAGAATAACTTCCAGCGTATGCTTGGTGCAACAAAGGTTGCGTACAGCCAAGTATTTACAACTGCAAAGGAAATTCGTAAATTTAAGGTCTTGGCCTTCTTCTTGATTGCTTACCTCCTGTTCTATGATGGTGTAAACACCATTGCAAGTATGGCAAGTGCATTTGGTGAATCGATTCTCCGTTTGGATCCAAGTATGAACGTCATCTTGCTTCTAACGGTAAACGTCGTAGCAGTACCTATGACATTTGTATTCGGGAAACTTGCAGAGAAGAAGGGTACCAAATTCGCTTTGATGCTGGCACTTCTCATCTATTGTGCTGTATCGGTTACTGCTGCTGGATTTGCTCCACTTGAACTCGAAGGAGAAGAAGACGCTTCTCGCTATGATTTCCAATTTGAGTGGGATGACAATCCTGATGGAGACAACACAACGGATGACGGAGTGTATGTGCTAACAACATTGTATGACCGAGGATATGAAGGATGGATTGCAGAAGACTCTGCTGGAGATGCTGAGTTTAGAGATGCATTCCAAGAAAATTTCCCGGAAACAGATTACAGTGTTGAAGCATCTGGTTCAAGCACAATGGGCAAGGGACTTCTTGTCTGTCTCTTCATCTTAGCCGTTGTTGCAATTTTAGGTACTGGAATCATGTTCATACAAAGAGCAAAGTTGGGCATCATGGGCGTCTTTGCTGCCTTCTTACTTGTTGGAGTCGGAATCTTTGGTGCATCTTTCTTAGCGGAACAAGCTACTGAAGACGAGGATGAGATTAAGACCATCTCGGAAGACCAGGCTGTGGCATTACAAGCCGCATTTAATGGAACAAGTGATCACCGTTTCTCAATTATTATCATCGGTGGAAATGAATCAATCGCCGGAGCCTCAGAAGTAGGAGATACGCACCCGACTCAAGTCGAGCAAGGCGGTATGATTGACGGGTGGGCTAAATTGATGCGAGATTATGTTTGGGAACCTCTCGGATTAGGTGTTTCTATGCAATGGATTATTCTTGGTCTGTTTGTTGGATGTGCAATGGGATCTGCTGGTGCTCAAGCACGGTCGATGTTCTCTCAACTGACACCTAAGTCTCGTGCTTCAGAATTCTTTGGATTCTTTGGATTCTTAGGTAAATCAGCTGCAATGATTGGTACAGCATTGTATGCTGTTGCTAGTACAACCTTCGATAGTCGTGTTGCTATCCTCAGCATTACCTTGGTGATTCTTGCTGGTACCTACTTGACAAGTCGTGTGGATCTTGAAGAAGGTATCCGAGTTGCTGAAGAAGAAGATGCCCGAGCCTTTGGCTTACTGAATGATGCAGAATCTGGCGAGTAATACTGTTGAAGGTAATTCCCGCTGAAAAGCGAGATGAGTTCAAATCAGCAGAATTGAATCTATTCTGAAACGATGTTCAGGAATCTTCGATATGATATACGTAGGTTGGTAATCCACTCTCATTGGCCATTTCTGCAACAATCTTCGTCCATTTACTTGTCTTACTTTCGAATGCGAGTACGTGAGTCGCAGCATCAAGAAGTTTGTCTGTTAAATCAGTAGGGGCTTCGCCTCGGCCTGAATCTTCAAGGCCTGGACGTGGTTTTGCCCACATTTCTGAAAAGACAACAAATGGAATGTTGTTGTTGTTTGCCCAGCGCTCTGCTAGATAATCGACGCCACTTGCACCGCCAACAATCACGATGTCTGGATAACCTTCAAGTTCAATCCACTGATCAAGAATTTCCTCGATTACTGAATAGTCATAATATCGACTTGAACCCACCACAACCAGATTGATTATCCGCCCATCGTTGTTCAAATCTTTTCCACCTAGCCGGGCGAGTTCATTGGCCCCTGTCTTTCCGCTCATGTTCTGCCATCACCATTGAAAGGAATAAACCCTCTTACCCATTGTTTTTCAGCCAAATAAGGGGAATTGTATTCAAGTGCCCGCGTTACCAGAGGACTAGAGGGGGATTCCATGGCTGCTGAAAATGAACTAAAAGAAAGTTCGACAGTACAACGGTCAGCCTACAGGCAACCCGTTACAGCAAAGGGACTCAAAGCCATTGAAGATGGAACTTTGACCTGGCTTGATGATGAGATGTACAACAATCTCAATACTGGTGTTCTTGAACAATACTTGGAAGAGAAAAACCTCGAAGAATCGTTCGAAGTATCGCATTGGTCCTCTCCAAAAGTATTGCTTGGTATTGCAATTGGTGCCGTATTTTCTGGCGTCACTGCATATATTGGTCTCAAACTTGGATTGGCAATTTCTGCCGCTTGGTACATTGCATACCTTCTAGGAATGGCACTCAAATGGTCTCCTTCGGAAGTCAACATTGCCACTTCAGCCACAACTGGTGCAACACACGCCTCTACTGGGTTCATCTTCACCTTCCCTGCAATCTTCCTATTGGCATCAAAAGCACAGTATTCGTTGGCCGACGGGCCTTTGATCACGTTAGAGGATGGTGAAGCCTTTAGGTTGGCCTTTATTGCTATTGTAGCTTCAATGTTCGCAGGTTTCTTGGGCGTGATGTACTTTATTATTTTCAGACGTGTGTGGCTTGTTGAAGATCCGTTGCCGTTACCTGGATTTGAAGCGACACTCAAGATGTTGGACATTGCTTCTGATGTAAATACTGGCGCAGTTGAACACGCTCGTGAGTCTTTGAAAACCATCGGTTTATGGACGGGTGTGACAATGATTGGAATGTTCCTCATTGAATATCCTCTCATCTGGTTATCTGACAAGAAACTGTCTGTTATGGACTATCTCGCAGAAACTCTGCACATAGGCGATGTTGGCCTTGCATCATTTTACAGTGCGGGCAAAATTCACCAGCCATCTGGAATTTATGAAGACGGTTCATCCAAGAAATACACACAATGGTCGGAAGATAGTGCATGGAATCCGTTTGCTTACACCTATGTCGGTGTTGCATTAACTCCATCGATGTTCGCAATTGGATGGTTCATGAAGACTCGTGTAGCGTTCCTTGTCAATCTTGGAACTCTTGTTGGTTGGTTCTTTTTGGTACCTCTTGCAGTATTCAGTAATTTCCCAGTATACGACGCAACCTTACAGGCAAATGTGCCAATCCAAGACTATGCAGCAGATGGAGGCCAGGCCCTTCAAATGATTGCGTTCTCCAAGACTGTTCGAACCATCGCAATTGGTTCAATTGTTGGAGGTGGTATGTTCGGACTTGCAAAGATGTGGAGGACGTTTGCTAACATCTTCAAGGACATTGGATCTGCCTTCAAAGGTGAAGGATCTCAAGAATACATGGAAGGCAAGGGTTGGTATGAATGGCCTCTTATGCACATTCCAATATTCATGGGATTGACATTCCTTTCGATGATCCTCATCTTCTGGGTTGGTGGTTTCCCGATTGCTGCAGCGTTTATCTTCGCTACTGTGCTTATTCTTACCACCTTCCTTTTGGGTGCTATCGCAGTTCGTGTTATGGGTGAAACAGGTATTGAACCCGTTTCGGGTACGTCTTTCATTGTCTTATTGATGCTCCTCGGTTTGTTCTTGAATTTTGATAGTGCACTTGGTTTGTCAAAGCAAGACGCCGTTCTTCTTGGATTGGTTGGAACCACAGTGTTTGGTTCAGCGATTTCTATGTCGGGAACAGTCATTGGAGATTACAAGAACAGTTTGTACATTGGTAATCGGCCATACCACATTTCCAAGGGTAACATCATGGGTGTTGTTCCTGGGGCAATCATCGGAGCTGCAGTTGCAATCTTCCTATCGATTCAACTTGCAGAAGGTCGAATTGATTTGATTGCACCTCAAGCAAACGCTTTCGCTACATTCTCGGTCATTTTTGCAGAAGGTCAAGGCGATTTGACACTTCTTGCAATCGGCTTCCTTTTGGGAATGTTCGTTGAGTGGGTCACTGGAATGGGAACTTCCTTTGGGTTGGGTATGTATCTCGATGTACCCCACACACTTCCAATGCTGATCGGTGGATACAGCCGAGACAAGTGGGAAGAGCGAAAACTCAAACCTAAAATTGAAGCCATCAAAGAAGAAGAAGGAGCAACTGCCGCTGAAAAGAAGCGTGCGCTCATTCTGTTGAGCACCTTCATGGTCGCTGCTGGATTGTTAACTGGGGAAGCATTCTTCGGCACAGAATCAAGTATCCTTTCGTTCATTGATACGCTCGTACCAAATCCCAATAGTTCTGGATGGTACATCGGACGTATGGCTGGTTTCATTGGATTAAACGTCGGAATTGGAT
>Ga0213865_10001552_pt1 | contig 14900 bp, 17 predicted proteins | sample PICome_6_FD_160100 | JGI IMG/M metagenome (GOLD analysis project Ga0213865, IMG submission 160100) | Coastal seawater microbial communities near Pivers Island, North Carolina, United States - PICO282 | ecosystem: Environmental > Aquatic > Marine > Coastal | place: USA: North Carolina...
GGCTGATATCAATAAAATTATTATAGATAAAAAATCTGGTGGAGGAGTAGTTCCATATTTGCCATTGCCCGAACTTAAAAAGAATATAGGAAATTAAATGAGTGACAAAGCTTTAAAATTTTTAGGACCAGTTATTATTCTTCTTGGTTTCTTAGGATACTCTACTTTTTTTATTGTATCTGAAGTGCAACAAGCTATCGTTTTACAGTTTGGTGATCCTAAACGAATTGTTCAAAAAGCTGGATTAAATTATAAAATTCCATTTATTCAGAACACAGTATTTCTAGATACTAGAATTTTAAATCTAGATGCCCCACCTGAAGAGGTAATTGCATCAGATCAAAAAAGATTAATCGTTGATGCATTTGCAAGATTTCAAATTAAAGATCCGTTACAATTTTATATTTCAGTTGGAAATGAGAGAGTTGCAAGATCAAGACTATCTACAATTGTAAATGCAAGAATAAGAGGTGTTTTAGGTAAAGAAGAGTTAGCAACTTTGGTTTCAAAAGATAGGGCAAGATTAATGAACCAAATCACAGAGGACGTAAATGGTGAAGCTCAAAAATTAGGGATAAGAATAATCGATGTCAGAATAAAGAGAGCTGATTTACCCCAAGCTAATAGTGAAGCGATTTATAGAAGAATGCAGACAGAGAGAGAAAGAGAAGCTAAAGAGTTTAGAGCAGAGGGCGCTGAGATAGCTCAAACAGTAAGATCCACAGCTGATAAAGAAGTTACGATTATATTAGCTGAAGCTAATAAAAAATCTCAAATTTTAAAAGGTGAAGGCGATGGTTTAAGAAACAAAATATTTGCCGATGCTTATGGAAAAGATCCTAAATTTTTCAGTTTTTACCGTTCAATGCAATCTTACGAAAAATCTTTAGTTGGGAAAGACACCTCTTTGATACTCTCTCCAGATAGTGACTTCTTTAAATTTTTTGGAAAATCTGGGACAAATAATAGTCGAAGTTCTGCACCATCTACACCTATAAAAAAATAGTTATGAAAGAACTTATCGTAGCGATTGGATTGCTATTTGTAATTGAAGGACTTTTGTATTCAATATTTCCCGAACAGATGAAGGGCATGATGGAAAAAATGAAATCTATTCCAGCCTCGAATTTGAGAACAGGTGGCCTTTTTTTTGCTTTAATTGGATTTATTATCGTATGGAGTATTAAAGGATGAAAAAGTTTTTAAAAATTTTAGTTATTATTTTTATTTTCCAAGGTTTAAATAACTCCGCTTATTCTACAGATGTTTCAAAAGGCTTTTCTAAGCTTGCAGAAAAATTAATGCCATCTGTTGTTAATATTTCAGCTACAACAATAGTTGAAACACGCTCTCAAGAGTTTCCATTTCAATTTCCTCCAGGCTCGCCTTTTGAGGAATTTTTTAAGGATTTTCAGCAAAATCAAGGACCACAAAAAAGAAAATCAACAGCTTTAGGTTCTGGTTTTGTCATCAAAGAAAATGGAACAGTGATTACAAACAATCATGTTATTCAAAGTGCAGAAGGTATTTTTGTAAAGTTTACTGATGGCAAAGAGTATGAGGCTAAACTTATCGGTACTGATCCTGTTAGCGATATTGCGGTATTAAAAATTCAGTCTGATAAGAAATTTCCAGCTGTTAATTTTGCAAATTCTGACGAGGCGAAAGTAGGAGATTGGGTTATTGCAATCGGAAACCCATTTGGATTAGGCGGAACTGTTACTCAAGGTATAGTCTCAGCAATTAATAGAGATATTAATATGGGCAGATATGATAACTTTATCCAAACAGATGCATCAATAAACCAAGGAAATTCTGGTGGTCCATTATTTAATATTGACGGTGAAGTTCTTGGAATTAATACTGCGATTTTTTCTAATTCAGGTGGTTCAGTTGGTATTGGTTTTGCAATTCCTTCAAACTTTGCAAAAAATGTTATCGACCAATTAATTAAATTTGGTGAGACAAAAAGAGGATGGTTAGGTGTTAGAATTCAAACAGTCACAAAAGAAATTGCAGATAGCCTAGGATTAAAAGAAGCTATCGGTGCATTGATTACTGATATTAATAAAGGAAGTCCTGCTGATAAAGCGGGTTTAAATTCTGGAGATATTATAATCGAGTTTAATGGAAAAAAAGTAAAAACAACAAGAGACCTACAAAGGTTAGTAGGAGAGGCACCAGTTGGAAAAGCTGCAAATTTAAAAGTCTGGAGAGATAAAAAAGAAATTTCCAAAACTGTAGTACTTGGAAGATTAGAAGATACAGCTGAATTTAAAAATAAAATTCCTGCAAAGTCAAAAGAACAAACTTTATCAAGTTTAGGCATTGATGTTAGAGATATTAAAGAAGAAGATAAAAAAAATAGAAATAAGCTAGAAAAGAAATCAGGTGTTATTATTCAAAAAATAGATCCAAATGGAGCTATGGCTTTGCTACCTGTAAGACCAGGTGATGCGATTATTTCATTACAAAATAATTCAATTAAAAATGTAAAAGACTTTGACAAACAGTTAAAAAAACAAATTAAATCTGGTAAAAAAACATTATTACTGACAATTATCGACCTTCAAAATACGACAAGATATATTGGCGTAAAAATAAAATAATCAATTCATGAAAAAAGTTATTCTTTTAGCTGGTCCAACAGCTTCAGGAAAATCTGATCTTGCAATTTATATTGCAAAAAAAATTAATGGAGAAATTATAAATGCTGACAGTATGCAAGTATTTAAAGAGATTAAAGTTTTATCTGCAAGACCTGAAGATTATAAAAATATTAAACACCATTTATATGGTTTTAAAAGTGTTAAGAAAAACTTTTCTACTGGTGAATGGATTAAGCATACAGAGAAAAAGATTAATGAAATTCTCAAAAAGGAAAAAACACCTATTATTGTAGGCGGCACTGGATTATATTTTAAATCTTTAACTGATGGAATTGCACAGATACCAAGCATTTCAAAAGCTAAAAGAGATAAAATAATTAAATTATTTAATCAAATAGGTAACGATGAGTTTTATAAAAAATTAATTAAATTAGATCCAAAGTGTAAAAATAAGATCGTTAAAAATGATAAACAACGAATGATAAGATTTTATGAAGTTAAATTTTATACAAAAAAGTCTATTTTTGATTGGCAAAAAAATACAAAAAATAGTTTAAAAGACATTAATTTTAAAAAAATATTTTTAAATTTTCCAAGGGAAGTCTTGTTAGTCAAAATTGAAAAAAGATTTAAGAAAATGGTTGATCAGGGAGCTATTAAAGAGGCCAAAAAATTTAAAAAATTAGGAGTATCTAGGACTTTGACTTCAAATAATATTCTAGGCCTGAAAGAGATCATGTCTTATCTCGAGGGCAAAATGACCTTAAAAGATGCTGTAGAAAGGTCTATTATTAGAACGCGACAATATATAAAGAGACAAATGACCTGGTTTAGAGGCCAAATGAAAGATTGGAATGAGTTTAACGATCTTAAACAGGCAGATCTTAGAAAAAAAGTTTTAAAGTTTATCAGAACACCTTGACCCAGAAATAAGTTACGCTACATTCAACTTCTTGGAGAAATGAGCGAACAGTTAACAGGGGCAGAAATAGTTTTTAAGGCGCTAAATGAACATGGCGTTGATCATATATTTGGCTATCCAGGTGGAGCAGTCCTACCTTTGTATGATCAAATTTCAAAAGAAAAAAATATTAAACATATTTTAGTTCGACATGAACAAGGTGCTGGTCATGCTGCAGAAGGTTATGCAAGATCATCAGGTAAACCTGGAATTGCTTTAGTAACCTCAGGTCCTGGAGCAACAAATATGGTGACTGCTCTTACAGATGCTTATATGGATTCTATACCTTTAGTTTGTATATCTGGACAAGTTCCAACACATCTTATTGGAACAGATGCTTTTCAAGAATGTGATACCACAGGAATTACAAGACCATGCACAAAACATAATTGGCTTGTAAAAGATGTTAATCAATTAGCTGAAACAATTCATAAAGCATTTCATATTGCAACTTCTGGAAGACCTGGACCAGTCTTAGTTGATATTCCAAAAGATGTTCAGTTTCAAAAAGGAGTTTATAAAAGTGCAAATCAGGTTGTTGTTGAAACTTACAAACCAAAATTAAAAGCAGAATTAACAAGTATCGAAAAGGCAGTTGAATTAATTGTAAAATCAAAAAAACCAATCATCTATTCTGGTGGAGGAGTAATTAATGCTGGAACAAAAGCTTCAGATGCTTTGACTGAGTTTACTCGAGTTACAAATTTTCCAATCACATCAACTTTACAAGGTCTTGGAGCCTTTCCAGGAAGTGATCCTCAGTTCCTAGGAATGTTAGGAATGCATGGAACTTATGAGGCAAACAACGCAATGCATGAATGTGATCTTATGATAAATGTTGGTGCAAGATTTGATGACAGAATTACAGGGCGTGTTGATGCTTTTTCTCCAAATTCAAAAAAAATACACATTGATATTGATCCATCATCAATAAATAAAATTGTAAAAGTAGATGTTGCAATTGTTGGTGATTGTTTAAACGTATTGAATGATATGCTTACAACATTAAAAAATAAACATTCTGATTTTTGTAGTTCAAATAAAGAAAAAATAAGCGATTGGTGGAAACAAATTAATAAGTGGAGAGAAAAAAAATCTTTATCATACAAACATGATGATAAACTCATTATGCCTCAATATGCAGTTGAAAGATTATATGAACTAACAAAGAACAAGGACTCATTTATAACTACAGAGGTTGGTCAGCATCAAATGTGGGCTGCGCAGTATTATAAGTTTGACAAACCTAATAGATGGATGACCTCAGGAGGTCTTGGGACAATGGGATATGGTTTACCTGCAGCGATTGGTACACAAATTGCAAACCCAGGAAAACTTGTTGTAGATATTGCTGGAGAAGCTTCAATCTTGATGAATATTCAGGAGATGTCGACTGCTGTTCAATATAAGCTTCCTATTAAAATATTTATTTTAAATAATCAGTGGATGGGAATGGTGAGACAATGGCAAGAGTTGTTACATGGTAAAAATTATTCTGAAAGCTACACCGAAGCACTGCCAGATTTTGTAAAACTAGCAGAAGCGTATGGTGCGGTTGGAATTCGAGCTAAAACGCCAAAAGAATTAGATGATAAAATTAATGAAATGGTTGATATAGATAGACCAGTAATTTTTGATTGTTTAGTAAAAAAAGATGAAAACTGTTTCCCAATGATACCTTCGGGTAAACCACATAATGAAATGATTTTAGGCCCAGAGGATGAGGAAGGAATAACCGAAGAAGGAAAAGTTTTAGTATAATTATGTCAAAATCGGCTTATGAAATAGATGACCATCACGATAGTGTTGAAAGATACGTTGTTGTGGCGTGGGTTGATAATGAAGCTGGTGTTTTAGCAAGAGTATCAGGGTTATTTTCAGGACGCGGTTATAACATCGAGTCACTAGCTGTTTCTGAAGTTGATCATGAAAGAAAAATTTCAAGAATAACTATTGCAACAAATGGCACTAAGGAAGTTATCAAACAAATTCAAGCGCAAGTTTTAAAACTAGTCCCAGTTCATAAGGTTAATATTTATCCAATTAATGAAGAGACAATTTTTAGAGAACTTGCTTTGGTGAAATTTATTGGAGAAGGTGAAATACTTCAAAAAGCAGAGCAATTATGTGTTGACAATAAGTTTGAGTTTTTAGATAAGACATCAAAATCTTTTATTGTTCAAGCTTTAGGGCTTAGAACAGAAATTGATGAGTTTATTAAAAAAATTAAGGCACTTGGAACAGTTAGCATTTCTAGAACAGGTGCTTTAGCTATGAAAAAAGGATCAGAAACGGTAAAGGATAACAAAGGACTAGTATTATGAAAATGTATTATGACAAAGATGCAGATGTTAATTTAATTAAATCTAAAAAAGTTGCGATTGTTGGTTTTGGTAGTCAAGGCCATGCTCACGCATTAAACTTAAAAGATAGTGGTGTCAAAGAAGTGGTTGTTGCCTTAAGAGAAAATTCTCCAGTATTCAAAAAGCTGAGTCTGCAGGTTTAAAAGTTATGAATATTTCTGATGCCGCTGAGTGGGCAGATGTGTTAATGATTTTAGCCCCTGACGAATTACAATCTGGAATTTATAAAAATCATGTTGAACAAAGAATTAAACAAGGAGCAAGTTTAGCTTTTGCTCATGGTTTAAATATTCATTATGATTTGATCAAAGCAAGAGATGATCTTGATGTATTTATGATTGCTCCAAAAGGTCCTGGTCATTTAGTTAGAACTGAGTATCAAAAAGGTGGCGGAGTCCCATGCTTAATGGCAGTACATAAAGATAGTACAGGAAAAGCAAAAGATTTAGCTCTATCATATGCTTCAGCTGTGGGCGGCGGAAGATCTGGAATTATTGAAACAACTTTCAAAGACGAATGTGAAACAGATTTATTCGGTGAACAAGTTGTTCTTTGTGGTGGTTTAGTTGAATTAATTAAAAAAGGTTTTGAGACATTAACAGAAGCTGGCTACCCACCTGAGATGGCATACTTTGAATGTTTGCATGAAGTTAAGTTAATTGTAGATTTAATTTACGAAGGTGGAATTGCAAATATGAATTATTCAATTTCAAATACAGCTGAATATGGTGAATACATATCAGGTAGAAAAATTGTTGACGATAAAACAAAAGAAAGAATGAAAGAAGTTTTAAAAGATATTCAATCTGGAAAATTTACAAGAGATTGGATGAAGGAAAACGAAAATGGTCAAAAAAACTTCCTTAAAATGAGAAAAGATTTATCTGAACATCAAATTGAAAAAGTTGGAGAAAAACTAAGAGCTTTGATGCCTTGGATTTCTAAGAATAAGATTATCGATAAGTCAAAAAACTAGAATTATAGCTAGTTTTTAATTTGAGGGATTTGATCGATACAATTTATGCGTTAATTACTAGATTTTTTCCTAAAGGATGATTACATATCGTCTATGTCAAAAAATAGAGTAATTATTTTCGATACAACTTTACGAGATGGCGAGCAATCTCCAGGTGCTTCTATGTCTTTAGAAGGTAAACTTCAAATTGCTTCTGCCTTTCAAGACTTGGGTGTTGACGTTATGGAGGCTGGCTTTCCAGCTGCATCACCAGGAGATTTTGAAGCAGTATCTGAAATTTCAAAATTACTTAAAACTACAGTTCCATGTGGATTAGCAAGAGCTGTAAAAAATGATTTAGAAAAATGTGTAGATTCATTGAAACATGCAAAAAATTATAGAATTCACACTTTTATTTCTACGAGTGATTTGCATATCAAGCATAAATTGCAAAAAACAAAAGAAGAAGTTTTAGATTTAATTAAATATAGTGTTGAGTTTGCTAAAAAACATACTGATGATGTTGAATGGTCTCCAGAAGATGCAACACGAACAGACCCTGATTATTTATGCAAAACAGTAGAGCTTGCAATTAAATGCGGAGCTACAACAATTAATATTCCAGATACAGTTGGTTACGCATTACCAAGTGATTATGAAAGAATTATAAAAGATTTATTTAATAGAGTTCCTAATATTGATAAAGTTACAGTTTCAACACATACTCATAATGATTTAGGATTAGCGGTTGCTAATGCATTAGCTGGTGTTGTAGCAGGAGCTAGACAAATTGAATGTACAATAAATGGAATTGGTGAAAGAGCGGGTAATGCAGCTTTGGAAGAAGTGGTTATGGCAATGAAAACACGTCAAGATTTAATGCCATATGAAACTAATATTGTTACAAATAAAATTAATAGTTGTTCAAAATTATTATCAAATATTATTGGTTTTCCAGTTCAATACAACAAAGCTATTGTTGGAAAAAATGCTTTTGCTCACGAGTCAGGTATTCACCAAGATGGAATGTTAAAAAATAGTCAAACTTATGAAATTATGACACCTGAGAGTGTTGGTGTAAATAAATCATCATTAGTTATGGGCAAGCACTCTGGTAGACACGCATTTAAAGAAAAATTAGCTAATCTTGGGTATTTTAATTTAAATGAGGATAAGATTGATCATGCTTTTAATAAATTTAAAGATTTAGCAGATAAAAAAAGACATGTATTTGATGAGGATATTGCTGCCTTAGTTGACGATGATTTAATGAAAAATAATAATGTTATTAAATTAATATCATTAGATGTAGAAGCTGGGACTAAAGGACAAAAAGCAAAATTAGAATTAGAAGTTTATGGTGAAAACAAATCTACTGAGCAATCAGGAGACGGACCAGTTGACTCTATATTTAAGTGTATCAAAGAAATTTTCCCTCATGATGTGAATTTACAACTCTACCAAGTTCATGCAGTGACAGAAGGAACAGACGCACAAGCTACGGTAAGTGTAAGGATTGAGGAAAAAGGAAGAATTTCTGTAGGTCAAGCAGCTGATACTGATACTTTAGTAGCTTCTGCTCAAGCTTATATAAATGCATTAAACAAATTAATATTAAAACGAAAAAGATCTGCACCGAGTGACAAGGATTACTCGGCAGCTATTTAAATAGAAAGGATAATATGTCGATTTTTTCAAAGGTAATGGGAATGTGGTCTACTGATATGGCCATTGATCTTGGTACTGCAAACACACTTGTTTATGTAAAAGGGAAGGGTATCGTGTTGAATGAACCTTCAGTTGTTGCAATTGTTAATGAAAAAGGGAAAAATCAAGTATTAGCTGTTGGTGAGGATGCTAAGCAAATGCTAGGTAGAACGCCAGGATCTATTCAGGCGATAAGACCATTAAGAGATGGTGTGATTGCTGACTTTATTGTGACAGAGGAAATGATTAAGCACTTTATCAAAAAAGTGCATCAAAGAAGTGCATTTGCAAATCCAAGAATTATTATTTGTGTTCCAACAGGATCAACACCAGTTGAAAGACGAGCTATTCAAGAGTCTGCTCATGCAGCAGGTGCTAGAAAAGTGCAACTTATTGAAGAACCAGTTGCAGCAGCGATTGGAGCAGGATTACCGATATCAGAGCCTACAGGATCTATGATCGTAGATATTGGTGGTGGTACGACCGAGATAGCAGTTATGTCACTTGGTGGAATTGTTTATTCTCAATCTTTAAGAGTTGCAGGAGATGCACTTGATCAGTCAATAGTCACCTATATGAGAAAAAAGTTTAATTTGCTTATTGGTGACTCAACAGCAGAGAAAATTAAAAAAGAGATTGGAACATGTATTCCAACTAACTCAGACAATACTTATATTATGAAAGGAAGAGACATAAGAACAGGTGTACCAAAAGAGGTAACACTTACAGAAAAAGATTCAGCAGAAGCTATGTCTCCAATTATTACTCAAATGATTCAAGCCATTAAGGATGCATTAGAACACACTCCACCAGAGCTTTCAGCTGATCTTGTTGATATGGGATTAGTATTAGCTGGAGGTGGTGCATATCTTAAGAATTTAGATAAATTAATCTCAAAAGAAACTGGTTTACCTGTTTCTATTGCAGAGGATCCATTATCTTGTGTTGCTATTGGTACTGGTAAAGCTTTGGAGCAAGAAGGTATCTTTTCATCAATGCTGACTGAATATTAATAATAATGAAGTTTGCATCTTCTGAAAATGTAGATGTAAAAAAAAATGTTATTATATTTCTTATAATATCTTTAATATTATTTTTTATCGATCGAAGTGATAATAAATATTTTAAAGCTACAAGATCTGTAATTAATGATGGAATAATTTACACCACAGTAGTTTTAAAGTCTCCATTTAACTTTATTTCAGATACAGTTTCTTCATTTAATAATTTCTTTGTTGATGAGAAAATTATTGCCAAAAATAAATTATTAGATTTAGAAAATGAAGTCACAAAGTTAAAGAATGAAAAAATAACTTTGTTACTTCAGCTTGAAAATTTAAAAAAAATTACTGGTGAAGAGAATTATAAATTTGAAACAATCAAAACAAAAGTTCTGAGTTATAAAAGTAATATTTTAAGCGAGTCTATAATTATTAATAAGGGATCACGCCACGGAATTTCATCTGGAGATCCTATAATTAAAAATAATATGTTAGTTGGAAAAATTACTGATGTAAATTTTAATTCATCCTATGGTGTTTTAATCACAAATATTAATAGTCGTGTTCCAGTAAGAATTGGACAAAAAAATTATAATGCAATTGCGGTAGGAAATCCAAGTAATCAAAACACTATTAATTTAGATTTTTTACCTAAGGAATATTCATTAAACGAAGATGATGTTGTTTATACAACAAGTATAGATAATATTATGCCGGATGGAATTTTAGTCGGGCAAATTAAAAAAGATAAACAAGATAAATTTTATCTAAAACCAATGTATGATTTTAATCAAATGGATTATTTAACAATAGTAAAAATGGGTAAATAAAATGATAGGTTTTATTAATCGATATGTTGCAACAATTGTTTTATTATTGAGTATCCTAATTAGTTCTTTTGAAATAAACATTTTAGGTAAACCAATTTCAAATTATGCAAATATACAACTTATTTTAATCTACGTTTTTAAAATATCTAATCCTGGTTTAAATTTTGGAAAAGGGGTGTTTTTATTTCTAATCAGTATTATTAACGATGTGTTAAATGGACTTTGGTTTGGAACTTCAGGAATATTATATTTTATTGTATTTGCGGTAGCCGCATTTCAAGCATCAATTAAATTAAGAAGTTTTTTTATTTCAGAATGGATTTCATTTGGAGTATCATTAATCATTGTATACTGCGTATTTTTTGGCTTAGAATTTTTACACCATGAAACAATTTATAAAAATGCACAAACAGCCCACAATCATATGTCAGATATTTTGCCATTATTAACTAACTTTATTATAACATTATTAGTATATCCAATATTTTGGTTTATTATTTCAAAATTAGTTTCACAAAATGCTTACAGATAAAGAAAAAAAAAACTTAGAAAAAAAAATTAAAGGTATTAATAGCACCAATCAGAAAATTACTATTATGCTTTTAGATAAACTTAAGAGTGATTTAAAGTCAAAAGATATCATTAAAAATGATATTAAATCTAAAATATCAAAATGCGATGGTGAAATATTCTACTTATATAATATTGCTAGCGATATGTGGTATTTGGCAGGAGATAAATCTACTGACTATAATTTTTACACAAAACGATTAATTTTAACTGGAATACTTTCAAAATTATATTTTAAGATATTAGCATTAAAAGATTATAGTCTAGAGCAATTGGAAATAGATATTAAAGGTGAAATTAAAAATGTTGGAAAATTTAATAAATTAAAATCAAAAATAATTTCTACTTTTCAGAATTTAAAGGACAGACCATTTTCAAAAAATACTGGCAGAGGTTATTAATCTAATAACTTTGTTATATGGCCCATTTTTCTTTTATTTTTTGACTCCTTTTTTAAATAATCAAAGAAAAATTCATCAGAATTTGTTTCTTTATTTCTATATTCAAAAATTTCATCTCCAATAATATTTTTCATGACAGCTTTTGATATCATTTTAGGTTCAATTTTCTCAAGATTACATACCGCTCTAACATGAGATTCAAATTGACTGACATTGTAAGCATTAATTGTCAGGTGTCCTGAGTTATGTACTCTTGGCGCTATCTCATTTACAAGGAGATTATCATTTTCATCAATAAAATACTCAATACACATGGTTCCAATATAGTCTAATTTATCTGCTAAAAGTTTTGCATATTTTTTACTTAAATTTGTAATTTCATGGCTCACACTTGAAGGAATAGTGGAAGTATTCAGTATTTGGTCTTTATGAATATTTTCAATTGGCTCATAGATTACACTATCACCATCTTGATATCTGGTAATGATTACAGATATCTCTTTTTTTAAGGTAATTTTTTTTTCTAAAATAAAATCGTTATTTAATGGAATTTCATTTAGATCGTTATTTTTAGAAATAATATATTGCCCCTTTCCATCATATCCTAAAGTTGTAGTTTTTAAAATTCCTGGAATAAGTTTATCTATATTTTCAAGATCTTTTTGAGATGATATTTTTTTATAACTCACGGTTTCTATACCAAGATCATTGATAAATTTTTTCTCCCTACTTCTATCTTGAATAATAAAATTAATATTAGGATCAGGGTAGACTGGTTTTACAGATTTAATTTTTTCTAGAGTAGGAACAGGAATATTTTCAAATTCAAAAGTTACAACATCAACCTGATTTGCAAACTCAATGATTTTATCATCATCATTATATGCTCCGTATATAAATTCATCAGAGTAATTTTTTGCAGGTGCATTTTTATCATCACAATAAATTTTTGTTTTAATATTAATTTTAGACGCTGCTTGACAAAGCATGCTTCCTAATTGGCCACCACCAATAATACCCAGAACTTTATGATTAGACATATCTAGGGTTTTAATTTAACTGATTTTGTTTGTCGAATTCTATATTGTTTAAGTTGATTACTTATTTTTGAATTAGAAATTCCAAGAATTGATGCAGCAAGTAAGGCAGCATTCATTGCTCCGCCTTCTCCAATTGCAACTGTTCCTACAGGAATACCTTTCGGCATTTGAACTATTGATAATAGACTATCAAGTCCTTTTAATTTTGTACTCTCAACAGGTACGCCAAGTACTGGTACTTCAGTTAAAGACGCTATCATTCCTGGCAGATGAGCTGAGCCTCCAGCACCTGCAATTATAACTCCTATATTATTCTTTTTTGCATTAACTGCATACTCAAACATTCTTTTTGGAGTTCGGTGAGCTGATACTATTTTTTTTTCAAACTTTACTTTAAGAGATTTTAAAACATTGGCAGCATGTTTCATTGTAGGCCAATCTGATTTACTTCCCATAACAATAGAAACAATTGGAGAATTATTTTTTTTTCTCTTTTTCATTATTAATAAAATTAATTTTGAACTTCAGTTGATGCTGCAGCTTTTGCTGCTTTTTTGGCTTCTCGCTCTTTTTTCTTTGCTTCTCTTTCTTGTCTTCTTTTAGCTTTATCGATTGCCGCTTGTAATTCAGTTTGAGAACATAAGCTTGCCATCACAGGATCTTTAGGTGAAATATTTGACATGTTCCAATGTTTTCTATTTCTAATCGCATCCACAGTATTTTTTGTTGAACCAACTAACTTGCAAATTTGAGCATCAGTTAAAATAGGATAATTTTTTGTCAGCCAAGCAATTGCATTTGGCTTATCTTCTCTTTGAGAAATTGGAGTGTATTTAGTACCAACCATTTTTTTAACTTCAAACTCGACATTTTTTTCAACAAGCTTTAATGGTCTATTAGGATCTTTTGATGAAGCTTCAATTTCGTCTCTAGTTAACTGATTTGATAAAATTGGATTATAAGCTTTTATACCAACTGCGACATCGCCATCCGCGATGCCTTTAATTTCTAGTTCATGAAGCCCACAAAAATCTGCAATTTGTTTAAAAGTTAAACTCGTATTTTCAATTAACCAAACAGCAGTTGCTTTTGGCATTAATGGTAAATTCATAATTAGTTCTTTTTTAAATTAGCAAAACGCTTATTAAATTTACTCACTCGACCTTTGTCTTGAGCTTTTTGACTTTCTCCTGTCCAAGCAGGATGAGATTTGGGATCAATTTCGAGTTTCATTACTTCTCCATCTGAACCCCATGTAGACAAAGTCTCAAATTCTGATCCATCAGTCATTTGAACTTTAATTTTATTTAGCTTTGGATGTAAATTTTTTTTCATAATTAAAGGCTGGTTTATAGCAAATAAAGTAGGATACTCAATGGAGATTTAACCCTCATTTTTAATACTTTTGAATAAAAACACATACCCTGTGGCTACAATCATTAAGAATATTACATCAAAATAGAAGGGAACATTTTTCCCAAAATACAAAAACATAAAGCCTGCTAAAGGTTGTCCAATAAACCTTGCCGCTGCCTGACAAGAGTACCCTGTTCCAAGAACCAGTCCTTTATTTTGTTCTGATTTTTTTGACAAAATACTATTAATACAAGGGTTAGAAATTCCCATACCATAACTTAATAAAATTATTGCAACAGGAATAAGATATATATTTTCTGTAGGGATTAGTGCAAAGCCAAAAATAAAACAAACAAAACCTGAGATTATTAATTTTATTTCATCAAATTTTTTAATTAAAACTCTTAGCAAGCCACCTTGAACTATAATTTGACATATGCCAGCAAGCAACATCACAAAACCAACTTCCCTTGGCCCCCATGTAAATGTTTCTTTTGTCCAAACTGCAATAGTGCCCTCCATTCCTGCAAAAGAAATATAGATTAAAAAAATAAGTAAAAAGAATGGGAATAAAATAGGATTTTTTAATGTTTCTATTTGTTTATATAAAGCTTTATCTGATTTTTTATTTTCTGTTTCAGTTTTGTTAATATTGGTTTCCTTTAAAGACGTTACAACAAAAATTAGATTAAATAGATTTATTGCAGAAGCTAACCAAGCTACATAACTCAAAGTTTCCTGTGAATAATCAGATCCAGCTATTAACCCACCTGCAAGTGGACCAAAGGTGAAACCTAATCCAAAAGCAACACCAAACATCCCCATACCTTTTGCTCTGTTTTGTTGATCTGTAATATCCGCGATGTAAGCTGTTCCAACTGATATGTTTGTTTTAAACAAACCAGCGATAACTCGAGCTAAAAAAATAATTGGCAAATTAGTTGCAACTGCAAGTATTATATTTGCGATTAATTCTGCAACACAATTTAAAATTAAAAGAGGCTTTCTACCTATTCGATCAGATAAACTACCCCAGAAAGGTGAGACAAAAAATTGAAAAAAAGAAAAAGAACCAAATGCAATTGTAACCAGCAATACAGAACCCCC
>Ga0213865_10001555_pt1 | contig 14887 bp, 14 predicted proteins | sample PICome_6_FD_160100 | JGI IMG/M metagenome (GOLD analysis project Ga0213865, IMG submission 160100) | Coastal seawater microbial communities near Pivers Island, North Carolina, United States - PICO282 | ecosystem: Environmental > Aquatic > Marine > Coastal | place: USA: North Carolina...
CTCCGATGACGGAATGGGCAAGCAGCTGTAGGGCCGCGTTTGCAGCTCTGCGATCAATGCGCGGTAAAACAAAACCGACAGGATCACCGCGAAAGCTGCGTCAAAGACAGCAAAGCGCCAGAATGCGGCTCCAAGGCAGAGGTAGATGATGACCATCAGGAACCGCCCAAAGATCGCAATTGCCACCTGAAAACGCTGGGTTATCGGCTCCAGATAGGCAAAAATCTGCAGCGCTGATGCGACGATCACCATGCCGCCCCAGATCGGAAGGAAGGGCAGCGCGTCCGCAGGATCAAGCCCGACAAGCCGGGCCCCGAAGTGCGGTGCAAGAATGCAGGCCAATGCAATCAGGCTTTGAAGGGCAAGATTGAGCGCGAACACCCGCCGAAACTGCGTCAGCGCGCTCCGCGCCTGCGCCTCGGTCCATCCAATTTCAAGCGAAGACATCAAAATACTCCTTCAGAACGTCAGCAAATAGGCAATCAAATCAGACTTGTCCGGTTGTTCGAGGTCAGTGCCCCACATATGGCCCGCGTTCGAATTTCCGCGCACTCCAGTATCGAAACAGGCAGCCTCGGTCGTGCAGGTTGGCGATATGAACCCACCTTGCGGATCAATCACATCACCCCCACGCAGAAACTTCTTTGGCCTCTCGGGGGGCGGTATCAGCAGGTCTGCCAGCGTCGGAACCGACCCGTTGTGCAAATACGGCCCGCGCAGCCAAAGACCATCCAGCGGCGCGTTGGCGTACCCGTCCGTTTTCTGGAACTGACGGAACGCATAAGGGGTGCCCTTGAACAATTCAGCCACCTGTTGGTCGCGAAAGTCCTGCGTGTAGCTGTGCAATCGGTTTGGATCGGTTCCTACCTCGTCGAGCGGAGTGATTTCTCCCAACAGGTCGCCTTCAAACACATATCCATCCGGGCTTTGCCAGCCGTGGCAGCTTGCGCAATCGCGCACGTAGATGTCGAACCCGCGTGCCACAGCGTCCGCGTCCGGCTGGTGTGGGCTGGCAGGTGGCTCAAGATCCAGCAACCAGTCTGCAACCCGCTCGATTGACCTGTGGTCTACAGTGTCCGGCGTCACCCCGGCCCCGAGGGCGGCGGAGAGATTGCGTTCAGCCAGAGACGGGTTGTTGCCATCCCAATGCAACTGCATCTCCGCTCGCGGACCCTGCAGAAAGATGGATGGAAAATCAGATGCCCCCACGACCTCTTCTTCACTCAATGAAGCAGTCGGCCAGTCAAACTCAAGCACCTTGTAGGGGTTGAACGTATCGACCCGTCCATGCGCCCAGTCCGGTTGCCGATCGAGCAGCGGCTGTAACCGGCTGGCCCGCTCAATCATGCCTTCGCGTAGGCGCGGAAAGACTGCGAGATTCCACAAGATGCGCTCGATCAGACCCAGACCAACGCCCGCGTCCGCCATCGCGCGGCGCAACGAGTCTGGTGCCATTCGTGGATCAGACGCAGCCCCCAGAACAACCTTTGTAAACCCATGCAAATCCAGCTGATGCGCTGGCATACCCGTGATAATCCGTGGTGTGTCTTCTTCGCTTTCGCGATACGTGCCCGCATGGCAAACAGCACAGTTGAACCAAACCAGATCAACCCCACTCACACGACGTTTTGAAATGCCGATCGGCAAGTCCTGTGTCCCGTCATAAAGAAACCCAAAGCTGCTGTAGTCGCCTGCCGGAAACTCTTCTGGGAAAAGTACGGGCAGGGCCTGCCAAACCTTGTACGGAATACCAGATGCCACTTCTGCCCCGATTGAGCCGTGACGGAAATGCTGGTCATCGTCGCTGTAATGGGCTGTGCCCGATTGCAAAACACGGATGATCAGCCCAATCCCGACGAACAGGGCGATCAGCACTGCCGCAAGGATGAGCCACAAAACAGGCCGCCACCGGCGGCGGCGTTGTGCAAGGGCAGCTTCGACGGCGCTGACTGCGGTCATGTCACGAGGCCTCCGGTATCTGTAGCGTCGCCCTGGTGTCGTATATCTCCATCAATTGATCGATCATCGCATCGCGGGACGGGAAGCGTGCCAACTCGTGACATCCCATGGGCAGTTTGGGCGCGCCGACAAGACACTTGTTGCAATGGGTGCAGGGTACAGGCGGCAGATCATACCCTGCGGCCCAGACTTGTGGCAGATCCGGGTTCGCGACCAAAGCGCGGGCCATTGAGACGCCGTCGATATGCCCCAAGGCGTCGCGCACCGACGACGCGGTCTGCCAACCGCCAGTAGAGATGACGGGGATGCGCACCGCGTCCTTGATCAACCGCGCTTCCTCATACCCGACGCCTTCGACGGGCCGACCCTTTTTCATGCGGAACCAGAGCCAGCGAAAGATCGGGCGCAACATCGGATAGCGAAACAACAGGAAGTTTCGAAACCCGCTGACCCCGGACGAAATCATCGCGTCATAGGTCACGGCCAACACATCGAGTGGCAAATCACCCGGCGGGTTCAACGGGTGCGGAAACAGCGACCCTGTCGAGACGTGCAGCGCGTCTGCCCCCAAGGCCTCGCACCATTGAGCCACCTGAATGGTATCGACAACGGTATTGCCTTTACCTTCCCATGGAAGGACGTTGTTGTGATCCGTGGCCGACAGTTTGACCTGCACATGAAAATCGCGGCCGACCTTGTCACGGATCGCCTCGATCACCTCCAGCAAAAAGCGCGCTCTGTTGCGCAGCGAACCGCCGTAGCAGTCTGTGCGATCGTTGATGGCGGAACTCAGAAACTGGGTGAACAGGTACCCATTGGCAGCGTGTAATTCGACACCATCAAGCCCCGCTTCACGCGCACGCCATGCCCCTTGAGCAAAGTCGCGTACCATCTGACGCACCTCACCGGTCGACATCGCCTGACACAGAAAACCATGCAGCGACTCCATCTTCGACGTCGGTGCAGGGCTGGGTCGATGCATGTTGTGCACGCCCGGAATGTCCATCTGGCGACCCGAGTGGCTGAGCTGAAGGATGTATTTGGCGCCATGCGCTCGCACCGCCTCCCCCAGTTTTTGCCAGAGCGGAATAAAGTCGTCACGGTGGATCGTTGCGTAACCAGCAATGATCCGACCATCCATGCGCACCGGCACATAGGAAGAGATAACAGCCCCGACCCCACCCGCGGCAAAGCGGCACTCCCAATTGATCCGGGTCTGGGTGAGAGAGCCGTCTTCGTTGTCAAAACGCCCCGAAATGTTGGACCGAAAAATGCGGTTCTTGACGGTGAGGTTCTGGAACTCCAGCGGCTCAAAGATGGGATCGCTCACGGCGCACCCCCTGCCTCGATCCAGATGCGGTTCAAAAGCTCTGGCACCAGCGCATGGGCGGGGCATCCGCTCCACGCGTCGCGCAGGAATGCATCGCGGGGATCCAACGTGCGCCGGGTGACGTCCGCGGTTTGCAGGATCACCAATGTTCCACTTTCCACACCACCTGCGCGCGTCTCGACCGGGCAAGTGCCCTGACGGACAACCTGAGTGGGCGCAGTCATCGCGCGGGCAAGGGCGACTTTGGCTGTAGTATCGCGCGGCAGGGCGCGCAGGATTTTCAAGGATGCTGCGAAGTTTTGCGAGGCGATCCCTAATGTGTGGACCGCATTCAGATCGCCATCGCATGCCTTGAACAGGACTGAACGGGCGTTGCGCGTGCCACCGACAAGCCAGTCCAGAAATTGACGCAAAAGCCCACCGTTCAGAACGCGACCAATGTCTTCGGCTGCTTTGACGGTTCGAAAACTGGGTTCAAACGTGTCGAGAACCACACAGCCGAGCACTGCTTGGGTCACGCGCATCGCATCACCCGATCCGTCGCGTACGAACGCCGCGGCCTCGGTGATCGCGGCAGCACACCTGTCGCCAAGATCAGGCGCCTCTATCCTTTGGATCAACGCGGCGCGCATCTCCAGCCGCCCCGGGTCGCCCGGCGCGCACCCGCTTGGCAAGACACGTCTCTCGGCACGAAACAGATCCGAAGCCATGCGCGCAATGAACCGGTTGAAAAATGGACCGCGACCGGGGGCAACCCGTCCCAGCCGCGTGTCCGCCGCAACGGATCGAAGAACACCCGGATCGCGCACGCGCTGCACGTCGATTAGGCCAGGAATCTTCATGACGCTCGCGTCCATGGAAAGAACATGTTGCGCGCATTCCCAAAGGCCGGGGCCAGATCCGGGCAATGCCGCTTGACGACGGTCTCCATGGCGTTTTCCTGCACCCAGCGAAATCCAGCATCGGTGTAGATCTCGGGCCGGAAATCATCCGTGAAAAAACGATCCGATTTGAGGCGGCGGGACGCCATCAGGATAAAGATGCGAAAGGCCGTGTCGGAGAACCCAAAGCGCGGTGGTTGCCCACGCTCCGACTGGCTCTCGGCCAGCGTGCCGATCAACAGATCGACCTTGTCCACGGTGCCATAGACCTCTTGCAACTCGGCCTGCCACGTTTTGTTGGAGGTGATCTCGGCAAAGGTCTCGGGCACCTTCATGCCCAACTGCCGTCGGAATTCAGCAAAGCGGGGAACACCGCGCTCGCGGTCGCGCAGGATATCAACAGCGGCCAGATCAATGCGTCGACCGTTTTCACGCGTCATGTCACGTAACGCATCGGGGTAATTATGCAGCACTAGTGCGCCAGGGTTTTCAGTGCACAAGCTGTAGCAGACATCTTCAAAGCTCAGCTTTTCATACAAGTCCCGGGACGCGCCAAAGCTCACTTGTTTGAGGTCAGCATCCAGAACATGAGCGTCATTCGCACTCCGTCGGAAGGTGTAGGCATCAGGCATGAGCGAGTGCAGACGATAGACCGACGCAAACTCTTCGGTCATCGCATAGGGCGCGCCATGGTGGTCCACGGGTGATCCCGGAATGCCGTTGATCACTTCGCTGTCTGACGCCCGACCAAAGGCGTTGGTGATCCGTTCGCCCATAAGGCCCCAATAATTGCCGCGCATCGCCATGCGACCTACGGGGCTGTCCATCAATGCCGGGGTCCATTCAACCGTGTGGATTTTCGCCAGTAAGGCTGAGACAACCAAACGCGCCTTCCCGAATAGCCATTCACCGGAGGCATTGGGATAGTCCACCTTCAACCGCGCGACGACCGAATTGTGTTCGCGTACGAACAGAGTGTGCAGCACCGACAGCCCGATCCACCAATTCCCATTCACTCCGGACAACTCGAGGTTCTTGATCGCGGCCTTGCTGTCCACAGGCAACAGCCCCTTTTCATCAAGCGCCAATGTCCCGTCGGGCAAAACGGACGTGCCCGAGCCTGTCCGCACCTGTTCAAGCCGGGTCTGGTTGGACCCGTAGATCTGGCTCGCATCCCACCAATGCGTCTCGACATTGACAAAAGCCTGCGGCCGCCCGTCCTCGGACTCAGGCCGGGTGGTGGCAAGCACCTCCATCTTGTCACCCCAGTCGTCGCCTTCGGGCAGCGGGATTTCCATGGGCCGCGTTTTGTCGTTCTTGCCGTGGGACAACCAGTCGTGGACCATGAACTGAATCCACGCCGCTGCCAGCACATTGAGATGCTGCACGGGCACGAATTCCTTGCGCTTCATCAGCTTATTGGAGACCAGTCGCGGCGACGGCGTCATCAACTCTTCGCCGGTTTCGCCAAAATTCGCGTCCATCGCAACATTACGGCCAAAGCGCGCTCCGGCCATGCCCATCCACGGCTTGCCCATGTCGTTATAGCTGCCATCAGCTGTGCGGAAATTGACCGGATCGTCTGACGCAGCGGGGGTCGGAGGCGCCACCTCCGTGTCGATCAGATTGTCGCGCCGCATGTTCTCGCGGTGCCCCAGAATGATGGCAAGTGCGGGCACAAAGTTCCAACGAAACCAGACGCGGCGATCTTCGGTCTTACGGGCAAGCAGCCCCAAAATGGACATCAGCAGCCTCAAAAAATAAATCTAGCAATAGTTGAACGATAGCAAATTTCTCTGCTCGTATAAAGTGTAGTTGCAAATTCGGGGCTTCGGGCTCGGAGCATCAAGCACGATGGCTCAACGAAGCCACCTTTTGGCGGCCAATCTACCAGCATGGCCGGTACGTCAAAATCCGCGCTCTATTGAGCATCCTCTGCGACGATGATCACTTCGACCCGGCGGTTGGCTTCGCGCCCCTCTGCGGTCAGGTTCGAAGCTATGGGCGCGAGGTAGCCCATGCCGTTCGCCTCAATCCGGTCGGGCGCTACGCCATAGCGATCGATCAGCGCCTGCCGCACGGACTGTGCCCGTGCACGCGAGACGGCAATATTGGCCTCGAGTCCACCAGCCGTGTCTGTGTGCCCCACAACCGCGACCCGCAGCCCGGCGCGCTCACGCATCAAAGCGGCAACTTGTGCTAATTCCGGCACATCCCCGCCGTTCAATGTCGTCTTGCCCACTTCAAACTCTAGACTGCGCAGAACGGCGCTTCCGTTTTCCAACAACCGAGATTTGAGAGTGCCGTTGTCCGTCGCAGCAGGGACGGGCGGGGCGACCGGAGCAGGGGCGGCGATATTGGCCGGTGCCCCGATTTGCACAATCTGAAGATACCCTGCCCCACCCGCCGCACTTGCCAGGAGTGTCACAGCACCCGGTCCCTCAGCCGGCACCGCACTTAGAAAATGGTAGTCCCGGATGTTGACGTACATGTTGGGCGCTGGCAGCACATCCAGCGCAAAACGGAAATCGAACCCGCCACACATGTCCTGATCACAATCCAGCAACACCACGTATTCCGCGGCCTCCAGTTGCGCGCGCAAGGGTGCCAGTATTTGCAAAGGGGTCAGCCCCGACGAGGGTATGCGAAAGGCGCGGGTACTGACTGGGCCTTCGAACATGCGGGTCGGCAGCGTTCCATCGACGAATGGCCCTTCCGGTACAGCTTCATGCGCCAGCGTCCGGTCGCGCACGGCTGTTTCGCTGGCTCCAGCCGGCAATGTCAGATCCAGCGCCGCCAGAGGCCAGGCGACCCAGCACAGAAGTGCGGTCAGAAAGAGCCGCGCCCGCCCCATTCCTAGCGCGCCTGCGCGTGGTATTCTGGGTTTGGTTCCATCGCAGTGGCGCTCGCCACCCGGTTAGACATGTTTAAGAAGGCAGCGACGTTGATGACATCCCAGATGTCCCGGTCGCTCAAGCCGTGGCTCCGCAGTGTCTCACGGTCGCTCTCTTCGATCTGAGCCGATGCTAACGTGACCTTTTCGGCAAAATGCAGCATCGCGCGCTGGCGCGGCGTCACCTCGGCCACACGCCAGTTCATCACAAGCGCCTCGCCAAGAGCAGGATTGCCGGACAGTTGCCGTACCGCCGCCCCGTGGGCCGTCAGGCAGTAGTGACAGCGATTGGTCGCACTGACCACCACCGCAATCATTTCCCGTTCAAGCTTGCTTAACGCACTCTCGCCCAGCATCAGGTCATTATAAAGCGCAGTGAAGGCGTTGAGCTTGTCGATGTCAAAGGCGTGCGCCTTGAGCACGTTGGGGATCATCCCCAGCTTGTCCTGACAGACGTCAAAGTACTTTTGGGTCTGAGGCGGCAACGGATCGACCATGGGCAGATCGAGTGCGGTGGGTGTGTCGGTCATGGCGATGTGTCGTCTTTCGTCGGTAAGATGCGGTAATGATAACCGGGCGCGGGTGCAAAGCCCAACTGTTGATAAAGCGCGTTTGCGGGTCCGTTGCTGGCGGTGGTCAGGACGGCCAGCGTGTGAGCGCCGTTGTCCCTGGCCCAGAACGCTGCCTGCCGCATGATCCATTGTGCCACGCCCTGGCGCCTCTGGTGTTTCAGAACTTCGACGGCGTGGACCATGGCGACGCCGTCATGGATCGCGACAAAACCCGCCCCAGCAGGTTTTTCGTTCCAGCGTGCAAGGATACCAGTCTTGGCTTTTGCCCGCCCCATGATGTTCAGCCGGGCCGGCCCGATGCCGCCTTTGGCCCAGATCTCTTCCATAATGGCCAGCGGTTCCCAGACGGAAAAAGCCGTAACGCGTGGTATGGGAATATCAGTGAGCGTTTCGACAGCCGTGGCGTACCCGTTGGTGGGGTCGATGATGTGGTATCCAATTGCATCCAACTCCGCATCCAAAGCGCGATCCTCTTCGCGGATCATGAAAAGTGGGGTTTGATTCAGCGCGCGCATCGCAGCTTCGGCCTGCGCAATGTCGCCTGTTCCCTCTGCTGTCGCAGCGCTGGCCCGTTTGCCGCCTCCCTGACCGTCACGAATAACCCATTTGCCGACACTGTGCCTCGACGCCGCAGGCCAGGTGCCATCGATAGCCGCGTAAAAGGCCTGCGGGTCGATCATCCTGGAAACTGTGTTTCGAGGGCAGCAAGGGCCATATCGACCTGCCCGCCATCCGTGCCCCGGATCACAATATTTGCCCCGAACTTGCCGTCCTTCTGAAACGGATAAGAGCCGATACTCAGGTCCGGGTAGGCCTCGGCTAGTTCGCCAAGTGGGCCCGCGATGTCACCCTCGCCCCGGTCAATCCTCAGAGTTCTGGAAATCAGCGGCGCACCACCTGTGAGTGTCGGGAGGACAGTGGCGACCATGGCCTTAAAAACAGAAGGAACCCCGGCCATAACGTGAACGTTACCCAGCGTGAAACCGGGTGCGACCGAAACCGGATTTTCAATCAATTCCGCCCCGTCAGGAATGCGCGCCATGCGCAGACGGGCAACATTCAGCTCGGACCCGGTTTTGGCGTAATGTGCTGCCAGCAGCGCTCGGGCGTCCTCCCGGATATCGATAGGCATGTCAAAGGCAGCTGCGATACAATCGGCCGTGATATCGTCGTGGGTCGGCCCAATGCCGCCAGAGGTAAAGACCGTGTCATGGGCGGCCGACAATGCCTGAACCGCCGAGATGATCGCGGGCCGATCATCGCTGACAATGCGCACTTCTTTGAGGTCGATGCCCACATTTGTCAGTTCCCCGGCCAGATGGTGCATGTTCGCATCACGTGTGCGTCCGGACAGAATTTCGTCGCCGATCACCAGCATGGCAGCTGTGGGGTTGGGCATGTCCGGGACTCCTTGAGATGCAACCTGTCACGGTATAGGCCTCCGCCCATGCGCTTTCAAACCGAACTTGTCCCTGCCACGCTGATCCGTCGTTATAAACGCTTTCTGGCGGATTGCCGTTTAGAAGTTGGGCGCGAGATCACGGCACACTGTGCCAATCCGGGGTCCATGATGGGGCTGGCAGAGCCAGGAATGCGTGTCTGGCTGGAGCCAAATGACGACCCGAAGAAAAAGCTGAAATTTGGCTGGCGACTGGTTGAACACGCAGACGGTCATTTCACCGGTGTGGACACTTCGGTGCCCAACCGGGCGCTGCGGGCCGCCCTTCAAGCGCGCGAAGTCAAAGGGCTTGAGGCCTACACCACCGTGCGCCCCGAACAGAAGTACGGAGAGGCCAGTCGTATTGATTTCCTTCTGCAGGGCGACGGTCTGCCGGACGCCTATGTCGAAGTGAAATCTGTGACCTTGTCGCGCACGCCCGGACTGGCGGAATTTCCGGACTCTGTAACTGCGCGTGGCGCCAAACATCTGGATGAGCTCGCGCGTGTGGCGCAGGCCGGGCACCGGGCCATCATGCTCTATCTGGTGCAGCGCACAGACAGCACCCGGTTCACGCTGGCAGGCGACATAGACCCGGCCTACGCCGCTGCCTATGCGGCAGCACGGCACGCAGGGGTGGAAACCTTGTGTCTGGGGACTTACATCACTCCTCAAGCCGTCACGGTGGCAGAACCGATCGCGATCGACATCTGACCCGACTGGCCCTTTTCGCCGCAGTGCAGTATGAACGTCAGTAAAGAGACCTCCGATGGAGCACAAAGTGAAACATGAAAGCCGCGCCCGCCAGACCAAGGACGGGATCCGCATTTACGACGAGGCTGACTTTGCCGGTATGCGCGCGGCGGGCCAACTTGCGGCGGACATTCTGGACGCAATGGCACCTCTTGTGTTTCCCGGCCAGACAACCGGTGAGATTGACCGGGTGATCACTGAGATGGTGGAAGCAGCAGGCGCCAAATCAGCCACGATCGGGTACAAGGGTTACAAGCACGCCAGCTGCATCAGTGTGAACCATGTGGTTTGCCACGGCATTCCGGGCGACAAGGTGCTCAAGGATGGCGATATCCTGAACATCGATGTCACAGTCATTGTCGATGGCTGGTTCGGTGACACAAGCCGGATGTATGTCGCGGGCAAACTGCCCCGCAAAGCCGAGCGGTTGATCCAGGTAACACACGACGCTCTTATGTTGGGCATCGAGGCTGTGAAGCCAGGAAACACCTTTGGCGACATTGGCCACGCGATCCAGGGCTATGTCGAAAGCCACCGCATGTCCGTGGTGCGCGATTTCTGTGGTCACGGCCTAGGCCGCGTGTTTCACGCACCGCCCAATGTGCTGCACTATGGCCGGCCCGGAACGGGCGCGATCCTGGAACCCGGCATGTTCTTCACGATTGAACCTATGGTGAACCTGGGCCGTCCCGAAACAAAAACGCTTGCCGACGACTGGACAGCTGTCACGCGGGACAAGTCCTTGTCTGCGCAGTTCGAGCATTCCGTCGGTGTCACAGAAACGGGTTTCGAGATCTTCACCCCTTCGGCGGCAGGCAAGTTCCATCCCACATTTTGATTAAGGTCAGGGCGGACGGCACGTCCGCCTTACGTAAGGCGCACCTGTGGTGCGCCATGCCCTAACTTCCGCGTGTACGGTGAGGCCCGGCCATGGCAGCAACCGCCAGAATGACACCGGACACAGTTGCGATCATCCCTGCGGCACTGACCGAGGCCGACGCCCCGATCCAGAGCGGGCCATAGCCTGCAAGAACGTAGCCGATGATCGCTGCGAGGGCTGCAAACAGCATCGACCAAGCCACCTGATGCCCCAACCGGTTGGTCATCATCCTTGCGGCAGCAGGCGGGCATATGAACATGGCAATGACGATGATGGACCCCACCGCATCAAAGGCCGCTACCGCTGCAATCGCCGAGACCACAACCAATGCCAGCCCGAGGGGACCTGTGCGCAGGCCCAGTCCGCGGGCAAACCCTTCATCGAAGGTCGACAAGGCAAGCGGTCTCCAGAACAGCGCGATAAAGGCACCGACCACCAGAAGGGCCAGTGCCATGCGCGGCAATTCGACAGGCAGGCCCGCCAGCGCACTTGCATCCATCAGGGACGCCCAGCCGGTGGCATCCAACCAGATCAGGCTTTCCAGATTGCCGTAAAGCGCGTGCTCGACATCCAGATGAACACTAGAGGTGTCAGACCGCTCAAGCAGCAGCACACCCGCAGCGAACATCGCCGTAAACACCACGCCCATGGCAGCGCCGGACTCGATACGCCCCAAACGACGAATGGCTTCGATCGCCACAACGGCCAGAACGGCAGCCCCTGCCGCCCCGAGCAGCATCGGCCCGGTGGTCACGGTGCCGGTCAACAGAAAGGCGACAACAATACCCGGCAGCACCACGTGGCTGATTGCATCGCCGATCAGCGCCTGACTGCGAAGCAGCAGAAAGTTCCCGGGCAAAGCGCAGGCCACAGCGACGCAAACCCCGATCAGGATTGGCGTAAGAGACAGTGCAACGAATTCAGCACCCATCTAAACCGCCTTGGGCGCACTAATCCGCCCATCTACGTCCCGCAATTGATCCGGGGTCAAAACATCTTCAATCGGGGTCAGCCCGTCATAGCGGGTGGCCGCAACTGCAAAGCTGGAATCGGCGCGAACCAGCGCCCAACGGGTTTCATCAAGCAGGGCCTTGGAGGCCGCCGCCTGACCTGATTGCGTTGCTACCCCGTCAGGCAGGATCAACCCGGCGCGGTGCATCAGCCGTCGGGTCAGCGCTTCAAAGATCGGTTGCCCTTGCGCGAGGGCCAGCAGCCCTTGGCGCATGTGCACCCGGCGCTGATAACGCCGGTGCATCAGCAGCGAGGCAAGCACGCCACGCCCCGGGGAGAAGAGGAGCGAAACGAGAAAGAGCAGGAAACCGACAAGCACAACAATCGGTCCTGTGGGCAAGGCCGGAGCCACGGCAGAGATGGCAGCGCCGATATAGCCAGAGATGCCGCCGACAGCCCCGGCGATAATCACAACATGGCCTGCGCGGTCCGTCCAGAAACGAGCTGTGACTGCCGGCACGATCAAAAGAGCAACAATCAGGATCAGGCCAACAACCTTCAACCCAACCACCGTCACCACCAGCACGATACCCATCATCGCCAGATCAATGCGGCCCAACGACCAGCCCGTGGCCTCGGCATATCCCGGATCAAAGGCGGCAAGTTCCAGCGGGCGACGCAGGATCAGCACCAGCGCCAGAACAGCCGCAGCAGAAACAGCCAGCAAGACAGCGTCGCCGCGGAGCATTCCCGCGGTAGAGCCCAGCAAGAACCCTTCCAGCCCAGCCTGTTGCCCCGCTGTCATAGTCTGCACGACAGTCAGGATCACGATGCCAAAGCCAAAAAAGACCGACAGCACCGCACCAATCGCCGCGTCTTCGCCTAAACGTGTGGCACGGGTCAGACCCTGAACACAGAGAAGACCGATGGCAGCAGAAACTGCCGCCCCGAGCAAAAGGCCAGGCAACCAGCGCCCGTCGCCGCCAAGGGCGACCATCAGAACAAAGGCAAGGCCTACGCCAGGCAGGGTTGCGTGGCTGATCGCGTCACTGACCAGCGCCCGTTTGCGCAGAAACAGGAATGTTCCCGCAACACCTGCCGTGATACCCAGCAAAGCCGCGCCCAAAGTCACGAGTGTTGCGTTGTAGCCAAGCTGCAAGAGCAGTGCGTCGCCCAGCATGGGACTAGCCTGCGACGCTTTCTGGATCCACGCGCGCCGTCGTCAACCGCCCCCCATAGGCAGCCTGCAGGTTGTCTTCGGTAAAGACGTCTGCGACGGGGCCTGCGGCGACGATCTGAGTGTTGAGAAGCACAACATCGTCAAAGTAGTCGGGCACCGTGGCAAGGTCGTGGTGGACGGCGAGCACCGTACGCCCTGTATCCCTCAGATCTTTGAGCACACCAATGATGGCCCGCTCCGTTGCGGCATCTACGCCGGCAAATGGTTCATCCAGCACATAGACATCTGCATCCTGAGCAAGCGCGCGGGCAAGAAAGACGCGCTGTTGCTGCCCACCGGACAGCTGACCGATCTGGCGGGTCGCGAAATCTGTCATGCCGACGCGATCAAGCGCATCCATGGCCGCAGCACGATGTTTGCTGCGCACGCGGCCCAGAAGACCCAACTGGCGATACATCCCCATCAGGACCACGTCGATAACGCGGGTCGGGAAATCCCAATCCACGCTCGCGCGCTGGGGAACATAGGCGATCCGGTCACGCATCTCGGCAAGAGGTGCGCCAAAAACGGTCACAGTGCCCGCCAGCGGTTTGATCACATCAAGGGCGGCTTTGAGCAGGGTCGATTTGCCCGCACCGTTTGGACCAACAATGGCTGTCATGGCCCCCGCGCGAACTGTCAGGTCGACGAAGAATATCGCGGGCGTCTGACCATAGGACACAGTCAGATTGCGCACCGCCAGCGGGCTGGCCGTACGCTCTGCTTCGGCCTTTTCAATGGCTTCATCCGTGACGAGATGGATGTTCTGAACGTTCATGCGGCCCCCTTCAGGCGACCCAATCGACCCGTTGCAGGAAGGTCGGCGCCCAGCGCACGCGCGATGGTCGTCACGTTATGGTCAATCATGCCCAGCCACGTACCTTCATATGTGCCATCCGGCCCCATCGCGTCAGAGAACAACGCACCACCGATGATGACGGTATGGCCTTGGGCAGCGGCCCCTTCGATCAAGGCGCGTATGTTGCGATCAGAGACCGAGGTTTCCACAAATACGGCGGGCAATTGACGTTCGACCAGCAGGTCGACCAGAGTGCTGATGCGGTTCAGACCCGCCTCGCTTTCGGTCGAAATGCCCTGAATGCCGAGCACCTCGAAGTCATAAGCTGCACCAAAATAGCCAAAGGCATCATGGGCAGTCAGCAACAAGCGGGCAGGTTCCGGCACGGCGTCAAGGGCTGCGCGGCTATAGGCCGAGAGTGCTTCAGCTTCCGCGATGAAAGCAGCCGCATTCGCCTCGAACATCTCTTTGCCTTTGGGGCGCAGCGCTGTCAGGGCTTGTACCACGGCTGGGACACACTGGACCCAGAGGTCAGGATCCATCCAGATGTGCGGATCATAGCGGTTATCGTAATCTTCGCTACCAATCAGCAAATCCGTGTCTACAGTTTCAGCGACAGCATGGACCGGGCGCTTGCGCCCCAGATCGAGCAGGAACTCCTCCATTTGCGCCTCAAGGTAGAGGCCGTGCCAAAAGGTGGCATCCGCTCGCGTCATGTCCACGATGTCACTGCGGGTCTGGCGATAGGCATGCGGGTCAACGCCCGGCCCCATCAGCGCCTGAACTTCAACGCCTGTGCCCCCGATGGCGCGCACCAGATCGGCAATCATGCCAGTGCTGGCCACCGCGTTGATCCGGGAGGCCGCCAGAGACGGGGTGGCCACCATCGCCGCAGCGCCAGCAAGAAGTGAACGTCGAGAAAGAAGCATCAGAACCTTTGTTTCCGCGTTTGAAAGAACTCAGATTGAATATGAGAGTCATTCGCAAAAAGTCAATGCGAATGCGAATGATTCGCAAGTAACACGCGGGTGAGCAGATGGAATTCAGTCGAAATTGATCAAAAATTGCGCACCGGGACCGTCTGTCAGCAAGGAAATCCGTCCACCACGGGCCAGTACAAGGCTGCGCACAATGCTGAGCCCCATGCCCGTGCCCCCTTGTTCCCGCCGCGTGGTAAAAAAGGGATCAAAGATGCGGTCCCTGTTGCCTGCA
>Ga0213865_10001556_pt1 | contig 14883 bp, 9 predicted proteins | sample PICome_6_FD_160100 | JGI IMG/M metagenome (GOLD analysis project Ga0213865, IMG submission 160100) | Coastal seawater microbial communities near Pivers Island, North Carolina, United States - PICO282 | ecosystem: Environmental > Aquatic > Marine > Coastal | place: USA: North Carolina | collected...
GTTTATATTATAAAGAACAGTTATAACAGCCGAGGAAAGCGTCAATGGTATCCTTATCTAATGCTTACCCTTGAATATCTTCTTTATTTTCCCTTTGAGTTTCATCTTTTGTTGTTTGGTTTCCTGACTATTTACTTCCTCCTCAGGTGGTATTTCTACACTCAAAGAACTAACTCTTGGTTTTGGAGTCTCATCATGTTTCTTTGCTGCGAGCTGTAGCTTAAGATGTTCTATTTCCTTCTTTAGTGCTTCGACCACTTCAACGTCCACATTATCGTGAGCTCTGGAATCTTTCTGTCCTTCATCCTCAGTATGTGATGGAGAAGCAGTTGTCGCAATGTCATATTGAGATATATGGCTTGATGATTGTTGAGACGACACTGGCGGAATATTTGACGTTGGTGAGTTAGATACCAGAGTCTCCAACAAGACCTCAACACGTCGTAGCCTTCCATCTAAGCAAGATCCAGTAGATAATTCGTCGTGTCCTTGATCTGATGATACAGATTGGACAAGTGTTGGCATACCATATTGGTTGTGACTATGCGAAATGTTTACTGGTACTGATTCTTCAATCATTGGAAGTGAACGACTTTCATGTGTTTCCACCTCAACCTGTTGGGTATAAATTGAATTCTCCTCAATCATAGGAGAGCTTTCATTCGCAAAGCTATCCTCTTCTATATTCGCCGATGAATCCTCGCCATAATTTTCCACAACACTTTTAGGAAGAGTATTTATTCTACATTCATCTAATTCTGTTTTCATCTTGATTGCTTGAGAAGCACTGTTAGTTGGCTTTATTAACATTCCACGGGATCTTGACTCCATTAGCCATGGTGGCATACTATCCAAGAGGTTTCGATTTGAAGGAGTTGGAGAAGTATTGAAACTCCATGCAGTATGCTCAAGTGATGCGTAAAGGAAGCTGAGATCAACATTATTTCCCAAGGGCGCATCTTGTTGTCGATTCTCAAATATTAGAGGCCCGAACGAAGTCAACCCTTCCCCCTTATCTTTATGTCTCACTTCCGTTATGATTGAATCAAAGTCTCCAGACATACATGCGATTGCATTGTGAATTCTAGACAGCTGCAATCGTTGTTTGAAATCCCCTTCCACAGCGAAACGTATCACATCATCTCCTTCATTGCCAGCAAATGGCCATGCCGAACGCAATCTAAAAGCTGATGATGTTGCACCCAAAGGATAGAAACTCTTTGGCGTGTCAGGGTTGGCATCGCCTTCAGCAAAGAAGTAGTCTCCATGTCGACTATCTTCTCTATTGGTATCGTGTAGAGATGAGATGTTGGACTCTTGTTTCTTCTGAGTGCTATAACGAGAGACATAAAGGATGTATCCACTGTGGCCTCTACTACCTAAGCTGCTTGTTATCCTAGCCCCTTTTTCAAATCTAACTTGCCATACTACATTGACTGTAACAAAGCCTTGGCCGTCAACAACCTTTAGCCTGAATAATGCAATCCTCATTGTTGTAACCACAATATAATGCTCTATTCCGTTTCCAAGGTGAAGAGCTTCTGACGCAATTATAATTTCATCTCCCTTCTTTGTTTTCTTCTCCAACGGATGTGCAAATAAGAGCTGAGCACTCCTTGCATCGACCTGATTGAAAGGTAAGAGCATGCGTCGGCATCCAAAAACATATGGTAAACGGTACCGTTCTACTGGCTTGACTTTTGAATCCAAAAGATTAGCACTCTTTGCAATGTCATGAACTGACTCCATAACATGTGAAAAGGCATCGGACACCCCAACAATGGGCTTGACGACGACTCCAATAACGCCAATCGCTGTACCTTTTGCAAATCCTTTGATGCCCTCTTTCTTCGCACCACGATATGGCTCTGTTACGATTCCTGTTGATGCTGATAGTAAACCAAATGCAATATCATGAACAGGTCTACTGATCATTAGTGTTACATGACCACATCCTTTCTTCTTCCATCGATCATAATGTCTTTGCTGTGCTGCATTCTGCTCGGAGTGAAGACGTTGGTAGTGTTCGTCTAGCGTCAACATTGTGGCGGTGTGCCCTATAGTAGCTCCCAAACTCGAGGCGAATCCAAAGATACCGCTAGTACTATTCGATACCAGTGACAGAGTTCCCTTCAATACTCCAACACCAACTCGTGATGGATTCTTAGTAATATGTTTCAATTCACGCGTTGGTTGTAGAATGAAGTCTTTGAGGCCTGTCCGAAATGATGTCAACACCATGGTAGGGTTTCCAGCAAAATCTACAAAGATACAAAACATCGGAGACGTAGTGTCGATGAGAATAATGTTGCAATTCATGCGTCGTTCACATGTATAACTCATGACACATACACACACTTACCTAATGATCCAACAATTTTGTACAGTTGTCGAAGAGCCTCTGCAGAATAGAAACTCTTCAATGAGCGCCAGATATCACCTTCAGACTCATAAACATGACTAATCACTCTTTCTGTAAACCTGATTGGAGCCTCACTTATCGATGGAAACACCGCCCCAATAATGTTGATGTTAGCATACTGTGACCTTTCATCAATATCACCAGTCATGTTTTCAGACCATTGTGTATATGCATCGGCTGCTGAACTCTGTTGACCAGACTGTGCATTGTACATTGAAAATAATTCCAACTGGTCGTCAAAGTCCATTTCTGCAGATGATTCTACCCTGCTGTTTTTCTGGGATTTGAAGTAGCTCAGATTGACCTTGAAAGAACCGAGAAGTAACTCTTGAACCTTAGGAATTGAGGAGAAGATTAGTTGTGAGACGTGTAGAATACACTTTAGTCAATTACACTTAAACACAATCAAACGTCATAGTACTTACATAAATCTTCTTCAACTTGACCTTCTTAGTTAAGCTTTCATTTAAGAATGAGCTTGCCCTTTCAATTGAAGTGCTGGTGTGTTCTTCAACTTCAGTCTCAAATGTATCACTTGCCAAGTCAATATTGTTATCTTGGTACAAACTAGTAGCTTTAGCTTCTCGTTTCTTAACAACGTCCAGGTAGAAAGAGAACAGATCATATAGCCATGACTCTTCAACTTTAAGATCCATTTCTTGAACTTGGATTGCAACATATTCATACGAATCCATATCACTCTTTGACCGGTAGTTATCTTTCCAAGCCATGAATTGAACTAATGGCTGTGGATGCTTCACGGGTGATGGAGATAATATAACAGGAACCTTTGTGTTCATGCCCAAGCTTTGTTGATCCACTTGAACATTCCCCACTGCGACAGCCAAACGAGTCTTTGCCGTTGAAACTGATATTCGTACGTCTACATCACGAGATGATAAGGATAGAAGTTCAATAATGCGAGAGGAGTCAATAAGTGCAGCAGAAATTCGATCCAATCTGCCATATAGGTATTGGTCGGAGCTAGAACCACTGGTTGAACCTGCGGCAGCATCATATTCCCCATCTTGTGTCGAATCTGAGTTTGGCCGAAACATCCTGTGTACATATGTTGTTGGTTAGTAAAATAAAGTTACTCGGATATATGTGGTAATCATATAAGGACACAAGTGACTTACAGTGCAAGTTTGATGCAAGGTTGAAAGTACTCTTCAAACTTATCATCAGTCACCTTTTCAGATTCAAGGGGTCGGACATTCTTACCCATGTCGCCCTCGATTGGAATAGCATCGGAGGGAGATCGTAATGGAAACCATCGAACATATGCCGGTGGCAATCCCTTTGAGTTGACCCTATTACGATCTTCTTCATAGTCTTCCATGCTTTGCGCACAACATTCGAGGGCTGCGCCGAGCGGGATATTAAGAACTCCCAGCTCTACTTTTGACTGAAGTCTCTGTGATTCGCCGATGACACTAATTCTCAGTGACTTACTTGTTTCAAATGGCAATACTTTGATCTCCAAATCATTTTCTCGAATACCGACGGCCCTAGTCGGATTGACTATCTCAGCAATATCATCCCAATCGTTAACTCCAGACTCATCACTCGAGTGCCGCGACATCATGTGTCGTCTACTTTTGACAGAATTGCTCATCCCATTATTTGCTAAATAAAGATCTCCATCATTCCACACAGGAGAAACGACTGAAGAGACTGTTTCACTTAGACAAATCTTGTTTCCGTAACTGAAGGAATAGAAAGAAAGATGCTGAGCATTTAACATAGCTTACGACAGAATATGACCGATGAATAACAACTTACCGTAGCTTGACAAACATTGAATTAGATTCAGGTAAATTTAATGCTGTTATTGGACGAATTGTGAGTACTCCGCCAGGATTAAGAACACTGCCCAGTGAACGCCTTGCAGCTTTTGAGAACGATCGTCTTGATGATATGAGTTGGCTTACTTGATTGAACTCTCTTTCTCTTATTAGAATTGGCGCTTCAGGAGGGAGTTTCAAGAGCTCTGTCAAATCTGATTTATCTTCTTCCTGCACTATTGTATTCACTTCAGATAAAGAGTTCGTCTGTTTCCGTTTGGATTTCGTCTTATTGCCATTGATGAAAGCATGTGAGATATTCCAAGATGGATAGAATGGGGGTATTGACTTGGAATTGTTAGTGTAGTATGTCCAGCTTTGCCATCGTAGTGCAGATAGTTGAGTAATTTCAATGTCAGGACGACTTTGTATGAGAATTGAGTTGTTGTTAGTGAACGGGGAACTAGGAGCAGTTGGCACTGTGCCTTCGACCTTGATTAACTTGTTTGATTGCACGTGTTTGTACCCCTCCATTAATGCACTTGAATCAGATGACTTATCAAACAATGAATCTGTCGATTTGTCAAACATATCATCAGAAGATGACCCATCATCTTCCATATTATAATCAAGATCTAGCATACTATCCAAAATGCTAGAATAAGCCGTCGATGTTGTCGTTCTCCTATCATCAGAAGACGCTAATGTTGACCTCTTTGTCTTTGCCATAAATCGTGCCGCTCGCACATTATTAATTGTCTTCTTCAGCTTGTTTTCTGTAGCAAGAACTCCGAGTTTGATTACTTTTGTAGGCTGATTAACCCTCTCCTCTTTAGACGACTCACGTTCAGCAGGTTCCAGTGAGCCTCTTTTCTTCTTATATAGTGCAGCCATGGCTGGGACACTCGCCATGATAGAACTTCTCTCTTTCCGTTCTTCTTCCTCTTTAGCGGCATCCTGTAAAGACTTTAGTTGACGCTTCATCCCTTCCTTTGATCTGCGTAGTGTTTCAAGTCGTCTATCTGCACATAGGATATAGTACTCTAATAACCCAGTAGTATCATGTACCCATTGTACTCTTAGTCTGATAGAACCACAAATTCTGTCTAGTTGATCTTTCCCTGAGCCATCCGATCCACTTTGACCGAGCTTTCCCATGAGTGGATACCATCCAATGTTCTCTTTCTGGTTCTTTAGAGTCCGTAGATGAACATGAGCTTGGCCAAGAAATTTGTCTTTACCAAATCTTTCTGTGCTCTTGATGACACACTGCAATGAGTAGCGACGAGTTTCTTTTGGGTCTGATGCAGCCTTCTCAGGAATGTCAAAAACAAACGCCTGATGAACCCACTGAGGCGACAGGGTCTTCTCGACGAAATATGTACTTCTTCTATCTTTGCTTTTGAAAGAGCCAATATGCCTCTTCTTATTGGAACAGACTAGTCCAACACTAACGTACGGATTTGAAAGACCATTCAAGTCCGATGACCTCAGCCCTGTTGCTTCAATCACTTCAATAACCACTTGGTTTCGCCTTGCAATGTAAAGATCATCAAAATCCATATAATGCTGTAGCTCAGACTCAATAGCTTCTGGATCTGACAAGCGGCTGAGTAACTCTGATGATTGATCGTGTTTATGATGACGTAGGCCCCCTGCAATAACTGCCTCTCTATTGGTCTGCTTGTGTGTCGTCGGACTTTCATCAATCGATGAGAGAGGAGCTCCTGGGGAATCAGCTGTGGTTAGTGGTGGTGCAATACCACCACTATTAGCCAACAATTTGACTGTTCTATTTAAAGCATCAATCTTTGCTCGTCTGCTCTCCTCGACTGCAATTTCCCTTCTAATATTTACAAGATGATGCCGGACCAAAGCTTCATCGCTCATACTTTGTGTTTTATTCATTTCGTCAGAAACGACAAGTACTCGAGTAGCGCCTTCTGTATCAACCTGACAACAAAGAGAGTTTTCCGACCTATCACCTTCTGGGACGTAGTCTTTGTAGCGCCGTGGTGGACAAGGGAGTTTATCAAAGTATCCTATCTCTTCGAGCTTGACTGATTTAACTGCTCCGAAATGACCCTGTTCTTCATTCTCAATGAATTGGAAAGAAAAGAATGGAATCTTACTCTTGGGCTTTCCTTCGATAGCTGTTCCTCCCATTATTGTATTATTTGATTTGCCAGACTCATCTGCAATCCACTCACCAACTCCTACACGAATAGAAAGCTTCTTAATCTTCAAGGGCTCTTCCCAGGTGTAAGAAGATGACTCTCCAGGGGATAAACATTGCCAAGGATGAGCATCACAACCTCTTTGTCGATAGTATATTTTCCAATGCAAACTTCTATTGATAATCCTATGAGGAGGATCTGTTGGATCTGGTGCACGCAAGAAGACAAAGACCGACTGGAATAGAAATTTCTGATCAATGAGAAGCTTGTCACTATGATCGTCTACTTTTTGATGCTGCTGTAATTCATTACTATCCAGTACATTGTCTGTGTCAATCTGTTGGCCTTTGACAGCTTGCTTTGATACCGCAGCACGGCGTAAACGTCTCAACCTCTCTCCAAGGGTGAGGAATGTGAGAGTGACATCATTTGGTACACTCGTACTATTGTTAATTGGCTTTTGAATTCGTTTCTTAGACTTGGCTCTCCTGAGCTGCAATGGTCGACCTGGTGATTGATTCTTCTCTGCAGCTTCTTTTGCCTCGATAAGACGAGCTGTTTTTGTGGGAAGAACCATTCAATAATGTTAGAAGCAAGTACAAAGGTAAGCATAAATGAAAAGACGCTCAAATACTCACTTTTAAGATACTTCATTGCCTGGTCAAACGTAAATTGCTCGACAGGTATTGAATCAATCATCACTAATTGATCACCCACAAAAATATCTGTGTAATAACTTGCATACGAGCCCTCTTTTATACCTTTTACAATCAGGGTGCGTTCTCTACGGAACGGTTCTGTCTCAAACCACACACCTAGCTCTCCACCCCAAACAGTATTCTCCTGGTTTGGGGGTGGAAATGTGACTGAGTAGAAAGGTGCTCCTCGAGAAGTCACATGTGGGAGCATCCGTAAGTCTCTTGCTTGACTCATAGCCAAAACATATTCACCGGGAACATCTGCACTGAAGCTTGGAGATAAATACCAAGATGATCCATAGTCAACTCTCAGTAATCGCTCCAACCTTGTGTCTGGTAAATGAAATGCAACAAGATCCGATGGTTGAACTGTTGCAATATAGCAGGCATCACGATGGGCGGTTGTTTGATCGTCCATATCACTCTCTTCAATAACGGTGGGAGATCCAAACAATAGCTCATACTGGTTGATAATATCAGTTCGTCTCTCGTGATAACTAGTGGAGAATATCCACTTTACTGACTCACTGTGTTTAGACGAATACTCAGTATGCTCTATTGCCAGATTGGGGTGTTCAACGCTATTGTCTTGCCATAATCTAATTGGTCGATGAAGCTGATTAACGACAATATATCTCGGACAGATGCGGACAATCTTTGTGTATTTAGACAGCCGACCTGGGGCAATGCTTATGGACACAGAAGCTTCAAGCTTTCGACCATCCTTGCAGTGCATGCTGCAAAATAGATTTGATGTATTGATTTTGTTAGACATTGATATTGCCAAGCTAGTAAAAAATATTCAATACAAGAAATACACTTACCCAACGATTTGAGTGACCCCTATCGACTCGAGCCCGAACCCCGAGGACCAAGCTGATGTATATCGAGATCCAGTGTGACTCCTTGTGTCAGCCAATTGAATACATAGTCTTGGAGATCCTCTTAAAGAGAGAACTTCCTCTTGGAAGTTGAACATGAAGGCTAACTTTGAAAGAGCGCGAAGAGGGAGATCTTCACTAATTAAGGCAGCCAATAATGCTGGCCTTGATTTATTGCCATTCAAACTCCTTTTCAATTGTGACAAGGCGCCTGGTTTTCCAGAAAAGACGGTGTCCATTGAATCGAACGGTAAATTTGACCCCGACATGAATGCACCACCTTCTTCTTCATCAACTGTACTGCGCTCTCCTTCATCTACAGGTTTAGATCCATCCTTTTCTGCACTCAAAACGGTGCCTGCGACGTATGACAGAGATTTCTCTTGCTTGTATCGTAATGCATGTTCTGTTGTATTAACCTGGAGACAAAGAAGGGGATAAGTAGTTAGAGATGATACACCTAACAAGTATGTATAATGTAGGCAGACAAACTTACAATCCAGAAGGGAGAGTAGAGTGAAACACGACGCTGTCCACCACTCCCAAGGGTGTTATCAATAAGCAAGGTAAGCCGCTGGCCAAGACTGTCAACAACATTCATCTCGGTTGCAATATCTTCAACACCGTATCCATCAAACCCACGCCTCGATACACCTCCACCCGAACTTTCAATGATATCATTCTCGGTGTTGAAGCCAAGTTGTCCGGTCTTTCGGTTTGTGTTAGCTGCATTTTGTTTCATGGTGCCAGTCTGAATCATACCCAGCTTTGCCTTGCCTCGATTGTCTTTACTCTCAGTTAGGGTCCCTAATGTTTTCTTGACTTTGTCCTTTGATGTCTTCATTGCACTTCCAAGTGTGGTCCATCCAGCTTTGAAGATCCCATCTCCACCCCCGTGATGAATCAGTGCTCCCTCTCCTACAGCAGTTCGACAGAAGCCTAGATTAACAAGGAGAAGAACTGGAGCATCCAAACCAACCGTAAACACGGAGACTCTTTCACCAGGTTCAAGGTTTCCCCACCAAAGCACATTTCTACTATTTGCATCCATCAGCTCAAACAAACCTCGTTCAGGTAAGAGATTTTCGACCACAAGTGGGGGGTGAATTACTAAAGAGTACCTCAATGGTGCATGGATTTCAGCCTTGGGAGCATTATTCTTTGTGAATATATTCTTCGCAGTCTTCAACCCTTTCTTAGTCGGTGATGATATACTGAAAGTATCGCCTATATCGCGAGCAGACTCTCCTGGAGTATCATTCTGAGTGAATGCCCGAGCAAAGGGACTTCTCTTGATCTCAACCACATAACAGAATGGTTTCTTTGATCGACTTTTACTTTGATCAAAGATTGGACAAGAAATCTCATGACCACTAGCAACTTGATTTGCGATGCCTGGATCGCCACCGGAGTCTTTAAATATTACCGATGACTCGTGCAAGACTATGAAATGACATGTGAAGTAATGAAATGAGTTTACATAATTATCTAAAATGATTAATGAAATGGAGACTAGTACTCACCTTTAGCAAGCTGCAATGGCCGAGAGGGATATCCAATGGTGGATTGGTCAAGTCCAGCATCTTTGAAGTCATCTGAGACCGATTGGTCAGGTCTTATCCATAAACTACCAAGATGATTTCCTGTCATATGTAGGGCGCTTTCAAGTAATAGATAAGATAGAGTATGTGTCTCGTCGGGGTTGATTTTCTCTATCGCAAAGTTATCTCCTTGATAAATACTTTCATGCTGGTCGGATGATTCGTCGGTAGAATCTTTAGTGCTCTCTTTAGAGCTGTCTGGAGAGTGGCGAGGGTCGGGATTGGTGGCTATATTTTGAATAGAGTGAGTGTGTGATGTGAGTTGTGAGAAATGAAATGATGTACATTGATTAGATGCAAACTGCAAGCTTACCTAAAAAGATTGGATGATTTGTCTTGTTGATAACTTCAAAAGGTGATGTAATTGTGAGTCTTCTTCCGCCATTCATCGAGTTAACCTCAGTCAACATTTGTAGTGCATTCTTCATCCTCCAATCTTCATTTATTTTGTTTTGGATGGATAACGAGCGAGGAATGAGTTGAACAAAGTGTTTCCCCGTTAGGTCAAAGGATATGTTGCGCACCCATTGAAAGCCTGGTATTTGTAAATCGATATCATGACTAGTTGCAATGTCGAGTTGACTATGATGCAGAGATAAACTTTTATTCAGATCTCCCTTGCATAGCACTTCAACTGCTTGTAAATCTTTTATCACAGTCTCGGTGGCTGGGAAACTCAATGGCATGAGCTGCAAATGGTCAAGATACATGATTGTTGTCTGGCTTTTGGCAATGTTGGATTCAATGGCAGAGTGTGTATGAATCCTCACTTGTTCGCCAGTAGTATTCTTCAAGGAGAATGCAGTTCTTTCACTGTCATCTACTTGATCAGCTGGGCTGTGAATGACTGTAAGATTGTGACCTCCTCGTGTATCAGCTACCATCGTCTTCACAACACCAGGATCAGAGCTAAGCCGTTTAGTTAGTACTGGAGTCAACTTGTCATCTAAACTGCCCGACTTGAAAAACAGGTCAAACGTTTTGAGAGCATCATCCATCGTCTCAATCAAATCACTCGTGATATTAAAATGCAAGGGGCAGTCAGCATTAAACGTGATACCTTGACCTCGAGATTCACTCTTCTCGTAAAGTATCAAACATTTGAAGGGTTCAATTAAGGGTTCCCAATTCCTTGTCAGCCCTAACTTGAAGTAGTCGACAAATACCGTCGCCTAAAGAAATGAAACACAAACATATAAGACATTTATTAATGCAACAAAAACACATACTAAATTGCAAACTAATTGCCGTACCTCCATGCTTGCTTGCAAGTCTTTTGCATTAAAAGAAATGTCTTTACTACCCGTCAGCTTCTCAAACTTGCTTTTAGGGGTGTGTTGAATGTCCTTAAGTTGTGATGCTGTTAGTAATAGAGAAGGGAAACATATTGATAAAATTGGTCGATGCATGCCCATGATAGGATCTGATATCACAAGTTTGACTTTCTCAATATCCATTGTTACACTGAAAATAGATTCTGAGGAGTTATCAACATCTGAGTCATCTTCTTTACTTGGACCAACAAAGTCAGTAAGAAGCTTTAATGTCAGTTTCAAATAATCAAGATGAAAGTAAATACTTGTCTCATTATGACCCATAGTTCGTAATGGAGTGACGAATGGCTTACATACTACTGGAGGAGGAACTATAAATGGGCTGGCTTCAATATTTGAAGACTCGATGCCGTCCATTGATCGACGATCAAAGTGTTGATGAGTCAATGGTACTCTCAATGCAAACTTGGTGTAATTTGTCGTCGAGTTGTAATCATAGCGAACACTGAAAGATAAGCCATCTACCAATGTCTTGGCTCCACAGTCATTGCTTAAAAGAGACCCAGAGACTTGACGTAACCCACGGCTTATTGACGGCTCCATATACTCTTTCAAAACAACAATCCCAAGATCCTTTGCCAATATATCTTGTGATGAATAATTGATTCCAAAGGATTTGTAGCAATAATAGAAGCCTGCTGTCTCTACCATGAGGCATAGGTCATCTTCAGATGGGACTATCACATGAGGCTTGATCATCCACATTCTGAAATCAATGTCTAGACATTCATTGTCACATTCCTTCACATTCATATTATTACTCTTGCTTTGCTTGAACATCTCTTCTGCCTCGAATGCTGGATGTCCATATTCGGGCTCTTTGAAATATAGGCCAAAGTAATCAAGTAGTATCCATATAGGGGACAAGTTCACGAGGGCTGCTTCGGCCATATCCATTCCCAAATTGATGAGACAGTGTTGATCAGGTGTCAAATGCACTGTAACTTGGAAGGGCAATGGTATCCCACGTATCAATGTATGACGACCACAATCAAGACCCCAAGTAAGATCTACAAATGATGCCTTGTTGTTGTTATTTGAGACACATATTTCTTGAAGAACACTTCCCTCATTAGTCTGTCTTCCATCATGAATATCTATGGAAGTAGCACCAATCCCAATACTTTGAAGAGTATCCTCGTCAAGTTTAATGCTGCAAATAGCTTCACCTAATGATAACGAGATGTAGTTGGCTGCTTCTTGAATATCTTCCATCGTCGTTGACATACTGGGGGGTATCTTTTTAAAGTAACCTGATTTGTCGAATGAGCATGTAATCTTCAACTTCTTGATGCAAATACCCATCTCAAAGGTGGTCTTCGTATTACTATCGCCTTTAAGTCTCTTTACAAACTCACTACTACCATACTCGGGCCAATCGTCAGGAGGATCGGGGTCAGTTGATGCTTCCTTAATAAGGTCAACTCCATATGGGAAGACTATAGGCAGTTCTTTCATATTTGCAAACCAGATTGACATGATCAAATAGAATTGTGACATTCTCATATCAAGAGAAATACCTCGTGAGTTTCCATCATTGGCAGTGTCTTCGATAAATAGACGGAGAGTTGGTGCATAGTCCACCTTGATTCCCAAATTAAGTTGTGATGTGGTTACTCTCTCCCAGACTCTTGACTTTATATCCTTCGACATATGTTTGTCTACTTTACCAAATGGAAGAAAAGAGGGTTTGTTATGCTCTATTCTCCCAGTATGGTGTACATTGGCATTGAATTCTGGCATATAAACTTGTTCCAACGTGTGATGTCTCTTATTGAGGGAAGTAAAGATATGGGCACGCTTCAGTAGCACTGAAAATCTTGGTATCGTTGCCACATTAGCTGCATCATCGACACAGTCGTAAAACGAATCTTCCTCTGATGTGTTCCTTCGTTGAGATGACTGTGCGGTATTACTATTGTCTGAAAATGAATACTCGTCAGTAGACCACGTCTTGGCAACATGCTCTCGACTTAAAGATATTTCATCAACTTCTATACCGACCATATCAATACTATTGCTATTCCTGGGGAGAATAACTGATGAGTTGTTGATTGATACTTGAAACTTGAGAGGGTCCTGATTAATATCAGAGGTAGTAGGTGATGCCTCCTGCTCTAATTTATTCAAACGATGGAGGAAAAGACCAATACCATACTTGGGAGATAATGTATATTGAATAATCTCATTAAGAATTTGACGAAGCAGTACAACTCGTACTCCATCTAAGCCGATTACAACCTCACTTGAGCCACAATCTGGTGCTGTCATATATTGAACGGAGAATGCCGAGCGATTATCGAACACCTCTCCAATTGTAGGTGTAGACGGATAAGTGGAAATAATGTTAGGATATGTTGATTGGTAAACACAATCGATGCAGACATTGCCAGCTTGTAATTCAGTCTTTGTTGTTGCTTGAACATTGGTGGAAAAATCTACGTCTGCAAACTTGCATTCGATGAATGGTAGATTCTTGTCTGTAAGCACTATTCCAAAAGATGATATATTGCCATTGACAATAGTATCTTTGACTTGTCTTTGCGGGGGGATTGCTGATTCTACTTCCTTTGTACTATTGGATTTGCCAGAGGCATGTGCTTGCAAAACTTTACAGAGTTTCATAGCCTCCAAGTATGCTTCTGGGGAGAATGTTGATGCTACACACCCTGCCTCCACATAAATTTCTTGGCATTTACCTTGATGATCCTTGACAGCACTACGGTCATGTAAAGATATTTCCAGTGCTGTATAATCTGTTTCATTTGACTCTTTCTTCTGCTCTAATGGACTTGTTTGTACTGCAGTGTTATGAAGAGGTTGAATACTTAAAAGCCTCATTTGATCATTTGATATTGTGATAGATCTAGCATTCATCTGCAGCGTACTCCGGTAGTAAAGGAACGACTTTGAGAACATCAACGAACCAATGTCGATAGAAAGATCGTGCTGAATTGAATTGGTCAAATCTAATTGCAACAGAATATGATCGAATTCTGATATTGTCTTGCGAGTAGCATTGTCTACAATTTGATCCAACGCTGTAGATAGACCTTCTGGATCTATTATTCCTGATTGGTCTTTGATTCTTCTGCTTCTACCACGGCTCGAAGAAGGAAATACACTACTAGTCTCCTTTCTATAATGTGATTTGGCAGTATCGAGACATTGTTTTGCATCGCCCTCTGATATTCCAAGAGAACAGCATCGTTCCATAATCAACCTTGAAATACACGCAGTTGTATTCTCATTGGGGTAATCAAAATCTAAGCATGATAGCTGAGAAACATAAGACGAGATGTTGTCTTCGAGTTTCTGTCTAACAAACGACAAGTTGTTGTCAGGTTGTACGTCGCTTTCGTCTTGTACGATGTGAACCTTCAACGATTGAATTGATAATTTGGCCTCCATCAATACGTATTCAGCAAGTGTTGGTATGAATGGCTTCGACAGCTCGTTTGAGCCGGGATTGTCAGAAGTTTTGACAACAAACGCAGTAGATACTGTGTCAAACATCTCAACCAGTGTCTTCAATCTAATTTCAGATACCAAGATATCTACAACCGATGCTTCTAATTCAAATGACCTGCATCGTGGTTGCTGTGCTGCTGCTGATGAATGCTGTCCTCCTGACGAGTACTGTAACTGAACATTTATTGGACATCGCAATAAACGAGTGATTGTTCCCATATTGATATTATTATTATTGTCTTCCATCATTATCACTGGATCTAATTCTCGACATTCAATGAGCTATGAAAGGAAGGAAAGATGTATAGGTTAATTAGCACAATACTGAATAAGATGCTAACATTGCCAACAGTCAGAAATACTCACCAAATCTTGACTGGGAAGTAAGGCAATATTGGACTCTAAGTCAATTGGAGTATTGCCAAGGAGATTCCCAGCCTTGATGTTCATATGATTGATTGTTGTCACAAGAAACTTATTCCCGTTCTTACTTCGCTGTACTGGAATAGTCA
>Ga0213865_10001557_pt1 | contig 14879 bp, 23 predicted proteins | sample PICome_6_FD_160100 | JGI IMG/M metagenome (GOLD analysis project Ga0213865, IMG submission 160100) | Coastal seawater microbial communities near Pivers Island, North Carolina, United States - PICO282 | ecosystem: Environmental > Aquatic > Marine > Coastal | place: USA: North Carolina...
ATAAAACAACTCCGGAGTTGTAGACCTTATAACGACCTTCAGAATCTACTGGTAGTTTGCAGTCATATGCATTGGTCACAAGTTCTGCCCACCGGTGTTCAGTTGTTGCGTTACACTGTTTACGCAACTTCGGGTCAAACCGATATCCAGGCTGCAATGGTTCAGTCGCCATACCAAGTTCACCGTCGAATGTATCAAATATGTTTTCATTACAATTATCTAACGGAAAGATGTCAAGATCGCAGAACATGACCTTGTCGTATTCTTCTAAAATTGCATCATCAAACACGGGTTTGAAACATCCATAATATGGTGACACTCGACCTAAGTTATGTGATTTTCCAAAGTTTGCATTCAGGTCTAGTAGATAGGTGGCACCAATTCTCTCAGCATACTCACGCATCTTATCAGACCCATATTGTGCACTAGGCCTAATATCACCGTCCCAGTATTGATAAATTAAATTCTTACTCATGATAATGTTCCAGATACCATTTTACAAAATTATCGACACCCTGTTCTATTGATGTCTTTGGTGCATACCCTAACTTCTGTAGTTTAGTTGTATCCGACGCGGTCTCCTTTGCGTCTGCAGGATGTTTAGGGCCATATTCGATGATCGCGTCTACACCTAACGACTTCTGTATTGCATCAACGAACCTTTGTAATTCTACCACTTCTCCACGTCCAATGGAATACATATCGCGGGGTGTCATGTTATTAATTACACATTCAATACCCTGAACAATGTCATCCACATAGGTGAAGTCTCGTTTCATGTCTCCATAGTTGAACAGAGTGATGGGGTTACCTGCAAGTATATTCTTTGTGAAATCGAAAAGTGCCATATCAGGTCGACCCCACGGGCCATAGACCGTGAAGAACCGTAAGCCCACTGCGTTTGGAATCTTGGAGATATGAAACTGTGACTCATTGATTGCCTTGGTGTAACCATATGGGTTGATCTGAGGATACAGGTATTCGGGTTCACCCCAAGGGAGTTCATTACCGTGCATCACGCATGATGTGGACGCATAGATCACATTCTCAACCTTGCACAACTCAAGCGCCTGAATCAGATGGTGTGTTCCCAGTGCATTAACTCGAATGTATTCGTCTGCATGATCCATTGAGTAACGTACACCCGCCATTGCAGCGAGGTGAATACAGTAGTCAGGTTTCCATGCAGCAACGAGTTCATACATTCGTTCTGGATTGTTCAGATCACCTGTTCTAAAATCTACGTCATGTTCTTTCAGTCGACTCGCTCGAGCCCACTTGAGTTCAGGATCATAGTAACTATTCATGTTATCAAACCCACAAACTTCATGACCCAATTCTCTAAGTCTGATTGCGAGTGTTGAACCAATAAAACCGGCAATACCGGTGATCATAAATTTCATTCAACAATTCCTCTTTTAACTAACGCATGGTAGTTCAACATCTTGTCCTGTTTCGGAGAAGGACGGCCTGGCGTATTCTTTATCTTATTACGAATATGAATTATATATCCATCACTTACGTCATCTTCGAACGATGACTTATTCCACTTGTCTTCGTCCAGATACATATTTGGATCGTCGTGTCGCATTCCTGCCTTCATTGCGAGACGGTGCATAATGCCTTCATCGACGTAACTACTGTCACTGAATCTTTGCATTTCACTTTCTACCATACCTTCACGCAGACGTTGACGCATCTCACGTTCGCCCCGATAGATTGATCCACCCCAGAACGGTGCGATCAGGCTACCAAGATGTGGGATAGATCGACATAGATTTTTTCTCAGTGCGGTCTGTATACCGAAGTGTCGACCAAACCCAGTATCGTCTGTAAATATGTTTTTGGTGTTTCCAACGCGAGTGAACATATCAATATCAACCATAACAACTGTGTCGTACTCATCGAACTGACTGTCCAGCATAATGCACTTCTGACATTGTGGTGCTAAGTTCTTTCTAAAAACATTTCCACGCAACAACTCATAATCTGCGCCGCAGAACTTGGCATACTCCATGATGTTATCACGAGACCTTTCTTCAAGTTCACCTAATTCACCACTCCAATGTTGTAGTATAATATTTTTCATTTATTTCCTCACTCCGCAGAATACGGTTGATAATTTTCAGTGCTTATCTTACGCCAAATGTGTACACCAGCTACCCAGTTTTCATAAGCGAACCCTGCAGGTTCACCCAAGACTTGATACCAACCTTCGTTGTGAGGCAGTAATCTTTGCATCTGCGAGAGATGGAATGGATTGACCATCGCTTCTGGTCGATGAATATTAAGAAAGTCATTGATACGATAATAGATTATCGGTCTGAGTATTCGAGGCGTTTTTCGATGAATGCGTACATCGCGATCTTCACTGTATTTGTGATTACCAAAACCAAAGTTCATATGTTCATTGACCGCACGTTGACAGAATTCATAAAACATATCTTTGTGCGACCCATTCTCATCAAGAATCGCATCATATCTCATACGAATGATTACATCATACTTCGTCGGTAAATACTGTAGAGCTAACCAATGACCTAGTGTTGCAAACGTACCACTTTCTTGTTTGCCTTTGTTAGTGACCGACTTACCGCGAAACATACTCTCAAAGTATGGTGTAAGATATGGGTTGTGATCTAAGACCGGTATAGGAAATTTTGTAACCCAATCCGGTGCATTGTCAGCCCAGTGATCATCCCAACACGTATAGTAGTAGTCCGCATCCGGAAAACCTGCGATGTGATTCTCTCTCCAGTTCGGAAAGTCACTGTATGTTCGATACTGACCTGAATAGACTACTGCGATTTTCATGGTGCGTTATTGAGATAATACTCTAGGTCTTCGGGAGTTCCAAGACCCCACATACGATCTGCTTCAAAGATTCGAATCTCTTTGCCGTCCTCAATCGCTTGATTGTACACCGGTGCCACATAAAACTCATTGTTGACTCGAATGTCTCGTTCAATCATGCGTTCGGCATACTGGACGAAATCTGAACCATGTTTCCAATAGTAATAACCTGCAGTCGCGTTGTCACTAATGGGTTTCTTCTCAGCAACTTCAGTAACCAGATTTGTTTCTTCATCCACAGCTGCGAATGACCATTTGGGGTGAGTATCTTTGAATGTGACGATACCTCCGTCTGCAAGTTGTTCCTGCATCTTGTAAAGAAAATCAATCGGTCTCCAGTCAACCGTCTGGTCACTGTTTGCAAACAAAAGTGGTGCGTCAGAGTTGATTAGATCTTTTGCGAGAAGTGCAGTACAGGCGGCACCCTCAGTAATATGATCCACATCGATAATCGTGCAAGTTCCTGGCGTAACCAAGGGCAACAGGTGATCAAGGTTATAGTTGTCGCGATGTTCTTTCTGCACGACGTAAATAAAGTTTGCTTCAACACCTAGATTCTCAATCACCACCTGAATCATTGGTTTACCCCTTACATCGATAAGAGGTTTAGGGAAGGTATAACCCGCTTCTGCAAAACGCGAACCCCTACCTGCCATTGGAATCAAGACGTTCATTTTTTCGTCTTTCCACTTAGTCACAAATTGTTCTCCTGTTAATTTTGAATATACATTGTCGATGGTAACATCTTCGGGACGACCCACACGAATCACTTTTGCCTGTGATCTGTGTGCAGCTGCAAGACCCTGCGGTGAGTCTTCAATAATCACGGTCTCTTCGGGCAATCTACCCATCATAGACATTGCTTTCCAATACATCTCCGGATGTGGTTTGGGTGTCTTGACATCATCATTTGTGATGATGATCGACAGATATTCCATCAACTCACTCTTAGCGAGTGCGGTTAACACCGTGCGACGAATACTGTTCGAACAGACTCCAACCTCATACCCGTCTGCAATTAATTTTTTAAATAGATCTACAATGTAAGGTCGAGGACGAATCTTTAAGATTTCCTCCATCGTGTAAGCTTGTTTGTTGTCGTAGATTTCTTGATATCGTTCGACGGGAAGACCTTTTCGTTCAGTCAACATTTTTAACTTGGCGGTTGTCTTACGACCATCATATAGATTCAGGTGATCTTCTTCACTAATCGCATACTCACCCAACGCACGATTTAGACACTGATAATGTATCCACTTTGTGTCAATCAAAACACCATCAAGATCAAATAATACTAACTTAACCACTATACCTCTCCGGATAATCTGTACATACTGCTTGGAAGTTACTCACGTCAGAGTTATATATCTCAGGCATAACACAGACCGAACGTGGTTTGATATGTGCATCCGGATCTGCAGCAGGCATGGGTTTGTTGGGGTATGCCCAGATCCACCCGTGCGATGTCAATGTGTAGTCATCTTCTTGATGCCATAACCAATGCATATGTGGCGCACGTTCACGGAGAAACACCATTGCCTCGATGTTTTTACAATGAACCCACAGATTGCGTGACCGGAATATCAACCACTCTTTTGTTGTGGGATACTCAGGCCCGTCGTGTCCTAACCACAGACCATCACCTACCCACAAATCTATTTCTACATCATACCCCTTCTCAATGCATTTATCAATTTGCATTGGATGATTCTCAGTCATAGAATTCGGGCCGTTTAGATTGCCACGGTGACAGATGATTTTCACTTAAATTGATACTCCACTCTAAATTTCTCGACCTTATCTAGTCCACGTAAACGACAGAAGTAATCCTCGTGAAATATCTCGATGTTCTCTTCACGGAAATAGAACCGGTCGTTCTGTGACTGAAAGTATTGATGCAGAGCATAATCCTTTTCATACATGTACTCATCGATATCAACAAATAGATTAGGCACCCACGTCGACCGTGTAGATGGTGTGTAGTATTCAATGAGAGTGATGGGTTTACCACGAGTCGCAGCACGTGCAGCTTCACTGACTCGACGATGTTCAAAGTGATTGTCTTCAAGGGGTGGTACATAAATCGTGTCGACGTTGTCTAACAATTCGTCGATGATTGCAACTAACTCGTACTCACGGTATTCATCAATAGTCTTGGAGTTGCGACCGATGTGACAGACATTACCCATGTCAGACCAGAATTCTTCACTTTCTTTAAGACGCGAATGACTAGTCGTTTCATCGTTATCACCACCAGACGAAAGAGTGACTATCTTCCAGTAGTCGTTGCTTTTAAATATTGTTCCGGAAACAGAATATTCTGCATCATCCGGATGGGGACTCAATACTAGATTCATAACTAGGTTTCAATGATTTAAAGGGTTGTCCGTTATATATGCGTATGCCATGTCGACGTAGGAAGTCACGTAGGTCTTCTGTTACTTCGTCTTGATGACCAACAACTCGATTTACAATACAGTCAAACCAAGTCTTGCTATTCAAACAAATAACACCATCTTTGATGGTAGTCCACACGCCGTCAATGCCTTTGTGTCGGAGTTGATATCTCCATCGAGCAACGATGTCTTCTAATATTTTGTCTTTCTCATCGAGTGACAGTTTCTTAGGATATTCATTCTCTTTGATTACTCTGCAGGGAGAACCCATTGCAAGTGAACCAGATGGAATGTCTTTGGTGATAATCGAACCCGTACCAATCACGCAGTTGTCACCGATGTTGGAGCCTGGTAGCATGATTGACCTTGCGGGTAACCAGACATTACTCCCTATGGTAACAGGGGCAAAACTGTAGGGAAAACCATCGAGAGGATTACACCAAGCGCCATGAGTCCATAACAGACAATCAGCACCAATGCCAACACAATCACCAATTGTGACCCTACTTGAAGGATTAATGACAGTCCCCTCAAAGATGCCCACAGAATGCCCAATGTGCACAATGCTGTCAGGCCCATTACAACCTCCACGTCCTATCTCCACGTTTGCGGGCATCCAGAGATAATCTCCTGCCCTAAATTCTTTACAGGTAATCTTACAGTTGGGGCCGATGTAACAGTTTTCCCCTAACTCAAAAACCTCACATTCTATAACTGCGCTGGGGTGTATCATAACTTAAATGCAAGACCGCAGTACGCTCCATCTGCACAGTAAATATTTGGCAACATCAATGGGACAACAAAGTAACAGTGATTCTCAATCTCATAGTTCCACTCTTCATACGACCAACGGATCTTGTGCGTCGGATCATTGCGAGCTGCCTCAAGGTAGTAATCGTCTTCTCCGTCTTCGACAGTAGGAACACGGAATACCAGAACCTTGGTGTTTAGATTGTAGAGAAACTCTTCGAGTTGATCCTCATCCAGATGTTCGAGTACATCGAGTGCGAACGTGACGGGGTAGTAGTGACTGTCGGGTAACTCTTCGTGTACGGTGTGACGTTTGTCTTGTGCCTGTTGTCGAGCCCACTCAGAGATCTCAACACCTTCACCTTCAACACCTAGATCACGAAATGCATCGAGTAACATACCGACCGCACATCCAAAATCAAGGATAGGGCCGTCCATGTGATCAAGTGAAGATAACAGACCGTGTAATTCACTCGCGAGTTCCTTAAACTCTTGTTGGCGGTCTAGGTAGTCTTCGTAATTGCCTGTCTTATAGTAAGACTCATCATATTCTGTCATGCAAAATTCCGGTCATCAATGTGCATTGGTTGCGCGACCGTGTGTAGTAGTTTATTGTTGTTAAAATAGAAACAACTAGGGCACGCAGCCTTCCAACCACCATCACCTGCACCTCGTATTTCATACGGAATGCCAGTCTGTGCAAATCTTAGATTAGCATTATCCCATATTTCTTTGACGTTGTCAATACTTCCAAGAGAAAAATCCATGTCATATGTGCGTTTCTCCAACACATGACTCGTGCAGACATAGACTTGATAATCACCACCGTCAGGGTGTGGTGCAATGTATGGTCGTGTCAATCCAACGTAACACCCTTCGTCATAGGGTTTACAGTTGTCCCAAACGTCCTTAATGAAGAACTTATCGAATGCGTCCAGACGTTGTATTGTCTCGCGCCACTTTTTCTGTACTTCCATTTGATAGTCTTCGACCAATGCATTGCCACCGATACGACAGAACTTGATCTCTGGATTGAGCTTGATTAGTTCGACAATCTTTTCGATAGTTTCTGGTGTGGTGCCCTGATACACTTTGTTTGTTCGTGACAGTTCGTCGGGTGCATCACCGGTGCCGTCATAGATGATGTAACTCAAACCTATCCGTTCGCGGGGAAATGAACCAAAGTCATAGTCTGTGGGTTCCTTACCTTCATCCAGTTTGATTAAAGAGATACGAATCCAGTTGATGAAATCATACCATGCGGGATCAAGATGACGTTCCAGTTTCTCAGTGTTGGTGATGATACCTACGTCAAGACCATGTGACGCACACAGAAAAACTACATCGTTGATATCCTTGCCAGCTTCCTTATCACGATATAATAATGGGTTACCACCACCGGTAATCTCAACTGCCTTTGCACCCATCTCAGCAAAGTCTTGGATCATCTTTTCCAGTTTTTTCCACGGTATGAAACTCTTCAGTGGCCGCGCGGCGACAGAACAGAATGGACAGTCACTATCGCAGGCTTCACAGAGACACAATTGAATGTTGATGGGTTTAAACTTGTCTTCATACTGTATCGAATACAACACGTCAGTGTGTTGAAGATACTTGTCTCCCCATGTTGCATACTTCTGTGTCTTCTCTTCATAGTTCATATTAACTTCATCAACTCCTCAATGTTCTCACCCTGTTGCGGTAACAAATCTTTTAAGAAGAAATGCACGAAATAACATTCTTCGATGTTCTTGTTTGCAGTATATAGACCGTTCCATCTCCAATCAAGGTGTTTGACTGAGGGTTTATATTTTTTTAAAAAGAAATTGAGCATGGTTTGATCCGTACTCCATTTCCAAGGGCCTTTACCGTTAACAAAGTCCATAAACTCTGCACGTTTGATAAACTGTTCCGCAGTCTGACCCTTGAGATAAGGTTTGAACTGTTGACAATTCAAAACGATCATACCCATGTTGAAGAACTCAAACCCAAGGTTGTTTGGTTTGAAGTCGATACCTACGGATGGGTTGTGAAGTCCTTTGTACTGCATCGTAGAGTAGTTGGTGATCTTTGCTTTGTACGCTTCGTTGATTGGCATTTCACGTTCACAGACTGCACCAAACGCACAATTACACGTCATATCTTCGAAGATGTTCGGTGCGTCAGGTCGAATATAAATGTCGGCATCGATAATCGCCAGCTGATCATAATCATCTAGGTAATCAAACGCATTCTCTTTCTCATAGATCGGTAAGAAACCACCGTGTTTCTGCCACGACTCTTTACTTCGATTAGACATGAACGGGTCGGGAGTGATCCGTAGTTTGGGTTGGGTTTGAACAATGTGTTCGATATCATGACGTTCACAATAGTCACGCACACTATCCATGCATAATTTGTAGAGTCTGGAGTTTTTAGCCTTTCCCAGACAGACTTGGTATATCGCTCTTTTCATTTTGAATGCTCAATTGTTGTGCCTATTTTTCGGTTCTGAATCTGCATGACATACTGACTCTGCACGATTCCAAACTTTGATACTGTGTGACTCAAAGATGCATCTGGTTGAAATGTAATCTTTTTATCCCCTAACATTGTTTTCACACCATTTACCATTATTGTAGCCATTTCTGGTTTTAGATAATATGCAAGGCAGGGTAAAAGACTTTTGTTCTTACCAGTATGACCTAAACAAACTACATCGTTCTCCCAAACGTCATCGGGTATTGGTTCAAGTAACATCGCATCATGCTCTATAATAAGAATCGGTTTGTTTCTTGCCTTTGCCCACAACTCGACATGACTGTACCATACAGCCTTTTCGGTTGGAGTAAACTCCAGTCTACCATGTTTCAATCCGAAATTCAAGTAGGTTTTGGAATTGTTTTCCGGTGTGACAGCATTGAAGAACTTCAGATTATAGTCTTTCCACGACTCTTCTACCCGACCCCGATAGTACATCGATATCGGGTTATCGGGTATCTGAATCATCCAGACATCGGGTTTCATCTGTAATCGTCCAGATCGAATTCTGTGCCATACATCTTGTACAGATCACGTTCGTGATTCGTCCAGACTAGAACTTCAGGATCGTCGACAAGAAAATCGCAATCCCGACAGAACTCTGGGTAATTTCCCGTTGTGTGTTGTTCTCTGAGTTTCTCGTATTCTTCCCCGAACCAGATTTCTTCCACGGTGTTTTCCGAAGTGTATCCCAAGATTCCCTGCTCATCACGTCCAAGAACTTGACAACAAGGGTGAACAGCCCCACGCTTATTATCCAAACCCCCAGCGCGAATAACGAGGTCTGGAGAGAAAGGTCTTCCACAGGTTTTCTTTGCTCCTTTTCTATCTTCGACGGGTTTGTATACACCCGACCAATTGTGCATTGTCCAAATCTCTGTCTTGACTCCCAGAGTGTTGACGATGTTTTTATAAGCTTCTAGTTCTGCCTCACGTTTTTCAGGGTCAGTCTCAGTCATGAGGTGGTAGGTGGCGACGACACAGTCTGACTCAACAAGGTCGACATACTCTTTCATCTTACGCACCTTGTCCCATGTCGAACCATAGTCACCACCGATTCGATTATACATCCACTCATCATACTTCTCAGGGTTCGACCCAATCCACGAGAATCGGTAGAAGTCCAGACCCGCATCGACACAGTCCATCATGAACTCGTTTTCCATGTTGTGACCGTTTGAGAAAATGACTGCCTTTGCGTTGTACTTCTTGCAGATCTCAATGTACTTGGGTAAGTCACGATTCAACGTAGCTTCACCCGAACCGTCAAGATTCACGACTCTCAAGCCGTGTTTTGCACAGTCTGCGACATTGTCTTCGAATTCCTGCAGGGACATCTTCTTGAGGAATCCCTTGTGTCGCCCTCCGGTACGCATATCTTGCGGACACATCGAACACGAGTAGTTACACCCTCCGTTCACTTCAATCACTGCGCGATCAATCGTAAAAGTCATCTATTTTACCTACTACTTTTTTTCTATAACGATTTGCGCGACTTCTTAGGTGCGCTTCGTTCCTTGGTAATTTATATAGGTAGTCCCAAAACTCCTTGTCCGGCTCACGGAAATGAACGGACTGAGGGCTGTGCAACTGGCACACACCGTTTTTACCTAACGTGATGACCGGTTTGGCGAGATTCCTTGCGAGGTATTGCCACATTCCGTCATAGAATATGCAGAATGCACATGTACGAATGTGATAGAATGCCTCACTCGCGGGGGTGCGATATGTCAGCTCGACAAGATCATAACCTTGTCCTCGTAACACGATAAGAATCTTTTCCCAATCACTGAGGGTGAATGACATCTTCCATGACTTACCGCCACTAGGTATCTCACGGTTGAACATAGGACGCCAGAAGACTATCTTTTTGCGAGTGGGTGGTAACCAGTATTTCTTATCAAAAAACCAGTGATGAAAGGTCAGTGCTTGATGTTTGCGATCCTTGTGACCAAATCCTTTCCAACGCAGGCCTTCGATCTCTGGATCTTCTGAATTGAAAACGTGTTCGATAGAGACTCGTTCATGTTGGTAGTAGAACTTATGAAAATAATCCCCACGTTCTACTACCGTCTCAGGATCTTCAAAATGATACAGGTAGTCTTCTGAGTGTTGCCAGTGAACTCTCATATGTATGGAATGATCATGAAGGTGCGACAAAGCATACGCACAGTTCATGCCATACAAGATATCACCAACACCAATCGTTCCGCGCCAATCTATTCTGTAGTCATCATTAACATAGATGGGTTGCTTTGTGATTGGTTCGCGGAACCAATTGCTCATTTATTTTACTCTAAACGACTCGTAATACTGTTGCAAATTACGATCATCATCATCTAATTCGCGTCGAACCGGTCTCTGTGTTCTACCTAGATATCGGTTCTTATGTCGGTCTTTCTTTTTATTACGAGGGTCAAAACGGCTGTACTTCGCCATAATTTACTTCTCTTCTTTCTCCATAAAACAATTAGTATGTTCAGACTCTTCAGTCATCATGTTCGCCCAATCGAGTTCCTGAATGATACGGTTGTACCACTCAGCATCGATAGGCGAGTTGTGCGGATTGTCTCGTTCGATCTTGAGTTGTTCCATACGCATAGGTATGTAGTCAGATCTACGAGACTGTCTTCGCCTAGACATTATCCATTCTCGACATAAGACGTTCTGCACGATTAGTTACTTGACGATACCATAAACTGTCGCGTCCTTCAAGCCCTGCGGTCGTCCAATCACCATTTTCCAATGCTGCGTTGAACTTCTTGAACTTACCTAGACGTGTGCGTCCCATATTGAACATCATGTTCACAAGAATCTCTTGTACTTCGCCTGGAAATCCTTCCCAGATGTCTGCACCGTATAGTGCAACACACTCACTTATTGCCAGATCGAGGTCTCTGTCAAAACACTCCGCAACGCGCTCATCTGATACGGTTGTTCCAACGGGTTGTCCGTGCTCTGGATCTGACTCAAGCACGAGATGACCGACTCCGAAAGTAGGATATCCAAGATGGTCAAGATAAATCTCATGTTCTACACCCTCGTCGATTTTAAGTTGTTCGAATACTGCTTCTCTGTTCATTTTTTGTTCTCCAAAAAATTGTCTACCCACTTACGTCCACGCGCCGTTAACATCTTAACAGCTACGTCTAATGGTGTGTAAAACCACCAACTTTTTTTATGTCCTAACTGTCTCATGTCATACCAAGACACAAACTCTCGTGTCCAGTTATCACAATAGTCGTCACCGATCTTTAGGACGGCATGACCACCACCATTTTTGGTGATAACTCTACGAATCTGTGCCTCGTATGTGAACAATGCAATCCAGAACTTCAACATTGACCGGTCACACAACAACCACAGAAGTGTGAGTGCATAGTCCTCACAGTCACCCTCATAGGGTGGTTCTTTCATGATTGTCCAGTATTCCGGACGATTGAACTGTTCTGAGTCGTATCGATACTTCCACGTCGCATTCAGTTCTGCCAGCGCGTCTTCTCGATTCATGCCTCTCCACTCCTTATTTTCTGCAGGTGAGACTCAAATTGTTCTACCTTCTCCAATCGGTTAGGCCAGTATATGTAGTCTTTCTCAGGGTTTGCCTTGAGATTATTAAGCAACGGAACGATCGCGTTATACAGTTTGTCGAACTGCGCCTCGGTGGTCGTTAACGTTGTCTGTGTACTACGAACTACATCGAGTTCGTCTTCTGTTACTGCTGTAAATCCAAAATCGAATAGGTCACTCATAGCCCCATCCACTCCTTTGTCATTATGTAGTCTCTTACGAGACCACTGCGAACGATATCCTCCCATGAGAACTCGACCACTGTAAAGTGTTTCAGTTGTTCAAGTATTTCAAGGAAGGTGTTGATTCCATTCTTGTCGGTCTGTTGTTTAAAATCTGACTGTCGACCATCACCGCAGAAAATGATTTTAGAACATTGTCCAACACGTGTAATCACAGAATCCAGTTCATGGAAGTTGAGGTTCTGCATCTCATCTACCAGAACAATACTGTTATCGAACGTCACACCCCGTATATACGAGGTAGATTCAAACTGTATGTATTTATTATGAACTAACTTGTCATATGCGCGATCATCCTCAAAAAGATCCGCGCAGGCCGCACGATATGGGCCAGTGAATGCATTGAGTTTCTCTTCAATAGAGCCTGGTAGAAACCCCACCTCGCGGGTGGGAACTGCACTGCGAATGATACGAACAGAGTCATACGGTGTTGACTTGTCCATAACCTCTTCAAGTGCAAGGTACAAACCAAGGAATGTCTTACCGGTACCCGCAGTGCCGACCATGGCGAGGTTGTCTCCCTCGCGCCATGATTGCCATGCATATTTCTGTGCACCGGTAACAGGTTCGATAGTACGCATATCGTCAAGACGAATGTTCATCGACTCAGAGTGTTGTTGTTTTGTCTTCATCAATTATGTATCGAATTATCTACGAACCCGTATTTGCGTTTTAGTTCAGGTGAAAGACCTGAGTTACCACCAGAAGTTTTTTTGATTTGATCTAACTTGTTTTTCCAATCACCGGATGTCTTCCCCAGAACAGAACCGTGATGAGAGATGAGATCTGCGACTCCAAGGTGGACTTGTTCCCACTCTCCGGATTCGACCATCTCTTCTTTCTTTGATATGGATACGAGGAATTCTTTGACTTCCCCAGTTTCTTTATTGCGTAGATCGTATGTTGGCATATAATGTGATTCCAGAAATGAAAAAGGCCCCATCTAGGGGGCCAGTTCCAGATAAAGGATCACCCCCTTAGTCGAAGTTCAGCTTGTGATATTGCAGTGTCTAAGAACAATTGACGTTTAGCCACTTTATGTGCAATATCTGCTTTCCCCCTTTTATTTAATTTGTGAATGTAATGTCCCAACTCTTGCGAGTCTCTTTTAAGTCTTTCTAACTGATTCGTTTGAACCATGTACTCTCCTTATTTTAGTTAATGGGAATCATATCATTACAAAAGATCTGGAAATGCCTCCTTTACAAGTGCTTTGGTTATACCCTTCATGGGTGGTTTCTTATTAATCATATTGATCAACAATTCTGCGTCCTTGGGGTGAATTGACTCAACGATATCCAAGAACATTTTTTCTCGTTTGAGGTTGTTCAATCGTTCACAGTCACGAAGACCGGCAACGAAATACTTGAACTTGAGGTGTTCTTTTCTGAGGGTAGCGGGGACTGCTTCCTCTCTTGCGGGAGTGTAGGGTACGTATCCAGTGGGCAATTTCCATTGGATTCGATCATCAAATGAACCTTGAAGTACATCTCTCAAGGCCATGTTTCTACCATGTTCACGTAACACGGCTATTTTATCTGCCTTAGCACGTTTGCTAGCTGCCTTTTCTATAATCTCAAAAACTTGCTGTGGGTTTGTTAATGCCATAATTAATTTTCCTTTATCGCGTTTAGCTCATTATACACATATCTATACAGGGTGTCAAGTGTTATCTTCTACCACTCGCCCCAGTTCCTCTACCCGCTTGACGGATAGCGGCCTTCTCTGTGTCAATCCACTTCTGTGCTTTCTTGTTGTGAGGTTGATCAGTGAACTTTCGAACATCACGGTATGCACGAAGTGTTTCTTTCTCGTAGTTCTTACCTTCACTGTTGTCGACTACGAGAAAATTCTCTTTACCAAACATACGTTGGAACTTACCGACATTGCGTTGCACTGCCTTCCAGTATGCTTCTACTTCTGCGTCGGGGAGTGAACGAGCTCTCATACGGTTACGCTTCAATGCGGTATCTAGGTCGGTGTTGACAAAAATCATTGCGACTTTGTAACCCAACTGTTGAATCTTCTGTGCCTGTCGTGCGATCTTCTCAGGGTCTTTACCGGTACCATCGACCACAAGACCCAGCCGACCCTTTATGTAACGCGCCTGTTTGGTGCCTGTGAGACGTTTTGCCTTTCCGCGTAGTTCTTGACCCTTTGGTGAGAAGATGTTATCGGGTGTCATTTCCATGTCGGCTTTCTTCATCGCAGCTTCGAATGCGTCGTCAGAGTTCACAACCTTGTATCCCATCGATGTGAGACCGGTCTTACCTACGATGAATGACTTACCAGAACCAGGCCCACCCGCGAGGAATACTGCCTTAAAGATTGCGGGGTCATTGACACCCTCGTTTAGAAACTGTTCAAACCGTAACACTGTCAGACCTCAAATTGAATGTATAGAGTTATTTATCATTTTAGATGCTTCGAATGGATCTTACAACCAATAAATTCATTGTAGTATGTATCATCGAACAACACATCCTTGTCGAACTGTGCTTTCGCCTCGTAGTAGGAACACTCTCCCTTTGTCTTGCACAGACGCAGA